>Ga0182030_10012196_pt1 | contig 17260 bp, 16 predicted proteins | sample 812S3MmetaG_FD_121299 | JGI IMG/M metagenome (GOLD analysis project Ga0182030, IMG submission 121299) | Permafrost microbial communities from Stordalen Mire, Sweden - 812S3M metaG (Illumina Assembly) | ecosystem: Environmental > Terrestrial > Soil > Wetlands > Permafrost | place: Sweden...
AGGACTACCCAGAGAGCGCACTCTATATGATCGGCGCAATTGGAGAGGCCAAGAAACCGGAGGCCAAGCAGCCAGAGGCGAAGAAGCCTGAAGACAAACAGCCGGAGGCAAAGAAGGACGAAGGGAACAAACCAGAGGCAAAGCAGCCCGATGCAAAGCAGTCCGAGACAAAGAAGTCGACCGAGAATCAGCCGGAAGCCCAGAAAACCGGTCCGCAATCAAAGGCCGCGACTGCGAGTTCCCATGAATCTTAGAATCCTGGTCCCGTTTGGTGTCTTCGCCCAGAAAGCAGATGTGTTGCGCGTCGTCGCTGACACCACCGATGGGTCCTACGGTCTGCTGCCAAACCGGCTCGACTGCGTTGCGGCCCTTGTTCCCGGAATTCTCATGTACGAAGCCAAAGACGGTGGGACGGTCTACGTTGGGATCGACCAAGGTGTGCTGGTGAAGGCGGGGGCTCAGGTGACTGTATCCGTGCGTCGCGCCATTGGCGGGTCGAATCTGGGGCAGCTCAAAGACGCAGTCGAACGCGACTTCCTGAAACTGGACGAACAGGAGCGCAATGTTCGCACCGCGGTCGCGAAGATGGAGAGCAGCTTGATGGGGCGTCTGGCGGAGTTTGAAAATGACCGATGAGAGAGCGGATCAATCCTTATTTTCGGACAGAGACTTTGTCGGGCAGGTTAGCGCGAAGGCTGCCCGCAAACTCCGTGCGCAGAAGAATGGTCAACAGACTGTCTGGTTCGGTCTCGGGATGACAGGACTGATCGGTTGGTCGGTTGCAGTGCCGACGGTCTTGGGCGCAATGATCGGTCTGTGGTGGGACAACCATCACCCCGGAGCACATTCATGGACACTCATGTTACTGATCATTGGCCTTTGCGTGGGCTGCGCAAATGCCTGGCATTGGGTAGATCAGGAGAACAAAGCGATCGAAGACGAACAGGAGGACAAGCATGAATGAAGCTCTGATTCTAGCCGGGAGTCTGTTCGCCGGTACTCTGCTTGGCACATTCTTCTTTGGCGGACTTTGGTGGACGATTCGATCGGGTTTCTCATCGCAATGGTCCGGCCTGTTGTTCTCCGTAAGCCTCCTGCTCCGGATGGCCGTCGCCATCACCGGGTTCTATCTCGTGTCTCATGGCGAATGGCGGAAACTGTTGGCCTGCCTGGCTGGCTTCTTGGTTGCGCGCATTGCCGTAACTCGACTCATCCGCCTCCCGGCAGCCAAGACCACACGCTTCCTGCAAGAAGGTGGACAATGATCGTCCCTGCGGTGCACCTCACCTCCGACCAGCAGATCTTCTGGCAGCATGGCTTTGTCAAGCTCAACGGGACCATCGTGACGACCTGGGCCATGATGATTGCAATGACATTGGGTTCCAGGCTGATTACCCGAAAGCTTGCCGCCGAGCGAACCATTTCGCGCTGGCAAAGTGCGCTTGAGATGATTGTGACCGGCATTGAGGGCCAAATCAAAGAGGTCGGTCTCAACGAGCCCAGAAAGTACCTCGCATTTCTAGGCACTCTCTTTCTGTTCATTGGAACCTGTAGCGTGTGCATCGTCATTCCGGGTTTCACGCCGCCGACAGGGTCACTCTCAACCACGGCAGCCCTCGCGCTATGCGTGTTCATTGCTGTTCCACTGTTCGGAATCCGGGAGCAGGGCATCTCCGGCTATCTCAAGACATACATCAAGCCAACCGTGATCATTCTGCCGTTCAATATCATCAGTGAACTCTCGCGCACACTGGCTCTCGCCATTCGTCTCTTTGGCAACATGATGAGCGGTGTCATGATCGTCGGTATCCTTCTCACCATTACGCCTTTTATCTTCCCCATCGTCATGACGCTACTCGGTCTGCTGACCGGATCGGTCCAGGCCTATATCTTCAGTATTCTTGCTGCCGTCTACATTGCCGCCGCCACACGTGTAACCAAACCAAAGCCTGCTGTTGAGGCCCAGCCAGAGCCGAGACCTGCGTAATGTCTCCGATCATAAGAAGGACTCCCAATGGATAGCGCCACCATCGTTGCCGTAGTATCCATCGCCACCGCTGGCATCACCACAAGCTTCGGCTGCATGGGGCCAGCGCTTGGAGAAGGCCGTTCTGTGGCCTCTGCCATGACCTCTCTGGCGCAACAACCGGATGCCGCACCCACCATCACCCGCACACTGTTTGTGGGCCTGGCAATGATCGAGTCTACGGCGATCTACACCTTTGTGGTTTCCATGATTCTCATCTTCGCCAATCCCTTCTGGAACCACTTTTTGTCGCAAGCCGGAGGGAAATGAGCGATGCTCATCGACTGGTTCACTGTCGGAGCTCAGATTGTCAACTTCCTCATCCTGGTGTGGTTGTTGAAGCACTTTCTCTACAAACCCGTCCTCGATGCCATCGACGCGCGGGAGAAGCGAATCGCCGCTGAACTTGCGGACGCCGATGCCAAGAAGGCCGAGGCTGAAAAAGAACGTACCGATTTTGAAGATAAGAACAACGTGTTCAATCAACATCGGAGCGCCTTGCTCAGCAAAGCCGCGGACGAAGCGAAAGCCGAACGCGAACGCCTCATCGATCAAGCCAAAAAGGACGCCGAAAGCTTGCGAGTAACCCAAGCGGATGCGCTGCGCGCGGATCAAATTCGACTGGGCAGTGAAGTCACCCTGCTGGCCGAAAAAGAGGTCTTTGCAATTGCGCGAAAGGCACTCACGGATCTTGCCACCGTCAGCCTTGAAGAACGGGTTGGGGAGGTATTCACACGCCATCTTCGGGAATTGGATCCGAAGGCAAAGGAATTGCTAGGGACCGCTCTCAAGAACTCATCGCAACCGGCTCTGGTTCGCAGTGCATTCGATTTGCCAGCCGACCAGAGGGCTGCAATTCAAAACGCCCTCAACGAGACATTCTCGGCAGTGGTCCGGATCAAATTCGAGGATTCGCAGGACGTAATCTGCGGCATCGAATTGACCGCCAATGGCCAGAAGGTTGCGTGGAGCATATCGAGCTATCTCACCGGGTTGAGCAAGAAGGTCAGCGACCTCGTTGACACACAATCCCCACCTGCCAGCAAAGCCACACCGAAGCCAGAAACGGCGAAAGTGCCCGAGCCTGAACATGTTGCGCTCGTTGGGGCCAAATGACTGCATCAGCCGAAATCTTGCAGCCCGCAATAGATCGCGCCTTCGCGCGGCTGCATCAGGGCCGCGAGGAGTTCACGGCAAAGCTGACTCCGCATGAAGTGGGGATCGTCACAAGAGTCTCCACAGGAATCGCAACGTTTACCGGACTTCCCAGCGTTGGTTACGAGGAGATCGTGACCCTCCCCGGCGGTCTGCTCGGCATAGCTTTCAATCTCGACGAAGAAGAGGTAGGCGTCATCCTGCTTGGGGACTACCAGAGCTTGCATGCAGGCGACGAGGTCGAGCGAACTGGCCGCGTGATGGATGTGCCCGTGGGAGACGGTCTGCTGGGACGCGTGATCGACCCCTTGGGCAATCCTCTGGACGGCAAGGGATCGATAGCTGCGGAGAAACGTCTCCCCGTTGAACGTCCCGCTGCACCCATCATGGATCGCGAGGCGGTGAGCGTGCCTTTGCAGACCGGCCTCAAGGCGGTCGACGCACTCGTCCCCATCGGTCGTGGCCAGCGCGAATTGATTCTCGGCGATCGGCAGACCGGCAAGACCGCCATCGCCATCGACACCATCCTCAACCAAAAAGGACAGAATGTGGTGTGCGTCTATTGTGCGATTGGCCAACGCGCGGCCGCTGTGGCAAAAGTAGTGGCTAACCTCGACAAGCAGGGTGCGATGGACTACACCGTTGTGGTTGTCGTAGAAGACAACAATGCACCCGGCCTCGTCTACATCACGCCTTATGCGGCGACAAGCATTGCAGAATACTTCATGGAAAAGGGACGCGATGTCCTGATTGTCTACGACGATCTCACTCATCATGCCCGCGCCTACCGCGAACTCTCACTTCTGCTCCGCCGTCCTCCGGGACGTGAAGCCTATCCCGGCGACATCTTCTATATTCATTCGCGAATGCTGGAACGCTCGACCCACCTCTGCAAGGAACGGGGAGGCGGATCTCTCACGGCGTTACCCATCATCGAAACCGAAGCGCAGGATATATCCGCTTACATCCCGACGAACCTGATCTCCATCACGGACGGGCAGGTCTATCTTTCGCCCACTTTGTTTCAACTTGGAATCCTCCCGGCTGTCGACGTTGGCAAGTCGGTTTCGCGCGTTGGCGGAGCGGCGCAGAGGGCTGCATATCGCGCAGTTGCAGGTAGCCTCAAGCTTGCTTACTCACAGTTCGAAGAACTGGAAGCCTTCGCGAAATTCGGAACCCGCCTCGACGACTCGACTCAAAAGACTATCGACCATGGACAGCGCATTCGAGCTTGCCTCAAGCAATCCGAATCTCACCCGGTTTCCATGATCGAACAGATCATTGTGCTTTTGGCTTTGACCGCGGGGCTCTTCGATACCCTGCCAATCGACAAAGTAAATGACGCCGAGCGGGCGCTTCAGAAAGCTACGACCGATATTCCAGCGGATGTGGCGGAGCGGCTCACCTCCTCTGATAAGTTCAGCGATGACGATCGAAAGGCGATCCTCGAAATCGCTAAGCGTGCTCTGGCTCCGCTCCAACCGGTTCCAGCGGCCAAGCCCGCAACGAAGTCTGCGCCATGAGTGGAACCATCGAAAGCCTGACGCGAAAGATCTCCGGCGCAGCCGATCTGGAGGCCGTCGTTCGTTCAATGAAGGCGCTTGCCGCATCGAGCATTGGACAGTATCAAAAAGCAGTCCACTCGCTCGATGAATATACAACCACTGTAGAGCTTGCGTTGACCGCGTGCCTTCGTCAAGCCGGGCCAGGCTACGACACGACAGAAACAGGATCGCAGAAGAAGCACGGCATCGGAGCAATTGTTTTTGGTTCAGACCAGGGTCTCGTTGGAAGGTTCAACGAGGTCGTCGTGGAATATGCCGTCAACACGCTCAAGGCTCTCCCCGGAACAATCACAGAGGTATGGCCTCTTGGGGAGCGCATCCACGCCCTTTTGACCGATACCGGACAGCCAACCGCAGGGATCTTGCCCGTGCCAGGCTCGGTAGATGCCATTCCAGGGCTCATCGGACAGATTCTGATCGACGTCGAAGCAACTCGGGAGCGCGGCGAGGTAATGGAGGTGTATCTATTCCACAACCACCCCAAATCGGGATCGGTCTACGAGCCCATCGGCAAGCGGTTGTTGCCTTTGGATCTGGCCTGGCAGAAACAGCTTGTCGCTGCTCCGTGGCCAACCAAACTCCCTCCTGAAGTCATCCAGGGAACCACGTCGCCACTACGCGCATTCATCCGCGAATACCTGTTTGTCCTGTTGTTTCAAGCGTGCGCCGAATCGCTTGCCAGCGAGAATGCCAGCCGTCTGGCGGCGATGCAGCGGGCAGAGAAAAATATTGACGGAATCCTGGAAGACTTGAACCTCAAGTTGCATCGCATACGCCAGGAGTCGATTGACGAGGAACTCTTTGATGTCATCTCGGGTTATGAGGCCCTGAACGCTGTCCGCCGGCCACATTGATGCAGTGCGACTAGGGCTTGCAACCCTTCCATTCGTGCTTCCCGGCTGACACCCCGCAAGCTCTTTTGAACAACTTCATCAAGGCTCTTGCTTCAGCTTGCCTTGAGCACAACTGCTCAGATTCCTGACCAATCCGAGTCGATACTGAGTCGGGGAGTTTCAACAACCGGTGTGACTCATAGCCCCGCCTCCAGGCCATGGGCGGAGTGTCTGCAGCCAACTAGATTTGTAGGGGTAAGTGAACACCATGATAATCGACTCGAAGACCTGCCATAAGTCGCCAGGCAAAACGGAACCGGCAGGACATTCGAAGGCTGCGTGAACTTCTTCGTAATCGTCCAAAGTGACCTGCCGCAGTTCGCGGTTGAAAGATCAAGGCCTTGGCTGACGAGAACGCAATGGGGCTCGGACCGAGTCATCAAGGCGACCTGAAAGGAAGGAATATGTTGTACGGACTGAAGGCCTTAATCGGATCTCCCGTTGTAGCGACCGATGGCGAAATGGGGAGTGTCCGCACTTTCCTCTTCGATGATCAGTCCTGGAAGGTTCGCTACCTGGTTGTGAACGTAGGGAACTGGTTGAAACGGCGCGATGTGGTTCTTCCGATTACCGCGCTCGAAAAGCCCGACTGGGCGAACAAAACCTGTTGCGCTCATTTGACCAAGGATCAAGTGCGCAACAGTCCCGACGTAGATACGGAAAAGCCGGTCTCACGTCAGCAGGAAATTGCCATGCATGATTACTTTGGCCCGCTGTCAAGCTGGGTCGACAGCGAGTTCGGCATGCCGCCCATGCCGACTGGGATGAAATACCCGGTGCACACCGACGAGATCCTCCATCTACGCAGTACGTCACATATGCTGGGTTATCACGTGTGGGCAACGGACGGCGAATTTGGAATCCTTGAGGGCTTTGTCATGGATGAGGCTAGCTGGCACCTCGGTTACCTCGATGTGAAAAGCGGAGATTGGCTTCAGAATCGATCGGTGCTGGTCCCCACCCACTGGGTAGAGTCCGTTTCCTGGGCTGATTTCGTTATCCAATTGCACCACCCGATGGCATGAGCACAAGGCGGTCTGACGCATCGGTAAAACCGAAGGGACTACATGACGATCGACTCGAAGACCTACCTCGTGCCACCAGGTAAAAAACTGAGCCTGAGCGATTGGCCCACGGCTGCACCGGCGCTGACCAAATCGAAAAAGCACTATCAAAAGCTGCTTGAAGAGCACGTGAAGGATCTCAGCACATTGCAGCAACTTCACTACGCATCCAACCGCCATGCGCTTCTGCTGATCCTCCAGGGCATGGACGCTGCCGGTAAAGATGGCGCCATTAGGCACGTCATGTCCGGGATCAATCCGCAGGGATGCGAGGTTTTCAGCTTCAAGCAACCCAGCGCCGAAGAACTGGAACATGATTTCCTCTGGCGCACCGCGTGCCGTCTGCCCGAGCGCGGCCGCATCGGCATCTTCAATCGCTCTTACTACGAAGAAGTACTCGTCGTTCGCGTCCATCCGGAGGAGCTTCGTAACGAAGGGCTCTCAAAACAGCTTGAGGATGATAAATCGAAATGGGAGGATCGGTACCGCTCCATTGTGGACTTCGAGAAGCATCTTGACCGAAATAGCACGCGCATTGTCAAGGTATTCCTGCACATCTCGAAGGATGAGCAGCGGAAGCGGTTTCTGGCGCGTATCGACGATCCTGAGAAGAACTGGAAGTTGAGTCTGGCAGATATTCACGAAAGAAAGTTCTGGAAGGACTACGAGAAGGCTTACGAAGAGTGCCTAAGCGCAACCAGCACGCATCACGCTCCCTGGTATGTTGTCCCCGCAGACGATAAGGACGACGCCCGCCTGATCGTCTCTCAGATTGTCCTTGATGCGCTGAAAGGACTGAAACCGTCCTACCCCGCAACAACTCAAAATCACCGGGCCGAGTTGAAATCAATCCGCAAGATGCTAACCAAGTGACTCGGAATCGAATCCAGCCAAGACTAGACAATCTGAAGTCTGAAAGCCGCTGCCAGGACCTGAGCAGTTATTAGAAAGGATGTGTTACGATGGCCACCACCGAACTCCCCATCAAAGTTGGGAACAACGACACGCAGCAACCCTTCGCCAAGAACTTCGATCAGTTTGGCAGTTCATCCGGGTTTATCTTCGACGTGAGTTTGTCGACCGCAATCGCTGCCGACGGCAAGACCGAAGAGAGAGCCCCCAAGCCCAAGGGACCGCTGTCTCCTGAGATGCTCGACAAGATGAATCGCTACTGGCGTGCAGCGAATTATTTGTGCATTGGCCAGATTTATCTCTTCGAGAATCCTCTCTTGCGCGAGCCGCTCAAAGCAGAACAGATCAAGCCAAGGCTACTCGGTCACTGGGGAACCTCGCCTGGACAGAACTTCATCTACATTCATCTGAATCGACTGATCAAAGAGTATGATGCGGACATCATCTACATCTCCGGTCCGGGGCACGGAGGCCCTTCGCTGAATGCCTGTTCTTATCTGGAAGGCACCTACACCGAAGTTCACCCTGAGATCACTCACGATGAGGATGGCCTCCGGCTTATGTTCCGCAAGTTTTCGACGCCGGGCGGAGTGCCCAGCCACTGCGGGCCACACGTCCCGAACTCCATGCACGAAGGCGGTGAGCTCGGCTACTCTCTGGTTCATGCATTCGGCGCTGCCTTTGATAATCCCGACCTGATTGTCGCCTGCGTCATCGGGGATGGCGAGTCCGAGACCTGTCCGCTCGAAGGAAGCTGGAAGTCGGTCAACTTCGTCAATCCGGTGCGAGACGGTGCGGTCCTGCCGATCCTTCATCTCAATGGATACAAAATCTCGGGGCCAACGGCCCAGGGACGCACGAGCGATGCAGACTTGACGGCGCTCTATGTAGGACGGGGTTACAAGCCCCACTTTGTCGAGGGCGACGACCCAGAAGTCGTGCATCAACTCCTTGCTCAAACACTTGAGGATTGTTATGCCGAGATTCGGGGAATTCAGCAGGAGGCGCGCAAAAGCGGATTCAAGAAGCAGCCGGTCTGGCCAATGATCATCTTCCGCACGCCAAAGGGATGGACCTGCCCGAAGGAAGTGGATGGCATCCCCATCGAAGGCACCTTCCGAGCGCATCAGGTTCCGCTGGCATCGGTCAAAGACAATCCCGAGCATCTCAAGATCCTTGAAGCCTGGATGAAGAGTTATAAAGCTGAGGAACTGTTTGACGAAAACGGCAAGTTCATCGACGAGCTAGCGGCCCTCTCGCCCGTAGGAAACCGCCGTATGGGAGGCAATCCTCACGTGAATGGCGGGCGCGAGTTGATCACTCTGGCTTTGCCCGACTTCACCGATTACGCGCTCGAGATCCCGGGGCCGGGTCAGGTTCTGGCCGAGGCGCCGCGCAAACTTGGAGATTTCTTCCGCGACATCTTCAAAATGAATCTTAAAAACTTTCGCATGTTCTGCCCCGATGAATCGAATTCCAATCGTCTGAACTCCATCTTCGAGGCTACAAAGCGGTGCTCGATGGCCGAAATTGTCTCGATCGACGATGATTTGGGCCCGGACGGGCGCGTCATGGAAGTTCTCAGCGAACATCTTTGCCAGGGATGGCTTGAAGGCTACCTGCTAACGGGCCGCCATGGAATGTGGTCCTCATATGAAGCCTTCGCGCAGGTGGTTGATTCGATGACCACCCAACACGCCAAGTGGCTAGAGCAATGCCGCGACTATCCCTGGCGCAGGCCACTCGCGTCTCTTAACGTTCTCCTCACAAGTCACGCCTGGCGGAACGACCACAATGGCTTCAGCCACCAGGCGACCGGGTACGTAGACAATGCGTTAGCGCGAAGGAGCGAAGTGATCCGCGTGTATTATCCACCGGACTCCAACTGCCTGCTCAGTGTCTTCGACCATTGCCTGCGAAGCCGCGATTACGTGAATGTCGTCACCTGCGGGAAACAGCCGCAACTCCAATGGCTGAACATGGACGAGGCTCTCGAACACTGCTCACGCGGGGCGTCCACATGGAAGTTTGCAACCAACGATGAAGGCGGCGAGCCAGATGTTGTAATGGCCTGCGCCGGCGATGTGCCAACCATCGAGATCTGCGCGGCCTCGTGGCTGCTTCAGAAACACGTTCCGGGCATCAAGGTGCGCGTCGTCAACGTTGTCGACTTGATGACTCTGATGTTTCCCGACAAGCATACGCACGGGATGGACGAAATGTCGTTCAACGCACTGTTCACCGAGAGAGCGCCGGTGATCTTCGCCTTCCACAACAATCGCTGGCTCATTCATACCTTGGTTCACGGGCGTTCCAATGAAGCTCGCTTCCATGTGCACGGTTATATGGATCACGGAACGACGACCACGCCGTTCGACATGGTGGTTCTGAATGAAATGAGCCGGTTTCACCTTGCGCTCGATGCATTGAAGCATGTCCCACGGCTTCGCTCGCAAGCTGAGAATGCCGTCAACTTTTTCAATCAGGAGTTGGAACGCCACCAAGTCTATATCCGCGAACACCTGGAGGACATGCCCGAGATCAGGAACTGGCAGTGGACGAAGGACTTTAGTGATGCCACAGCCCCGGCTCCGCTTGCCAAGGGACACCCGCAGAAGGCCATGTTCACCGACAGTTAGGCTCCATCTAGCTGGAATCAAAGCGGAGGCCGCCATCGCATAAGGATTGCGATCGCGGCATCCGCTTCTTGGACTCGGTACGCAGGAGGAGATATTGAGTGATCCGAAGGCACCATCCGCTTGGTTGAAGGTTGATGGAGTTGATGCGTTCGTTGAGTTGGCGCTCAATCTTCACTGGTCCTGGAACCATGCTGCGGATGAGTTGTGGGAAGGGCTCGACAAGGAACTCTGGGCAACCACGCAAAACCCATGGGTCATCCTGCGGACTATCTCTCGCGAGAAAATCAAGGCGGCATTGAGCGATGTGGGGTTCCGTGCCCGTCTCGACAGTCTGCTTCAGCGCAATCGGGAATCCTATCAAGCTGACGCATGGTTCCAGCAGAAGTATCCGGGCGAAGCCCTCACAACGGTCGCCTACTTCAGCATGGAGTTCATGTTGAGCGAAGCACTGCCCATTTATTCAGGTGGTCTGGGCAATGTAGCAGGCGATCAGATGAAGGCGGCTAGCGACCTGGGTGTTCCGGTCGTAGGGGTAGGGCTGCTCTATGGTCAAGGATATTTCCGTCAGGACTTCGATTCGGAAGGCCGTCAGCAGGCACTTTATCCGGTCAATGATCCTGGCCAGTTGCCTATCCGGCCGCTGCGGCAGAAGAACGGAGAGTGGCTGCGGCTGCAGATCCACCTGTCGGGGGCACTGATCTGGCTTCGCTGCTGGGAGGTCTCTGTTGGCCGGACCAAGCTTTACCTGCTCGACACAAACGACTTCGCCAATACTGCTGCGCATCGGGGAATCACCAGTGAACTCTATGGTGGCGATGCGGAGATGCGGCTGAAGCAGGAGATCATTCTTGGGATTGGTGGATGGCGCTTGCTACGCGCGCTTGGCTTGCAACCCGAAGTCTGTCATCTCAATGAAGGCCATGCGGCATTTGCTGTGCTCGAAAGGGCGCACTGCTATATGGAGGACCATAATACGCCGTTCGATCTAGCTCTGGTTGTTACCCGGGCCGGAAATGTTTTTACGACACACACTGCGGTTGCTGCTGGGTTCGATCGCTTTGACCCGCAACTCATTCGGCAGTATCTTGACCACTATGCGCAGGATGAACTTCGCATCTCGGTCGACGATCTGCTGAAGATTGGAAGGCAAAACCCAGGCGACAATCGAGAGCCCTTCAATATGGCCTATCTCGCTCTCCGAGGCAGCGGCCGTGTGAATGGCGTGAGCAAACTGCACGGAGAAGTGAGCCGGCAGATATTCCAGCCGCTTTTTCCGCATTGGCCACAGGCAGAAGTCCCGATTGGCTCAGTGACCAATGGCATTCATGTGCCGACCTGGGATTCGGTCGAGGCCGATACGTTGTGGACCACAGCTTGCGGCAAAAAGCGCTGGCGCGGAGATCGTGCTCTGGAAGATGACATCCGGAACCTCACCGACGAACAAATCTGGCATATGCGATCCACGGAGAGGAAGACACTGATTGACCGGCTGCGTAATCGGTATGCCCGACAGCTCGCTTCAGAAGGTGGGGACCCATCGGACGCGAATCAGATCTTCGACGGAAATGCACTGACTCTGGGTTTCGCCCGACGCTTTGCGACATATAAGCGCCCCGATCTCCTCCTGCTTGATTCTGAGCGCTTGGTTCGCCTTCTCTCCGACCCTTTACGGCCAGTCCAATTGATTCTTGCCGGTAAAGCGCACCCTCAGGATTTACCTGGACAGGCATTGATCAAGAAGTGGAAGGATTTCATCCGGCGTCCGGAAGTTCGTTCGAGAGTCGTCTTTTTAAGCGACTACGACATGATGCTGGCGCAGCACATGGTTCACGGAATCGATCTTTGGATCAATACACCGCGCCGCCCGTGGGAGGCCTGCGGAACCAGTGGCATGAAGGTCCTTGTGAATGGGGGCTTGAACTTATCGGAGCTGGACGGATGGTGGGCTGAGGCTTACTCCCCCGAAGTGGGATGGGCCATCGGCGATGGCAAAGAGCATGGAGACGATCCTGCCTGGGATCGCACTGAGGCTGATGCCGTGTATGCTGCCTTGGAGAATGAAGTCATTTCAGAGTTCTACGAGCGAAATGAAAAGGGTCTTCCGCTGAAATGGTTAGGACGTGTCCGCGAGAGTATGGCACGGCTTACTCCAGAGTATTCAGCGACGCGAGCCATTCGCGAGTATACCGAAGATCACTATCTACCTGCTGCTTTGGGTTACCGCGAACGTGCAGCCGGGGACAGCGCGCTTGGCACAACGTTGCTCCATTGGCAGCAGGATATCGATCAGCATTGGAGCACAGTGCACTTTGGTCCGGTAAGAATCGAGACGCAAGACGGCCAGCATTTCTTTCAGGTCGAAGTTTCTCCGGGTGCCCTCACTCTGGATCAACTGCAAGTCGAACTCTACGCAGACTCGATTCAGGAAGGTGAACCAGTTATAGAAGTGATGACCGCGCACGAACCCCGCGCCGATTCACCAGGCGAATCCCTCTATTCGACCCAAGTGCCAGCGACTCGTCCAGCGAGCGACTACACTGTGCGCGTCATTCCCCACCATCCCAACGCATCTGTGCCGCTTGAAGCGGGTCAAATTCTGTGGCAACGCTGATCCACTTCACAGACAGGAAGTTACGTTCCATCTTTCCGTAATTCATTGATCAGGACAGGAATTCGTCAGCTCCGGATTGTCATTCTGATAAGACTGTACTGCTGGGGTTATGCCAGCCGCCATCCGCAGCGATGAGCGCATCAGCTTCTTTCGGACCCCAGGTGTGTCGCTTGTAAGGACGAACCCGGTGGTGGGTTTTCAGAACTGGATCAACCACCACCCAAGCGGCTTCCACTGCATCTTCCCGCGTGAAGAGTGCGCCGTTGCCAGCCATGGCGTCTCCCAAAAGCCTCTCGTAAGGAGTTTCTCCGCCTGGCCGTTCTTCTGACATATAGAGCTCTCGCTGCTCTCCAACGAAGTCTTTTCCCGCGATCTTGACACGGGCCGCGAGGGCCACGGCCGAGTCGGGCGAGAGTCGGAAACGAACGTAGTTGGACCGGCCGGTCACCGATTCTGCGTCTGCGAAAAGCCTCTGAGGCGGCGGCTTCAGCTCCACCAGAATCTCTGTCGCGGTGTCCGGCAGGAATTTTCCGGAGCGCAGATACCATGGCACTCCATCCCAGCGCCACGAATCGATGAAGAGCCGAAGTGCGCAGAAGGTTTCGACATCGGAGCGCTTCGCCACATCTGGCTCTAGGCGGTAACCGGCATACTGGCCGCGCACCACATTATCGGGCCTTAACGGGCGCATGGCCTTGAAGACCTTGGCCTTCTCGTTGTGCACGGCTCCGAAATCCCTACCCGCGGGTGGCTCCATGGCAAGGAGTGCGACGACTTGGAAAAGGTGGTTTTGGATCACGTCGCGCAGACAGCCGGCTGTTTCGTAAAACGCGCCGCGCTTCCCCACACCGAAATCCTCGGATAGGGTGATCTGGACGCTGGCCACGTAATTGCGGTTCCAGATCGGCTCCAGAAACGAATTCGCAAAGCGGAAGTAGAGGATATTCATGATCGCTTCTTTTCCGAGGAAGTGATCGATGCGGAAGATTGAGTCCTCAGGGAAGACTGTATGCGCAACCTGGTTGAGCTCCCGTGCGGAGGCCAGGTCGCGTCCGAACGGCTTTTCGACAATGACACGCGCGTGCTCAGCCAACTTCGCGGCGCCAAGCCCTCTAATCACCGTTTCAAAGAGCGAAGGCGGAATCGCAAGGTAATGTGCAGGACGCCGCGCCTTACCGAGCGCCGCTTTGATCGCTGAGAAGGTGTTGCTGTCTTTGTAATCCCCGCTCACATACTTGAGCAGAGAGAGAAGATGTTGAAGCGCACGTTTGTTATCGATTCCGCCTGCTCGCTCGATGCTGTTCGTCACACGCTTGTGCAAACGCTCCACACTCCACTTTGGAAAGGCGACGCCGATAACCGGAACTTTGAGTGCGCCTCGCTTCACCATTGCATAGAGTGCCGGGAAGATCATCTTGTGGGCCAGATCCCCCGTCACACCGTAGATCACCAGCGCATCTGACTGAGATTTGGCCATCACGCGCCTGCCTTGCCGACAGCGGCCTTTTCGTCATGACCGCCGAACTGATAACGAAGGGCCGACAACACCTTTTCCGCGAAGTCGTCTTCGCCGCGCGAACTGAAGCGTTCGTAGAGCGCGGCGCTGAGGACAGGAGCAGGAACCGACTCGTCAATGGCGGCGGCAATGGTCCAGCGTCCTTCTCCCGAATCCGACACGCGGCCAGCAAACTTCGCCAAGTCTGGGCTATCGAGAAGAGAGAGTGCAGCCAAGTCCAGCAGCCAGGAAGAGATGACGCTGCCACGACGCCAGACCTCAGCAATGTCTGAAATGTTCAGTTCATACAGGTAGTGCTCGGGGTTGCGCAATGGCGTAGTCTCGGCATCCTCAGTGCGCTGCTGCTTGCCTACGTTGGCATGGCGCAGGATATTCAGCCCTTCCGCATAAGCGGCCATTATGCCATACTCAATGCCATTGTGGACCATCTTGACGAAGTGGCCCGCGCCACTGGGACCACAGTGCAGATAGCCGTGTTCGGCTGTGCCGCCGGCCTTTTCCCGTCCCGGGGTGCGAGGCGCGGAATCGATGTTGGGGGCAAGTGCAGAAAAGATGGGATCAATGCGCTGGACGACAGCATCATCTCCGCCGATCATCAGGCAGTATCCACGCTCCGAGCCCCAGACCCCACCACTGGTGCCTGCGTCCACATAGTGAATGCCTTTTGGCTTTAGCTCGGTCGCGCGGCGGATGTCATCGTGGTAGTACGAGTTGCCGCCATCGATGATCACGTCGTTGGCTTCGAGGAACGGAATCAGGGTCTTCAGCGTCGGATCAACCACGGCAGCTGGCAACATCATCCAGATGGTGCGAGGTGTGTTCAGCTTGCGCGCAAAATCTTCAAGCGAATTCGCACCATTTGCGCCCTCTTTGACAAGTGCCTGCACGGCTTCTGCATGAAGATCGTAGACGACGCAATGGTGACCAGCCCGCAAAAGGCGCCGTACCATATTGGTTCCCATTCGGCCGAGTCCGATCATGCCCAATTCCATGTGGCCTTCCTTTCGCTTGAGATCTGAGGCGTTTGTTCTACACAGATGTCAGATGCCGCAGCCGAGTAGCAGGATCTCCAAAATTAATACTCTGCCTGCTCGGCATTTCCGCGCGTCGCCGATGAAGCGAGCAGCCAGGACACTCGCGATCAATTCCCAGACTTTGGCAATTGCCTCATTCAAAATGAGGGCCTGCACTAGTACTGTTCTCAATTGACCGGACTCCCGTGCGCTTTGCCTCGGATAGTACTCTTGTCGGCCCTGTGTCGAGGGCGAATCTGTGCCTATATGAGTGAGATGCAGGAATCCAGACTGGACTATGGAGCAAAGAAAGCACAAATGACATTGCAGACGCTAAGAGATACCGCACGGGCCCTTGTGGCAGACGATAAGGGCCTGCTTGCGATGGACGAGAGCACTCCGACTTGCAACAAACGATTTGCCAGCTTGGGGATTCCGCAGACCGTCGCGGCTCGACGAGCCTACCGCGAATTGATTGTGACCGCTCCAGGGCTAGGAGAGTACATCGGCGGCGCGATCCTCTACGACGAGACGATCCGTCAGCAAAAGAGCGACGGCACTCCCTTCGTCCAAGTCCTCATCGACGCGGGAATCATTCCTGGAATCAAAGTGGATGCCGGCGCCAAGGAGCTGGCAGGACATCCCGGAGAAAAAGTGACCGAAGGCCTGGATGGATTGCGCGACCGCCTGGCTGAATACGTTCGCATGGGCACCCGGTTTGCCAAATGGCGCGCAGTCATCACCATTGGGGACGGTATCCCCAGTTGGGGTTGCATTCATGCCAACGCACATGCTCTGGCCCGCTATGCGGCGCTCTGCCAAGAAGCAGGTCTCGTCCCCGTCGTTGAGCCTGAAGTGCTCATGGATGGCGAGCACACACTGGACCAGTGTCGCGAGGTGACGGACAAAGTGTTGCGAACTGTCTTCAGCGAGCTGTTTGCGCAAAGAGTCATGCTGGAAGGATTGATCCTGAAGCCCAATATGGTTCTTCCAGGATCGGCCTGCCCCACGCAAGAATCAATTGATGAAGTGGCCGACGCAACGGTCAATTGTCTCTTGCGGGCCGTCCCCGCTGCCGTTCCGGCGATTGCGTTCTTGTCGGGCGGCCAATCCGCAGTACTTGCCTCGGCTCGTTTGAATGCGATGAATGTCAAATTCAAGTCGCGGTTACCCTGGGCGTTGGCCTTTTCGTTTGCCCGTGCCATCCAGCAGCCGGCCTTGGAGCTTTGGAAGGGCCGGGAGGCCAATGTGTCGGCGGCACAGCAGGCTTTGGTTCATCGCGCACGCTGCAACCAGGCTGCGCGGCGTGGTGAATACTCCCAGAAGTTGGAGACGAAATGACCGGAAACAAGCACAATCCCGAAGGAAATAGTAGCGACATCGGCGAGCCGGATCCAGGACCTTATTGGAGAAGGATGCATCGTGATTGGCGATTCTGGGTAGGAGCGATGTTCATGGCGGCGGCGCTCGCTGTTTACATCTTCAGTGAAAATCTGGCGTGGGTACCGCACGGCCACCAGTTTCCGTGAGTTGCAGATCCGCCACCGACAACCCGCTCACACTGGTAACCGTACCGGTCGCAGCTGACAAGCATCTACCTCTAATCGCAAAGTGTGAGAGCGGGGTGATTAGCAATGTGCGAAGTGCCTTTGTACCCTTTGCGGTTCGACCCAATCTATCAGTATCGGTTGTGGGGTGGCCGGCGCTTGTCTGGCTTGCTCTCCACGCCGCTTCCGGGCGATGGACCTATCGGCGAAGCATGGGTGCTGAGCGACCGCACCGACCACCAAAGCCTAGTTGCCAATGGACCGCTGAAGGGCCAGACGCTTGGACAAGTGATGGAACAGTACCGGGAACAGCTAATGG
>Ga0182030_10012197_pt1 | contig 17259 bp, 27 predicted proteins | sample 812S3MmetaG_FD_121299 | JGI IMG/M metagenome (GOLD analysis project Ga0182030, IMG submission 121299) | Permafrost microbial communities from Stordalen Mire, Sweden - 812S3M metaG (Illumina Assembly) | ecosystem: Environmental > Terrestrial > Soil > Wetlands > Permafrost | place: Sweden...
ACGTCCTTGGACATCCCTGAACGCTATTGGATGGTGGGCCGTGTAGGGATCGAAGGCCTGATGTAAGTTACTGATAAAAAGGCACTTACCGGCAGACCTGAGATCCAGATACCCTTATAGTTACCCGCGCGCCCTCGTCCCTACCCCTCCGGTGATTTGATCGCTCGGCTTGCTGCTGGGCCTCATCAGTGAACATCACAAGGAGAGTGTTATGGCCCCAGTTAGTGCGACTCGCCTGCTGCGACTCGTTGACCGTGAATTCCGCGAACTCACCGGCGAACCTTCGAAGATCCCGCCACCCCCGAGGTTCAAGGCCGTGAAGATCAACCCAGCGCGGTTCGACAAGACCTGGGACCGCAAACGCGGCGCGGCCGTGCGGCTCATGGCTGTTGTACTGCGCGAGGACCATGAGGCGCTCGCGCGCCGGGTCTGCGAGAGCGAGCAGACGGCCAAGACATACGCTGGCGCTGCCGAGTGGCTTCAGCGCGAGTCCGCGCACTTGCGGAAGATCGCGCGCCTGTTGGACACCGCCGGCGGCAGGCTCGCTGCGGTCGTCAGCAGGTGCGGCGACTCGGCGGCGGCCCAATGAGTCCGGGCACGGAGGCAACCAGCGCCGCGGTTCGCCAGGTTTTGGCCATCCTTGGCCGTGCCTCCGATACGTGGCACAACGGCGGGGCGACCGAAAGCGGCCCGCTTCACTGGCCGGTCGCCGTCCGTCTGGCCCAGCGGGAGCTGGAGCAAGCCCTCGGGGCCATGGAGGGACAGACCGACGAGCATACCCAAGACGCACGCGCCGGCATCGCCTGGTGGAATCACCTGACGCCCACGCAGCGCGGCTACTGGCTCAGATGCGCCAAATCATCCGTGCCAGCCGATGCATGGGAAGCCTTCAAGGCCTGGGACCTGCGCCCCTGACACGGCCAGTACCCTCCAGTTCGAGGTCTGCGGGCTGAGTCAGCCGAAATCCGCCGGGGGCGAGCCGGGGCGGCTTTTGACGGTACAATCCGTCTTGAGGCCTGCCAGCTTTCCGAATCGCGTCCAAGCCACCAATAGTATCCAAGAGCTCAATGGCCAACGTTCGAGTCAAGGTGAAACCCGAGTTGCTGCGGTGGGCACGCGAACGCGCGCGCCTTGGCATGGCTGAGCTCGAACATAGGTTTCCCCGATTAGACGGCTGGGAGAGCGGGGCAGTCGAACCCACGCTCAAGCAGCTTGAGGCCTACGCCAAGGCGACGCACACACCAATCGGATACCTCTTTTTAGATGAGCCACCTGATGAGCCCCTTCCCATTCCGGATTTCCGGACGATGGGAGGTGCCGCGATTAGGCGCCCGACTCCCGACCTACTGGAAACGGTCTACAACTGCCAGGAGCGGCAGGACTGGTACGGTGAGTACTTGCGAGAGACCGGAGGCGAACGCTGCGAATTTGTCGGCAGCGCGACCTTGGAAAGCCCGGTGGTCGAAGTCGCCGAGGCGATCCGTAGCGCGCTGGGCTTCGATTTCGATGAGCGTGCCCGCTTCCCGACCTGGGACAAGGCGCGGAGTGCATTCATTGGAGCCGCAGATGCTGCGGGCATCCTGGTCATGGTCAGCTGCATCGTCATGAACAACACGCACCGAAGGCTTGACCCCGAGGAGTTCCGAGGATTTGCGCTCTCGGATGAGTTTGCCCCCCTGGTATTCGTCAATGGTAGCGACTCGAAGTCGGCGCAGATGTTCACCATGGCCCATGAGCTGGCGCATATCTGGCTAGGGCAGTCGGCCGTATCGGATACGACTGTGGCATCCCCTGGGCAAAACGCTGTCGAGCGCTGGTGCAATAGAGTTGCAGCTGAGGTGTTGGCGCCTCTCGCACTGGTGAAAACTCAGCTGCGAGACCTGGAGCGGAATAGGCAGGCGCCAAACCTGGACACAGCCGTCATCACACTGGTACGCGCATTCAAAGTCAGTTCCCTAGTGATTCTTCGTCGGCTGCGAGATGTCAGCTTCCTGTCCTCGCACGACTTCGACGCGGCGTACAAGGCCGAAGTTAAGCGGATCGCCGAGTTGCCCAAGACCTCGAGTGGCGGGGACTTCTACCTGACTGCTGCTGTGCGCTACAGCCGGCGGTTCACTCGTGCCCTGGTCGAAAGCACGACGGAGGGTCGGACGCTATATCGGGATGCCTTCAGGTTGCTCGGGATCAGCAAGACTGAGACCTTCAGAGAGCTAGGCGAGAGCCTAGTGGCAAGCATCTAACGTGGCGTACGTGCTTGACGCCAACGTTTTTCTGCAGGCGAAGAATCTCCATTACGGATTCGACTTTTGTCCGGCCTTTTGGGATTGGCTGAAGGCACAGAATCAGCAGGGCATTGTCTTCAGCATCGAAAAGGTGAAGGACGAGTTGGTGGATGACGACGCTGCGGCATGGGCAGCTAGTTGCGTGGCCGCATTTTTCCTGAAGCCTGACGCCAAAGTAGTCACTTCCCTAGCCACAGTAGGTCAGTGGGTGGCGCAGCAAACCTACGAGCCGTCCGCGGTCAATACCTTTCTGCAGGTCGCAGATTACTACCTCGTCGCTCATGCGCACGCGTACGGCTACACGGTCGTTACCCACGAGAAGCCGGCAAATTCCCTTAAGAAAGTGAAGATCCCAAACGTATGCATTGGGCTGCAGGTCAAGTGTATGACCCCCTTCGAGATGCTGAGGGTTGAGCGCGCGAAGTTCGTACTTGGTCCTTAGGCTGAGCTCTGGCCCTGGTGCGGTAATGCGCTCTCCAAATCGCCTCCACGATCGACAAAGTTTTTTCAAGTACATGCCGGCAGCCACGGCGCGGATTGTTTTGGCTAACCGATCATTGCGGTGGAGTTCGCCGATTCTGTTCAATGACCCGTTCGACGTTCCGAGAGAGCTTTCGTTCGGCCTGAGTCCGAAGAGCATAGTGGAGGCGTTTCCGCCGCTGTTGGCTGACCTGATTAACCACCCGCCAGAGGACACGTCGGAACTGAACGCTGGTGTAAAGCTAATCGTCGATACGGTGAAAAATGGCATTCCCGAGGAAGTGAAAGCCGAACTGCTAGAGGGTCTGAGGGAAAGTGCGGCTTCCCATAATCCTACCAGCCAGGGAATGGATGCTCTGCGCGCAATTTGGCGCTCCTCGCTTATCGACCTCCGAATCTTGTGCCTGTCTGAGGGTCCAGCGCACATGGCAATGTGGTATCACTATGCCGATCAGTATAGAGGTGCAGTGCTTGAGATTAGATGTAGCGATGCTCTGGACAGCGCGTGGCTTGCTGCGCGGCCTGTGTCCTATTCGCAGGAGAAGCCCGCCATCTACACCTCCGAAGGCTGGGCTAGGCTGTTGATGCGGCCGCCGAAAATTGGCGTCAAAGCCTTATTGAATTTAGCGACATTCACCAAGTCATCAGACTGGAGTTATGAGCACGAATGGAGGGTCAACTCGGTCAAGCGGCCGAATGATTCAGGGCCATTTACAGACTACAAATTTCACCCCGAAGAGTTCGCAGCAATCTATCTAGGCCCAAAAATAGATCCGGCGGACGCGGATGCGCTTGTTGGCCTGGCGTCGCAGTACCCGGAGTCTTCCGCCTGGCGTGTCGAAGTGGGAATGAGCCGGGAACTTCTATTTCACGCTGTGGAACAGTAAACCATTGCAGCCAGCGGGCGCGCAGGCGGCCAGGGGGGATCGCTTGCGGATTGCCGCGTCCACCTGCAACACCCGTAGAGATCCACGCCCCCACATCGCTAGTCTCGCTACCAATTCCGGAAGGGAATCTTGGAGGAAATCACATCCACAGTCCAACCGTGTTGACTACACATTTGCTGCGTCGCTGCGATCACCGCGCTCTGATGCGGACATGGACCGACTATGATCATCTTTATTGGCCAAATGCCCAGCTCCGGTTGAACCGGAATCTTCACGTATGGAACTATCAACGAACCTGAGAGCCGGTAATTGACCACAAACCGCATCGCGATGTTTGTCACTCTGGTCGGATCGACAATGAGTCGCACCTCCTCCTCCGATGCAAACGTTGGGTGCTTATTCCTTGACGCCAACGGTGCTACGGCCCAAGCGATTTTTGCGGCCCACCGCATACCGAACTGCTGAAGTTCTTCGAGCTCTGCCGGTACAGGAAATTGAGCCCTTTCTACTTCCATGTCGAGAATTAACGGGTCCACGACCTGCCTAATTTCAGCCAGTAGCTGCTCTGAATTCAAATATTGGCAGTCTGTGAGAGTGCACCAATTGTAATCCTCAGTTGCTTCGCGCAGAAGGTTCCTATCGAATCCAATCGCAAATCCGGGCGGCCGCGGTGAATATGATCGCCACTGACTCAGGTCATCTGCCTTCTTTGAGAAGCAGGCTGCATACACGCCCCTCCTGACAAATCCGCCAATCATCGACTGCACGTCGCGCGGCACATCAAGTGCGCCGGCCTCCCTCATCAGAGTGCTGATCGTCGGCCCTGCAACGTCTTTCAGGTAGTTCACCAAGGGCTTGATGCTATGCTGGAACTCCTCCGTATCGTTGACATAGGCGAGGTTCGACGCGAACACCTCGCCCTTCGTTATGATGCCTTCGAGCGACTCGAACGTGGCGTAGTGCCAAAGCAGCGCGGGCAACTCAGTTTTCGGCGGATCTTTGCTCACGCGAGGCAGCATGCCCGCGGCGCCCGAGAAAGAGAAGGTCCCTACATTGGGACGGAAGAGACGGGCATCCAGTCCTTGATCGAGGCGCGGGCTTTATCTCATCCAGTACCGGCCAGCCCGGCTTGCTGGTCGGCCATATGCGGCCGGTAATGTTCTGGCATGGTCCGCCGAAATCGCCCAGACCCCTTACAGCCTCTCCCGCAACCGACCTGGCTCGTGGTGAGGAACAGCCACCGGCAAGCGCTGGAGGCGCGGGAGATTGTTCCGGGCGTTGACCTGCGGGCCCTCCTTGAGGCCACCAGGTCACAGCGAGCCGCCGCCGGTTGGACCTGCGACGACATCGGGCGAGTCTGCAGCTTCTTTTTCGCAGTGCGCAACGGGGTGCGTATCGAGGTTGGGGTGGAGCGCTACGACCCGAAGGGGCCCGGGCACCCATCGCACAGCGGCTGAGACGAAAACGCCGCCCGAAGGCGGCGCTATCATACGAGGCAGCGCTCCCGATCGGTCACTCCTCGGTGTCTTCGGCAGGTTCCTTCGAGTGGTCCGGATCCAAGGTGTAGAGGAGATTCAGGGCTGCCTGCAAGGAGCGCTGCAGTGCGTTCTCCGCCAGACTCGTTTCCGTTGTGATAGCCCCGCCGAGCGCGCCCTGCTGGATCACTTCGATGATGGCGATCGCCTGTTCGAGTGCCGTGACCTGCTCGTCACTCAATCCGCGACGGCGTGCTGACTTAGGTGCCGTGGCAATTGGCGTCACATTGTCGCCGCTCATGAGCGCACCTCGGTGGGCGCGCTCACTACACGTGTCACACTCGCGGCGTCGAGCGCGTTATTCAGATCCCGCGCCATACGCCACGCAGCAACAATTGCCCCGTTGTCGGAGCTGGACTCGGGGTCATCCTTGAGCAGACGCAGAATATCCTGCAGTTCGCGGGCGCGGTCTTGCTGATCAGCAAGGTAGTACTCCAGGGACTTTGGGACTAGGCGCGTGGCCTCGATTGCCCTCGCCAATTGAGCCGTTTTGGATTCCGGACGGGTAGACTTCGTCTTAGCCATGATTGCACCTCTATTGTGCGGTTGTGGTTAGGCCCTCGTCACGGTTGGCGCCGCGGCGGGGGCCGATTACTCAAAATCTTCAGTGCCGAGTTCAACCTCGCCATGGGTCGCATTGAGAAATCGCTTGGCAACCTCGTGGATTGCCTCTCTATTGGCGATGTAGGCCCGGGCGATATCGCTGGCGTGACCGCTGCCGGCGCCGAAGTGATCCTTCAGCGCCTCATAGCTAATGCTGCAGTCCCTGACCTTCCCGTTGACAACCGCCTGAAATTCCACGCCGACGGTCATGATGTACTTCACGGCCCGAGGCGGAAATTCAATCTTCGGTTGGAGATGCTTCTTCACATCCGGGAACCAACTAAGCGCCGCACGTATCGCTGCCTCGCCCTTCATGGCCTTGTCCTGCCAGAGTTTCTGTCCCGTCGCGAGTACTGACACCCTCTGGGCAAGTGGAAGCGCTTGCTCTAGCGCATCGCGGATCTCGGTGACCTGATCCGTAATGCCGTATCCCTTCATGGCCAGCATTTCCCCCACCGCTTCGCGCAGCAACGCCTGTTTGGAAACCCTCAGCCGCTTGGCGAGTTCATCCAGCAGATGGGCCTGATCTGGTTCGCGCAGCAGAGGAAGCTTGGAGAGCCTGGTCGTCGGGATGTTCATGGGTATCGGTTATATACCCGTTGTATACCCGAATCAACTTTTCCCTTGCGAGGGTGGGGCCGATGAATTATCATTCTGTCTAACGTCCGTATGGAAGTACGATAAATGGTCCCCTCAGGCACACGTTTCGTCACTTATGTTCGGGTCAGCACCCAGCAGCAGGGCCGCTCGGGTCTCGGGTTGGAAGCGCAGCAGAAAGCGGTCAGCGATTTTCTTGCAGCGCACCAAGGCCGCGTGGTCGCCGAGTTCCGGGAGATCGAATCCGGCAAGCTCAATGAGCGCCCGCAGCTGCAGGCTGCCCTGAAGCGCTGCCGTCAGTCGCGCGCCACGCTCCTGATCCCAAAGCTGGACCGCCTTGGACGCAATGCAGCATTTCTGCTCAGCCTTCGGGACAGCAGCGTAAAGTTCATCTGCGCGGATATGCCTGATGCAAATGACCTGACGATCGGCGTACTGGCGGCAGTGGCCCAGCATGAACGCGAGGCGATCAGCACGCGCACCAAGGCCGCCCTGGCCGCTGCGAAAGCTCGCGGCATCCGCCTGGGCAATCCCAAGCTCCCCGCCGGCACGGCACAGACCGCCGTCGTCGCGCGCCAGGGTCGCGTCGCCAAGGCAGACGCACACGCCGCCGATCTGCGCGAGGTTGTCGAGGCCGCTCGCGCCGAGGGTTGCAAGACTCTTCAGCAGCTGGCCGATCACATGAATGATCTGAGCTGCCCGACTCCCCGGGGTGCAGCCTGGACACCGGCCGCCGCTAGTCGGTTGCTGGTGCGACTCGCCATGCATACCCCGGCGCAGCGCGCCGCGTAGGCCCGGCGCGGCACATCGGATTCGGCGGCACGATTGGTTACATTCGTCGGCGCTCGGCCATGCTTGCGACCGCCGCGACGATTCCGACTGCGGCCAGCATTAGAGCTGGAATACCGAGAAACAGCCCCAGCGACGCCGGCCAAGTCCATCCCCATGCGGCCCGAGCGCCCCAGATGCCGGCCACAGTTCCGACAAGCGGGATGTATGCGGTGAAGACCGCCACGATCCAGCACAGCAACGTCGGCCATCCCAATACCTGGTGCAACCCGTCGATTTCGGCGAATAGCTGCACGATACCCAAGACGAAGTACGCGATTCCAAGGATTGCTTTCATGGACGCCCCCGACGATACGTGATCTCGATTCTCACCAGTCTACGACTCGCCACAATGCGTTGTCAGAGCGCGCACGCCAATATCCGGTCAGGGTCGCCCCCTACGGGCCATGTCAATGATCTCCCCCTGTAATGCCGCTGCTGCAAAGCACAGAGAGTAGTGTTGCCAGCTGGTAGGCCATGGAGGGCCCGATGAGAATACTCGGGATCGCACTTGCTCTCTCGATCGCAGGGTGCGCGAGCATCCCTGTCACTGTATTGACTCCGCTCCCACCCAATAGCCAGGTTGCGGTGATCATGTTCCGCAATTGCACAATCGCCGGACAGGATGACTGCGCCGAATCCGGCATAAGTGCCGGGACGGTGTTTGCTCATGCATTTTCAGAGCGTCCGGGAATTACCGCAGTACCGCTTTCCAGACCCGTACCCTCCAGCGAGCCGCTCGATGACTCAGCAGCCGTAGCCTATGCCAAAGGCAAGGGCTACCAGTTCGTCATCAATGGCGATGTCGAGGATTACTACCGCGTGGCCCCAATGACGTTCCGTGCTGAACGCGCTGGCGTATCGGTAAGACTTTTGCGAGTGTCGGATGGGACTGTGATGGCCTACTTCAGCAAGAGGGGCGAGGCTCCGAATCTTTCGACTCCAGATGCCATTCTAAAGGGCATGGCGGACAAGTTTAGGGATTCAGTGTTCAAGCCTCAGACCTGATATGGCTTCGAACCCCGAAGATCGCGGGGACTACGCCGAACTGTGGTCACATCTCAGCGGCGACGTCGGTTATTTGATCTCATCTACAAGAAGTCACCACGTATTTATCGACAAAGTGGGTAGCCTCGACTGGGAAACGACGCGCCAATACGACTTGGACGCGCCTAGTAATACGTCCTTTAACGCCGTGCAACGCAACTGTGTCCTGAGTGACGCCGCTTTGTTGGAAGCGACACCGTGCGATGGCATTTCTCGGGCGGTCTGTCAGGACTTCAAGCGCCTCATCGGCGAAGCCATTGTCCGTATGCTCGAGTTCGATTACATCGGCGCCCAGAAGATGATTGTGGCGGCTCGCCAATTCATTAAGGCCAGAAGCGAAGAGACATCCCGAAGGTGGTATGTCGTGGCATCCTTCTCCGCCTGCCTTCTTTTCGCCGCCATCGGTCTGGCGATTTGGCTGCTCCGCGCGTCCATCGAACCGGCTATCGGGGGGGACGGAATATGGCTTGCGCTCAGTGGTATCTCGGGTGCCTTTGGCGCATTTCTTTCAGTGCTTACGCGAGCTGGAAAACTGAAGTTTGATAGTGTGGCGGGAAGGCCGCTCCACATTGTGGAAGGCGCCTCAAGAATCGTTGCAGGGGCGATATCTGGTGTATTGGTGGCACTGGCCGTCAAGTCTGGAATCATCTTATCGGCATTGACGCGCGACGGGCAACTTCACGACGTGATGGCTCTCGCCGCGCTCGTTGGCGGATCGGGCGAGCGTTTAGTCACCTCGATCATTTCAAAGTTTGAGTCCGCACACGCGGATGTCGGAAGTATGCGGCAGTCTGGGGAAGACAAAGAAGGAACTAACAATGGATAGGCGTGCACTCATCGTCGGTGCTCCGTACAACGATCTACCCGGAGTTCGGCAGGACATCGTGAATTATACAAACTTCCTACTTTCGCCGTTAGGAGGGTCTTGGCAGAAGGAAGAGATTTCGGTCCTTGAATCGCCGACGCATCAACAACTAAGCGCCGAAGTGAAATCTCTCCAACGCGCAGACTACTCCTTTGTTGTTTTTTCAGGGCATGGCTACCATCCTCGTGGCGCCCCTAGCGCGAGAATATTGCTCCGTCACGCGGTAGAAATAGATTCCGACGATCTACGGAAAGGTGCACGGAAGCACACCTTAATCTTGGATTGCTGCAGAAAACTTGAAACCGAATCAGTTATGGACAGTGTTGCAAAACGGGCGCTACGTGAGCAGCGAGAACTGAATCCTCAGGACTGCCGGAAGTTCTTTGATATAGAACTGTCAAAGTGCGGTGATGGGCTCGTCGTACTCCATGCCTGTGGATTGGACGAACTAGCCAGCGAGACCGAGTCTCAGGGCGGATACTACTCGCGTGCCTTAACCAGCGCGGCGCGCGAGTGGGAATCGCAGTCCCCTGTTCATGTCCGCGGACAGCACGACACTCTTTCGGTCGTGCATGCGCACGATAGGGCCACCAAACGCGTTCTCGTGCAAAGCGGTGATAGGCAGCACCCGGAGCGTGAGCAGCCAAGAACTCCGCCGCACTTTCCGTTTGCCATCATTGCTTGACGAATCACATCTGAAGGAAGCTCAGTCGGACGATTCGGTGCGCATACTCGTCACCATCGTCTGTGTCTGGCGATCAGACGCCCTGAGTAGGCGTCCTAGCAATCGCAGCGCCGGCCGTTCAGCGCCTTTGTAGCCTCGCCTGGCAGCACGAGCCTTGCCCTCCGCAGTGCGCGGCCCCGTTGAGCGCTCCCACGGCCGCCAGCGCCGGATCCCCTCCGACTGTCGCCTGCGCCGCTCCGGTGTCCAGCCGCTCATTGCACGCGCTTCTCACAATAGTTGGGTTTGCGGATTTTCGCGCGCGGGGAATGCAGCCGAGGGCTGACGCCGCGTCGGTTGTTCACCTGCTGCGGTCCGTTCGCGATGTTGGCCTGGCGCACGAAGGAGACTGATGGCGGGTTCTTCACTACTGCCAGCGTCTCAAGAGTCGCGCGGCACTGTGACTGAGTACGCAGGGCAAATCGCATGTAAGCATCGCCAGCTTCTGCATGCCCGGCGTCTAAGTTGCGCACAGAGCGTCGAACCAGAAGATGAAACAACATGTCGAGGGTATGCGCGTGCGCCACTAACATCTCCTCGGCGCGACCTAAGTCGCCTGCCTGAACTGCGCTGACCTGCTCGCCCAGCCGAGTTACGAGACTGTTGAGATCGAGCTCGCCGGCGTCGTGATCGAACTGGGCAATCATTTGCGCTGCTCGCACCGTCGGGCGAAGCATCGTCCTGGCTGTAGCGCTTTCCAGCGCTTCCCCCGGTTCAAGGTGAACCGTTAAGGCTTTCGAGGGTGGCGTGGATTGGACTGGAGGCCCCGCGGCGGCAGACGGTACGAGTGCCTTGGTGCGCACTGGGGTCGCTACGGGCTGCGTTGCTCGTGAGCGCCGATGGCCACTGGCGGTCATCTTTCGGCGAGCAGTTCTCATTGCGCGTAGTACGAACGCTGGCGTTGCTGCGTGGGTGTCAGCTGCAGTGCGCCCTTAGCTATCGCTGCACGAACATCATCAGCGGCGAAACATTGGGTCCAGGTTTCCAAAATACGGAGAACGGCTTCGACATCGCAATAGTGCTCAGCCTGCTGAGGGGCAATCGCAACCGGGGTATTTGGCGGCCGTTCCAGTTGCACGCTCATGCGGCGTGCTCCGTGCTGCCCTCAGCACCAAGTCGGTTCAGCTCATCGCGGGGTATGAGGCGCCTGCGGCCTATTCGAATCGTCCGAAGGTTGCCGCTTCCCATCAGGCTGTAGATGGTCCGAGGGCAGACCCCCAAAGCGGACGCCGCCTCGGGAATGGAAAACGTAATCCGGTCGATCGATGCAGCAGAGGTGTTCATTGCACCACTTTGCATGGGCCCGCAGGACGAAGTGTTTCAGTTTGCGGAGCTGCAAGATGGTTTCATCAGATTAGAGATCGAATGGCGCAGCCCTCGCGTGCGCGCGCGTACTGTTCCGCAAATTCTTTGTGTCGTAGCCCGCATCAGGCAGCCTCGTCGTCTGAGGCGGGTAGATGCGTGACAAATCGGTCGAGCCATCGGTCGATCGACTCGACGAAGCCGCGCATCAGATCCGAATCTTGAGCCGCCGCGGCCACAGCGACAGGATCGTGTGTCCCGCAGAAGCCCGACAGCTCCCTGAGGAGGCGGCTGGCACTGGACGCCCCGACGTGATCGCCGGCGGGCGGCGCGGAGGGCTGCAGGTGCCGCGGCACCGTTCCCAGGGTGGCCATTTGCGTAACGGTTGGCGGCGCATGGCTCTCCACGGCTCGCTCGAAGTCGGCCGCCGGCACGCTGGCGACACGCAGCGCCGTCTTGCGCTGATGCTCCGACAGTCCTGCATCGGTTGCCACCTGAGTGCGTGTCACGGGCGGGTGGGCGCCCTCCTGCCCGTAGCGCGTTGCCTCGTCGGCCCTCTGGATCAGCTTCAATAGCTCCCCGGCTCGCCGCATGGCGCGGTTCTGGATCCGCAGCGCCATGCTGTGCATCGTGGTGTCCTTGGCCTGCCTCGCATAACTGGCCAGCGCCTGGGCCTTGTCCGCCCAGCCCTTGCACTCGTCGATGCGCGAACATTCAGCCAGGGCGCGCTGCGCGGCCTCGTAGGTGGCGGGCAGCGGGGCGTCACCGGCTGCCATCGGAACGTTGGCACTCATGCGGTCCTCCAGGCTGGCGCACGGGCAACCAGCTGATCGTTGAAATCCTTATGGGGGGCGGTGGGCGTGCAGACCTCGAGTCGGACGCGTCCTTGTAGGCGTTGCATCAGCTGGCAGGCGGCAAGTAGCCCGGGCTCGTCGCGGTCTGCGTAGATTCGAAGCGTGCGGACTTCCGCGGGCGGCTCGAACTTCGCTAGCAGCGCGGTGTTGAGGGCAGCCCAAACGGGCACGCTGTCGATCAGTGCGGCCGACAGCGCGGTTTCGATACCCTCCGCGATCCCCAGTGTTTCGGCTGCAGGTGACAGGCGCACGGCGCAACCGCTTCGCCCAGTTGTCTTGCCCAGCAGCTTGCGAGCTTCATGATTCCTCAGCTTTCGACCCACCTGCAGGTATGTGATGTGGACCGTCGCCAGGTCTCCGCTCTGATCCGTCACTGGCGCCAGTAGAGCGGGAAATCGGCCGATACTCCGGCCATCCTCGAAGTACTCGGCGCCAACATGTGCGCGGATGCCAACATTTTCCGGTGCCGGCCAGAGGTTTCGACTGGTGAGGTATGAGACAACATCGGAGCAATCGCACAGGGCGCATGAGGAGGCCAATAGTGCGCGGACACGGCGTGAAGGGCCGGCCAGTTCCTCCGACATCGTCGCGGCAGCTCCCCCTAATCCTGCCCTGTTCTCAGTCACCGACGGTACGTTGCCTATTGCGACACCCGCAGCCCCAAGTACCTGGCGCCGAGCCTCGCGGAAGTTCCACCCGAAGACCCGTTGCAGAAGCGTGAATCCATCCCCGGCGCCGCAACCTCGGCACACGAAATCTCCACGCCCTTTGCGGTTGTCGAATGTGTACCGGTCGGTGCCGTTGCAGGCCGGACACGGGCCAGACTTCCTCAAGCGCACGAATGACGGATCAATACCCAACTGCACGAGCAGTGAGGGCCAGTCCACCCGCGCGTGAATGTCTGCAGCGCGAAGTTCGACAGCCTGTGACCTCATGCGGACCGCCTCCGCCGAGCGAAACGGAGCTGCCGCGATAGCAGCCACCCGGCCACCGTCGGAGTGCATGCGATCGGCTCAGCCGTCCACACGTCGCGCGGGAAAGCATCTGTGTCGGGTAGCCCAAACTTCTCACGTGCTCTAAACCAGGCGGCCGCGCGGACCTTATTCGGCGCCTGAGTCCAGTTCTGCGGGTTGCGCATACGGCTCCAATGCAGCGCCTCCTGAAAGAATTGCCGCACTTCCGCGGAGTTTGCTGTGACGGCGCGCGGATCGTCTTCGAGCTCGGCGAGGTCGGCGTCCTCGATGACGACGGACTTTGCCCTGGGCACCGGTTTCCATCCGCACTGATTGCAGGCTTCGCCGTCCTCGGACACCAGCCACATGTGGGTGCATTCGGGGCAGGTTCGCGGCTGCTCGACTCTGGATTGGACAGAGTTCCGCTCGCGCGCCTCAGTGTTGACGTTGCGCTGCTCATCCAGCGACCAGGTCCGGTCAATGTGCGGAAGCCCGAGGGTTTCGATCACCCTTCCATGGTCGATCAGCAGGCAGTCAAGCTTGCCCAGTGCAGTACGAAGGCCGCGCCCGACCATCTGCAAATACTGCACGAGCGAGCGGGTAGGGCGCGCCAGCACAATGCAGCCGACAGAGGGAATATCGATTCCATAGGCCATCAAGAAGCAATTGACCACGAGCCTGGTCTGCCCTGACTCGAGGCGGCCAATGACAGCTTCGCGCTCCTCCTCGCCATCTTGGTCGGTCAGCAACTCCGCAGTCACGCCTGCCCGGCAGAACTCCTGAGTGAGTTGCATGCCGTGAGCCTTGTTGCAGGCGAATACGATGGTGGGTCGATCCGCCGCAATCCGCAGCCAGTTGGACACGACATCGCCGACCAGGCGTGGGCGCGAGAGCAATGAACCGAGTGCGCCCTGGGCGTAGTCATTCCCGGCGTCCTTAGGCAAGGCCTTTAGTTCCTGAGCGGTCACCACCGGCACATTGAAGATCCGCGGCCGCACCAGCATGCCGGCGCGGATCAGCTCCAGTATCGACGGGCCCAGTACGAGACGCTCGAACGCTCGCGAAAGCGATTGACCGGATTTCCTGGCGGGCGTGGCCGTCAGTCCGATGCGAACTGCGTCCGGGAACTGCTCCAGTAGCGCGAAGCGCGATGGGGCGACGGCCAAGTGAGCCTCGTCGAATATCACGACATCGGCGCTCGGCATCGGCGTGCGCCCATCACCCATGCAGCGCCGGTGCAGCGTGTCGGCGCTCGCGACCTGCACGAACTGGAAGCGGTCTTGCATCCCACGCATCTGCGCAGCGATGACGCCGTGAGGGACGCCGAAGCCATCTAGGCGTTCATGGATCTGCCGCACCAGCCGGGTGCGAGTGGCGAGGATCAGAACGCGCAGGCCCACGAGGTGGGCGCACAGGGCAATGGCTGCTATCTCGTGCGTCTTGCCGCCGCCGGTTGGCAGCTGCAGAAGCAGCCGACGCAATCCCTCTCGCATGTGGCCGGCGACTTCAGCAAGCTGCCGGCGCTGGTAGTCCCGAAGAACGTCACAGACTTTGGGGAGGCTCGCGAGCAAGCCAGCCAGGGGATCGAATGGAGACGGGACAGTGCTAATCCCATCAGCAGTATCAGGATCAGTAGTTCCTCCTTCGTAAGCACTCCACTCCACTCCAACCGCGCGGGCCATCAATTTGCCAATGGGGTTGCCAATAGGGTCGCCATTAGGGTTGCCATTCAAGAGGTCATTCACGCCGTGCCTCCTGGGATGGAAACTGCACAACCTTGGCGCCTCGCTTCCAGCGAGCATCGGCGCCTTTTCGGCCGCTCTCGGCTTGATGCTTTCGGTAATCGAGGTAGTTGCGGCGGTGAGCCTCCATGCGTGAATTCAGCAAACCCTTTTTCGTTTGCTTGAACTTCACGCTAAGCAACGGCCAGACGGTGGCCATTTCCGACTGCTCCAGACCCACGATGGCAGCCAGGCGCGCCAGGTCGTTCGGCAGCGGCCCGAGTTCCCATTGAGTAAGCAGGAGCATCATGTAGGCGCCGCGCTCTGTGAGCGTCCAGCCGGCCGTACTTCTGAGAAAGTCGCCGTGATACCACGGTGTATAGGGGAAGCCCTTCACGCGTGGCCCTCGATGATCTTGGTCACTTCGGACAGCGGTATCCTGCAGATGGCGGTGATCTGCTCCGGAGACAGGCGAGCGTGCGCGAGTTCACGAACCCGCATTTCCTGCCGATGCCGCGGAAAGTAGAAGAACAGACCTAGGGCGTTAGGTTCGAATGATTGCGGCGCGCGCCGCCGGAACGGTATAATTGACATCGCTGAGTCCTGCTGCTGATGAACGAGACGCCCGCAACCACGGCAAATGGTGTGCGGGCGTTGCCGCTTTTGGAGGGGAGTGCGTCACGCTGCCTGCCCGGCCAGCGACTGGAACGCCGTCGCTCGGGTCAGGTGGATCTGCCGCACGAGTTCGCGGAGTTCGTCGTCAGTCTTCCCGGCGGTAATTGCCGCCAGCATCAGATTGACTTCGTGCTCGGGCTGAACGCTCTTTCGGCCGAACTTCACCAAGGTCGGCCACAGGTTGCGCAAAATATCTGCGTACAGCTTGGTGCGACCACCGCGACGGCGCGACAAGATCTCCGGAACATCAAGAAACCGCAGACTGGAGTTAGTCGTGAGGGGCGCCATGATCATGTCCTATCGAATGCCGTTGAACGGCTGAGGACATCTAAGTTATGCGCCCGTGGCAACCAAGTGTTTCGGTTTGGCGCGCAGAGGCGCGCGGTTTAGACCCCGTTGCGGCCGAACATGGAGAAGATCATCAGGCTGCACTCCCCCGCTTCTTAAGCGCCACGATGTTGTCGCTCGCCTTCAGGCCGTCGAGGTAGTCCGCCCACGCCTGCATCATCTTGCGGCGCTCTCCCAACCGCTGAGCCTTGTTGTACGCGGCGCGGACCGAGTTGCGCTCCTTGTGTGCCAGCTGGAGCTCAATCAGGTCCGGATGCCAGCCTTGTTCATTCAGCATCGTGGATGCCATCGAGCGGAAACCGTGGGCACAAATTTCGGACCGAGTGTCGTAGCCCAACCGACGCAGCGCTCCATTCAGCGTGTTCTCGGACAGCGGTCGCTGGCCGCCGCCTATCGCCCTGAACGCATAACGGCCATCACCAGTAAGAGCTTGGATCTCCTTCAGGATCGAGACGGCCTGCGTGCTCAACGGCACCAGGTGTTCATCACGCATTTTCATCTTGGCCGCCGGGATGCGCCATGTAGGTTCCTTGGCGTTCAAGTCGAATTCGGACCATTCGGCCGTGCGTAGCTCGCCCGGGCGAACAAAGACGAGCGGCGCCAGCCGCAACGCCGCCAGGGTGGATGGCATGCCATCGAAGCCATCGGTTGCCCGGAGCAACGCGCCGACCTTGGCCGGGTCGGTGATTGACGGGTAGTTGACGGTGGCCACGGGGGCCAGCGCACCGCGCAGGCCAGCGGTAGTATCGTGCTTCGCCAGCCCCGAGGCGACGGCATACCGCATGACGCGGCCAATCACGCCGCGCACCCGGTGTGCGGTGTCCCCAAGACCTTTCTCCTCCAAGCCCCTGAGAACGGCTAGAACCTCGTCCGCCTCAATGGCTGCGATGGGCCGCTTGCCCAACTTCGGGCCGGCCATGTTCACCAATTGGTCGCGGTCCCGTTGCCACGTCGATTTGCTCAGCGTTTTACGCTTCAGCTCCATGAATTCATCGGCAACGGCAGCGAACGTATTTGCCCGAGTGGCGTTCTCTTCCTGTCGTTTCGCGCTGGGGTCGGCCTTGGCGGCGACCACCCGGCGGGCATCATCGCGACGGTCGCGAGCCAGCTTCAGGCCAACGGCGGGATAGACACCAAGGGACAGCATCTTCTCCACGCCCCCTACGCGGTAGCGGAAGCGCCAATAGCGGCCACCACGCGGGTCAATCAGTATGTGGAGCCCCTTGCCGTCGCGCAGCTTGTAGGCCTTCTGGCGCGGTTTAGCGGCACGTATGGCAGCCTCAGTGAGCATGATAGTTACCCGCAGGGCAATCGAGTTACCCGTAAGGCTACCCGCACCGGATAGCGGCTGTCCACGGATGGCGCCGGACCACCGCGAACGCTTAAGCGGTGGAAATGCAGGGGTTTAGCGTGGTTTAATACGTCGTGCCGGATGGCAGCGAACGTGGGCGAATGGGTAGGTGGTGGGCCGTGTAGGGATCGAACCTACGACCAATTGATTAAGAGTCAACTGCTCTACCAGCTGAGCTAACGGCCCTAATTGTCCCGCAGACATCCGTTG
>Ga0182030_10012198_pt1 | contig 17259 bp, 12 predicted proteins | sample 812S3MmetaG_FD_121299 | JGI IMG/M metagenome (GOLD analysis project Ga0182030, IMG submission 121299) | Permafrost microbial communities from Stordalen Mire, Sweden - 812S3M metaG (Illumina Assembly) | ecosystem: Environmental > Terrestrial > Soil > Wetlands > Permafrost | place: Sweden...
ACACCGGCGGGCAGGACGTGAGACCATCCGCTTCGAACGTGCAGTGTCCCTTGCGAATCTTGGCCTGGGCCTTTTTGAAATATCTCTCCGGCGGAGGGATGCTGGCAATGCGCGCGTCATCGAGCTTGGACCGTAGTGTGGCGAACTCCCGCTTGAACTCGTCCAGGCCTCCAGATGATGTGATCGTCCGCGCCTGACGAAACCGGTCCTGCAGCGATTTGAAGGCGTTGGCGAAACGGGTAATTGAGGCAAGATCCTTATCGAGATCGAGGGCTTTGAAGATTGCCGGCATTACGCCCGCCAGAAGCGTGGCGACGCCAGTCACCCAGGGCCAATGCTTGAGCAGCGCCGAAGTCGCGACTGCAGCGCAGAGGATCGGAAGGGTGATGAAGGCCGTCCGCCACAAGCGCAGATCCTTCAGCCACTCGAAGAGAGCGGTCGAGGTGTATAGGCATGACTCCTCCTGCCGCTCGCACTCACGCTTCAGAGCTTCGGTGGCTACGTCCACTGCGGCCTCCGCGGAAGTTCGTCTCCAAAAATCTTCTGCCACTCTTCGCCGGCGGCATCGACCAGGTTGCGTTGGTCAAAGTCGCAGGCCTTGACGGCGCGGCTCCATGCCATCAACGCTCGGCTCTGCCACTCGCTGCCGAGATAGATCCGTTCATCGAGTCCCGGGATCGCCATTGACGCGGAAACCTTCGAATAGAGGTAGGCGAAAAAGTCGCGGGTGATCCAGTCGAACCAGAAATAGTCGCGGAGGCGCCAAGGGCTCTGCAACAGAAACTCCGCCGCCACCAACTCCAGATGGAAAGACTTGATTGGGACGGAGCAGTAATTCTGCCACACCTTCAGCATCCGGATCAGCGGCCTGAGGTTTCCGCTGCAGGCGAGATCGACTTGGTGAACGTACTGCGCCTCCTCTTGAGGGCTGGTTACTTTGTAGCGGCCGAGGCCAACGCTATCGCAGATCCAGAAGTGGCCATCAGTCAGCAGGAATGCCGGTACAACCTCGACCGCATAACTCCCAAAGCTGACAAGGACGACCTGCCGGTCTGCCTGGATTGCTGTGTTTGGGTACGTCGGCAAAAGCACTCCCCGCACTTCTTGGAGCAGCGCCGACTGACGATTTCCAACGCGGTTCTGGAACCGATAGTAGACCTCGGGCGGCAAAAGGAAGTACACGTCTATGTCGCGCGGAGGTCGGGTGGCGAGATCTTTGCCCCACGAGCCGATTAAGAGGCGGTTTGCATCTCCGGATTCAAGGTCGTAGTAGTGTTGGTTGAGGCAAGTAAGGACGCCGTTGAGCTTCGTCCAGCCATCAACCTCTTGTAAGAGAGTAAGCCCGATGTTTTGGTGAAACTGGCTAAAACGCTGACGAACGGCGACCCATGGCAACGCCCACGGCACAGAAGCAGGGATCTGCGTCGCAAGAGAAGTCTCGGTTTGAACTGGTGCAGGGAGTGCTCCCATAGTTACCTCCCAAAGCAATCGGGCCCGTGCTTCATAGTTTACAATAAATATAGGAAATACGTTTTGTAAACTGCAGGGGGTCCACATGATCGCAGATCGCATTCGTCTCGCTCGCCGTAAGGCGGGCTACTCGTTACGGGATCTCGCCGCAGAGATGGACCACAGGGTAACCGCGCAGGCAATTGGAAAATACGAACGTGGGGAGGACATCCCCAGTTCCGGCGTTCTGATCGAACTCGCGAAAGCCCTTAAGGTATCGGTCAGCTATCTGATGGATACCCAAGGACTTGTGCTCTCCGGTGTCGAATTCCGCACCAAAGCGAATACAACCGTAGCCGACCGGGCCGCCGTAGAAACCGAAGTGCTCGAGTGGATTGAACGCTACCTTCAGATCGAGCACATTCTCGACCTGGACAGCGCGGAGTGGAAGCCACCATTCCCATCGCCAAGGAAGCTCAGGATCATTGAGGACGCGGAGGAACTGGCGAAGGAGGTCCGCCAGAAGTGGATGCTTGGAATTGACCCGATTCCAAATATGACCGAACTGCTGGAGGAAAAGGGACTCAAAGTCCTCGTCGTCGACCTTCCTCAGCGTGTGTCCGGATTCACCTGCATGGTTGGCCGCGAGGAGGGAGTACCAGGGCTGCCAGTGATCGTGGTGAATCGGCAGTTTCCGCTCGAACGCCGCCGGCTCACCCTTGCGCATGAACTTGCCCACCGTGTCATCGATCCGAACAGTCTGGAGGATAAAGAGGAAGAGAAGGCTGCCAACCTCTTTGCAGGCGCGTTTTTGATGCCACGCGAAAACCTCCTGCGCGAAGTAGGCAAGCAGCGCAATGCACTCGGATATAGGGAGATTATTGATCTAAAGCGCCTCTATCGGGTCAGTGGAGCTGCTCTGCTCATGCGCCTAAAACAGGTTGGCGTGATCAGCGAGCCTATACTGACTTACGCATTCCAAACCATCGCACGTGGTTGGAGAACTCACGAGCCTGAAGAACTTGAGCCCGAAAAAGAGCGCGGGCTGCGGGAACGACCTTTGCGGTTTGAACGCCTCTGTTACCGTGCTCTTGCGGAAGATTTTGTATCGCTTAGCAAAGCTGCAGAACTGCTGAGAATACCTTTGCCTCGCGTGGAGGCCGGCCTGAAGGGACCGCAGAGACGCGATGAGGATCATCGTCAGTGATACAAGCTGTCTCATCGATCTGCGCAAAGCATCGCTGCTGAAGGTGTTCCTGCATCTGCCCTATGAGATTCTGATCCCCAACACTCTGTTCGAAGATGAATTGCTCAGCTTCACCGATGTCGAACGAAAAATGCTGCTTGATGGCGGCTTGAAGGTGATGACATTCCGGGCACGCAGGTTGCGCGGGCGCGAGAGGTCATTCGCGCCCGTCCGCGCCTGTCGATCCACGATGGTTTCGCATTTGCGCTCGCGGAAAGTCATCCAGGCTGCGTGTTGTTGACCGGTGACGCTCAGTTAAAAATTCTTGCGGAAGCCAGCGAAATCGAAGTGCACGGCGTCCTTTGGGTTTTCGACCAGATACACAAGAATCAGTTGACTACAGCGAAGACTCTGCACACCGCACTCGCTCGACTTGCTGCCGACTCCGCCGTGCGACTGCCGAAACAGGAAATGGCTGTGCATTTGAAGAGATACGAGAGCTCGGAGTAGACACGCCTCACCGAAGTGCTCAATCTTAGATCGGGGTGAATGTTGTATCTGCTGGTGGACTGAGGAGCGAAACGTCCAAAGTAAGGCGTTCGATCGTTCCCGCCTCGTTCAGAGGATTGCGAACGTCAAATTCTTGAGGCCTCTACCATCGCCAGCGAGAAAACGAACCACATTCTCGCGGAACGAGATGGTGCCGGGAGCGGGGGTGAAACGGGGACGCACCTGCGGGTGGCCTAGAGCTAATCGTCATCAGTATCAGAAGGACGCCCGTTATCTAAGTGATCTGGTATCTCATGCGGGACTGGTTACAATGAAGCATCAACAGCCTCCTACTTCAAGACAGAGCCGTAGAGCATACCCTGTTCGGAGGGAGTCTGAATGCCCGACCCACGGGATTTATTAATTTGCCTTCTTGATTACATCAAGGAGCAAGCCAAGCAAATCAATCCGGCAGCATATCGGCTGGCGAACGCAAAAGGCTTCCAGCGCCAGCGGGGCGACATTTCCGGTCTACCCGGCGTCGAGTTCGACATCAAGGTAGTTGGGGACCATATCTGGTTAAGAATTCCTCGATTGGCCGCCGAACCACCGCCCGCGCCCCAGTCCGCACAGAAAGCGCTGCTCCGGCTCAGCCCCGATCCCAATGGCCCACCGCCTTTTATTGATGGAGGTGCGCTGGCCAGACAGATCAATTTGCACGTACAGTCAGCCAAAGCACGGCGCGAGCCCGTCGATATTGCCCAGGTCGAGGCGCAGGAGAAGGCCGCAGCTGCGGAGGCACTATCCGCATACACGGCATTGTGGACGATATGGGCCACAGGGGAGAGGCCGCGCCGTCGAACGATTGCGCTCTATGGCGACCTCTTTACGCTAATGCACCAAATGGAGGCCGAACAAACGAGCAAGCCGCAGGAGTTGATCTGGGGCATTGGGATCTCCTCGTGGCAGCTGAAAACGGAGAAAGAAAATATTGCGTTTGAGTATCCTCTTTTGACCCAAGCGATGGAGTTATCGATTGACGATCGATCCATGGCAATCGAAATTCGCCCTCGGGCGACGGAAACGCGAGTTGAGCTTGATGCCTTTGTTGCTTGTCAGGTCGCGGGGACCATCGAGGTAGAACGCAGTGCCATCGCCCAGCTATCGAGACAAAAGGACCGACCGGCGACTCCGATCGATCCGGGAAGCTATTCCGACGTGCTCAAGTTAATCGCCGGCAACCTGGACAGCGAAGGTCAGTATAAGGAGGTGCTGAACCTGAATGGTACAGCTCCCGCCGCAGGTTCGCACCTTGTCGTTACGGACGCCTGGGTACTGTTCTCCCGGCCTCGCACGATCAATTATCTCTTCGAAGACCTCAAGCGCCTTCAAGAGAAACTCAAGGATGGCTGCACGATTCATGAAGGGCCGCTCGCGCTCGTAACGGTGCCGTCCGACCAGCCGATCCAATTCGAACCCATCACCTTCCGTGGGCTATCTGGGCGTGGAACGTCGACTGCGAGCGGGACGGTGGAGGAGCTGTATTTCCCGCTGCCCTACAACGACGAGCAAGTGACCATCGTGCAAAGGCTGAAGCGCGCGCCAGGAGTGACGGTTCAGGGGCCGCCCGGAACGGGCAAGACACATACCATCGCAAACGTCATCTGCCATTACCTTGCGAGCGGCAAGCGCATTCTCGTCACATCACGCGGTGAAGCCGCACTTTCGGTATTGCAGGACAAGATTCCAGAAGAGGTCAGGGCGCTTACGGTCGCGTTGCTTACCAGTGATCGGGATGGCATCCGCCAGTTTCAGGGTTCCATCGAAGCAATTCAGCACAAGGTCTCTCAGATAAACCCGGAACTGACTCGCCAGGAGATTGAATGCCTTCGTGGTTCTATCGACCGAGCCCACTCGGAACTGATTACGATTGACCGAAGGATCGACCAGATCGCGCGGCAACAGCTCTCCGCGATCGAGGTCGATGGGGTGGAGATGCGTGCCCAAAGCCTTGCTGAACTGGTGGTCTCCGGTAGAGAGCGGTATGGCTGGTTCGACGACGAAATCACCCTGGGGCCGCTGCACGCTCCACCTCTTTCGTCGGGAGAGGCAAGCCGGCTCCGCGAGGCTAGGCGGGCGCTCGGCGATGATCTCGTCTATGTAACCTCGCGTGTCCCATCGGCCGATAGCTTTCCATCCCTCGCAGCCATCTGCGATCTGCACGATGTTCTCGTGAAGAGGGGATGCATCGAGGAGGAAGTGCGTAGCGGCGTGCTCAGGCCTCTTAAGGCGAACACGCCTGAAGTCTTCGAGGCGACCCGCGCTTTGCTCGCGATCATTGAAGAGATGATCGCACTAACCGACGAACTCCAGGATGTTGGCGAGTCTTGGCCGTTTGAGTTGAGGAAGAAGTGCGGGCACGCTTCGTTTGCCTCTGAACGTGCGGCTCTCGAGTCCCTTTTCGACGATCTCGACGCGTTGGTTGACGCACGAGCACAGTTTCTGAAGTTCCCGATCGCATTCCCGAATGAGGCTCTACAAGATGCGAAGACGGCGGAGGCGGTGTCGCGAGCCGTCGAGACGGGTAAGCCCTTTGGCTTCCTTTCCCTGGGAGGCGGCGAGGCGAAGGAGTACATCGCTGAAGTGCGCGTTCAGGGCAGAGCGCCCGCGAACCGGGAAGACTGGCAGAAGGTCAGAGAGTGGATTGCGCTCCACGAGCAGGTACTGACTTTCGAGACGCGGTGGAACGCGCTCCATCAACTGCTCTCTGTGCCTCCCTTGGCCGGTGGGGTGACATCCCTCAGGCAACTCGAATTAATTGCCCTCTCTGCGCGAAAAGCGCACCGACTGGCGACTCATTTCGACTTGCAGTTTGGAAAGCGCGCGTCCGAGGTCTTTGAGAACAGCTTCGCGGCCGGGACACGCACAGGCCGCTCAGACCTGGAGGAGATTCGTCAGGAATTGGCCCAACATCTCGTATTCGCAGGTCTGTCCGGCGCTGCGATCCAGTTGAGTGACATCCAGGAGAAGCTTGCTGGAAAGTCGGGACCCGTCTCGGATTCACTGCGGACATTTGTGCGCGACACGCTTGGCGACGAGCAGACCTCCAGGGAGCGCGCCGGCGCTCAATATGCGGAGCTGATCGAGGAGCTGCGACGCATAGCTGCGCTCGCCAGCGACCTCTCCTATGTAGCCGATGCAGCCAGGCGGATCGAGGCGGCGGGTGCGCCAAAGCTAGCAGCACGGGTTCGCTCCGTGCCCATCGCGGCGTCGGGCGAAGACACCACCTTCCCGACAACGTGGAGAGATGCCTGGAACTGGTCGAGAGTGCGGACGCATCTTGACCAGATCGAAGCAAGAGAAGAATTGTTGACCCTGGCACGGCGGCGGCGCGACTTCGAAGGCGGGCTTGAGCGGTTCTATCGAGAGATGGTGGCAAAAGCAGCGTGGCTTGCTACTAAGCAGAACGCGACCCCGAAGGTCTTGCAGGCTTTGGCGGGTTACGCCACCGCGGTACGCAGGATTGGACAGGGAACAGGACCGAACGCCACCCGCTACCGGAGGGATGCCCGTGAAATGATGTTCGACGCGGCTGGAGCGGTCCCGTGCTGGATCATGAACCACAGCAGGATTTCAGAGGCGATGCCGGCGGATATCGGCGCGTTCGATCTTGTAATCGTCGATGAAGCGAGCCAGTCGGACCTTTGGGCACTTCCGGCGATCCTACGTGGAAAAAGAATCCTGGTAGTTGGCGACGATAAGCAGGTGTCCCCCGATGGAGGGTTCATAGAGAGTACGCGCATCCAGGAATTGCTGGACCGCTTCCTTGTGGACCAGCCATTCAAGGCTGAGATGACGCCGGAGAAATCGCTATACGATCTTGCGGCGCGTGTCTTCGCCGCCGATCAGGTGATGCTGCGCGAACATTTTCGCTGTGTGCCTCCAATCATCGCGTACTCGAACCGCACGTTCTATCAGAACCAGATTCTGCCACTCCGGATCCCGCGCTCCTCCGAACGCATCGAGCCTCCGCTGGTCGATGTTTACGCGGAGGGCGGTATGCGGGATGCGCATGACCGGAATGACTACGAAGCGCGGGCGATCGCCGACGAGATCATCGCGATCCTTGCAAATGAAGGCCTTGCCCGCCGGACCATCGGAGTCGTTTCCCTTCTCGGCAGCGAGCAGGCAAAGCATATCGATTCGGTCGTCATGCAACGATGCGACGCGGCCGAACTGCGGCGGCGGAAATTCCTCTGCGGAGACGCGCGCGCGTTTCAAGGAAGCGAGCGGCATATCATGTTTCTTTCGATGGTCGCCGATCCCCGGAATTGCAAGGCGCTCTCCGGAAGCATGTTCGACCAACGCTTCAATGTCGCAGCGAGCCGCGCCCAGGATCGAATGTACTTGGTGCGTTCAATTGTCGCCTCCGATCTTTCGGACAAGGACCTGCGGGCCAGTCTTCTTTCCCACTTCGACAAGCCGATGGTGCTCAATACCGAAGACACAACTAAGCTCATCGACCTCTGCGAATCTGGGTTTGAGCGCGATGTGTATGCGGAGCTCACCCGTCGCGGATTCAGAGTCATTCCGCAGGTGAAGACGGGAGCCTACCGAATCGATATGGTGGTCGAGGGCGGAGGGGATGTGCGCCTGGCTATCGAGTGCGATGGGGATGAGTATCACGGGCCGGACAAGTGGGCACATGACATGAACCGCCAACGCATCCTCGAAAGAGCAGGTTGGGTTTTCTGGCGTTGCTTCGCTTCGACCTGGACCCTGCGCAGGGACGAGGTGGTTTTTGAGCTTTGCGAGCGCCTGAACCTTATGGGAATTGAACCGCTCGGGGCGCTTGAATACACCAGCACGATGGTTGAGAAGCGAGTCTGGCGTCCCCCCGTTGACGACGCACCTGTCGTCAGCGTGGGAACTGACGAACTCGAAGAACGCTTACTTTGATTGCGTCGGCCGGTTGCTGAGACTCGTCCACGCTCCGTCATCAAGGACGCAGTGACACATGCCCAGCGCGGGGGAAAGTCGTGTTAGATGCGGGCCAAGGACTGCATCCAGCAGCTCCAGTACGTGCCAGTCGGAACCCTCTCATGGTGCGGTTTCAAACCGTTCTTGGGTGCTGAATTCGCCAATATACTCGTTTGCATGAGGAGAAATCGCTAGTGGATTTGAATGACAACGCAGCCGTCTCTTCGACTCTCGACAATTATCTTCGTAAAAGACTGAAACCAGTGGAGGGGGCAATCCCACGTTTGCCAGGAATCGAAATGTTCGGGAACTCGATTCCTGCCGCGAATGCCGACGGGGATCTTTTTGAGTACATCAACTTTCAGCAGCGCTATAACATCGATGCTCGCATTGAGCGCGCTAACAAATTGGCCAGACAGCACCTCGAGCCGCTTCCGGCGGGCATGAAACCGCGAAACGAAATTGATGACCATTTGCGGTGGTTGAGATCCAGAGCGGATTACACGGCGGAAGACGCCGTGCAATACAGGAAGGCCAAAAGCTCTGAGCAACTGAGAATCGCAGAGAACCTTCACCAGCTATATACCACCGCGGGCGTGCTACTGGTTGACGCTCAGGGACATGGGAGCATCGCGGCTAAGATTGCGTCAACCGTCCATGACACATTTCATACAGCAATGCTTTGCGAACTCGATGCCAACGGGAAAACAACGGCAGAGGTCTTCGAGATCATCAACCTCCGGCTTGCACACTCCGTCACTGCCAGAAATGCGTTGGGTTTCGATACGGAAAACGACACTCGCGAAATAGCTACCATGGTTTACGGTGAAATATGCACGAATGGACTCTTTCGCTTTGTAAACTTCGGCCATCCACCGCCGCTTGTCTTCTCTGCGGAATACGGGAAGTTCATGGATATTGGATGGGACCGCATGGTGCAATTCCCTTCGCTGGGGCTGGAAATCCCAGAGGACTATCCTGACCGGAGCAGGTATGTATCCCTCATGCTCCGGCGTGGTCAGATGACTACTTCTGACTTGGATGAGATTACCCTGATGAGCCCAGGGGACATCATCTTTCTTTATACAGATGGAGTTTATGACGGTGACGATGAGCAGGATAGACAAGAGATCGAAAAGATCATCCGGGAACACAAGCAAAGGCCGTCCAGGGAAATCTGCAACGCGATTCTCGATTACGCGCTGCGGAATGACGATCTCTTGAGTCAAATCGGCGAGTCCGACCGAATCGATGATAAGACTGTATTCATCATCAAGAGAGAGTAGGGAAATTACAGATGTCTGACAGCGCCGTCGAGTTGCTAGCTTCGCCTGAGGTACTAGCTCGTGCTCGCAAGATCAAGCTGTTTCTGATGGACGTAGACGGCACGCTGACGGATGGCGGCGTCTGTCTAATCTCGACGACTACTGCCGACAGACTCGGGTCTCCGGCTGTCACCGAAATGAAGATTTTCAATGCCCACGATGGGCAGGGGCTTTCGCTCGCCCACACAATGGGGATTCAGACAGGATTCATCACCGGTCGATCTTCGCCAGCCGTTGCCAAGCGCGCCGAAGAGCTGAAAGTTACCTTTGTATACCTTGGCCAGGCTAAGAAGACCGAGGCTTTCGAGGAGTGTTTACAAAAGGCGGGTGTGACTGAAGAAGAGGTCGCCTATATGGGCGACGATCTGCCGGACATTCCTCTGGCGCGGCGCGCGGGATTGGCAGTGTGCGTAGCCGATGGGGCACCAGAGCTGGCCGCCGTCTGCCACTTCACCACTCGTAAGCTTGCGGGGCGAGGCGCCGCAAGCGACGTGGTTGAACTCATTTTGAAGGCGCAGGGACGTTGGGAGGAAGCGATACCGCGGGCGCTCGCCTAAGGTCGCCGATTCACTGATTGAGGTGCCAAAGCGCCCAGCATCCGACCGCCAAGACTGCCAACAAGGCAACGAGAATTAGAACAAGGGCTGGCCTTTGAACAATCATGATGATGGCCGGTACGAGCCCGGATCGTATCAATTGCAGCTTCGTGACCGGCGGCTTGAGCCCTGACGGATTGGAAAGTATCTGATTAAGTTGTGCTTCAGCGGGCCAGGCGGTAATGCCAAGGATGCTCATCACATCTGAACGCAAGAGATACTTTCTAGCCTTAACGCGTCCTATCCAATAGTCGTGCATCCGGAATTTCTTATCGAAGAACCCTACAAACGCCGCCAACCCGCTGCCCATTAGGTCCTTCTTCTCATCCGCTATGACGGCGACGATTTTCATCTTGTCTTGGTCGTCCAACTGAGCTGCGGCCTCCAAAGTCGCGATGCCCTCGATGAATGCGTTGGCGGCTGCTAGTCCGCATTTCTGCTCAACCTCTGCATATTTGACCCGGTACTGATCCTTCAGCCGGGACAGGCGCTGTAATCTCTCACCTGGCATGAGCAGCGCGTTCAACTCCTGAGCCGCGTTCTGGAGCGTTGTCACTGTGACTTTGTTTACGATGATTTCGTCGGCCAGCTGGCCCGCGCGAAGATCGAGCAGCCTGATTTTCTGGTTCACCCCTTCTGCAGTGATCCAGTCATGGAACATCGCCTGTCGCGTGTACACGCCAATCAGTACTTTCAATTCATCCCAAATCGAAATCTTGCCGGCGGTCAATTCTTCTGCTGTCGATTTAACAGAATGTGGAGCTACGAAAACGTAGAGCCGGTCCTCGCTATCACGATGCGCCTGTTCAGCACCCATCACATCGCGAGCAGCGCGGGCCTGGACCGCCGCGTCGACTAGATCCTTAGCGATTCCCAAAGGCTGGTTTTGAAGGACCCCTCCGTCGGAATGGGCAAAAGGTCGTGGTGACCCGCCTTTCCCCCAATCTACGTAGGTCTGGCCCTCGACCCATGTCTTTCGGTCTTCGGGAAGCCTGGTTCCGTATTCTTCAACAGAATGATCAACTGCGGTTGGCCGAAAGGCCACAGGAAAAGCGCCAGACGCAATCGCAGTTTCACACACTTCCTTCCACGTCGCAGCTCTTGTAAGCCCCCTCAAAATCTCGGTGATCCCGGCAGGACTCATCTGATATCTCTTGTCGTCTCCTGAACTGGTGTAGTTAAAACCTCCTTCACGAACACCGACAATCGGGATCATGTAGTCGATCCCGTTGAGATTCGTGATGGCCATGCCTAAGCGCAGAACTTCGGGTACCTGGTTGATCTTTTCGATCGCCGGGTGAGACTTGAGGCTCGGATTTTTCATGGACTCGATTAGCATCTTGTGGCCGATTCCGGCGATGAGGTCTGAAGAAAAAAGAGAGTGCCATTTCTTTTCACTCATTTTCATCTTCACCAAGGCCATCAAACTAATCTGTTCGACCCAGGCTTGGTAGAGGGGATTGGCGAACTCATCATTGAGCGAGTCTCCGTTGTACATCAGTGCCTGGGCGACCATTGCCGCTGTCATCGCTCCGGCAGATGCTCCTGTGAGGACGTCGATATAGATCTTTTTGTTTTCATCGCTTTCCTTGTCTGCGAGCTCATTGTTGATCCGAACCGCACGCAAAAGCTCGAATAGGACACCCGCTTCGTAACTACCGAGCGAGACGGCGCCAGCAATCGTAATTGCCATTCTCTTGGGCATGTCACCCACCCTTCCTTGGTGCTGAACATAACAGACGCACAAATTCGAGATGAGATGAAACCAAAAAGAAATTGAGAAAGAATGATCGGAGCATAAAAGAGTTGCGGACACCTGTAAAGAACGAATGAGTCGCTATTCTGTCGATGAGGCATGGTCGGAATGGCTAAGAGCCAGCGATTCCAATCTATTTATGAAGTAATACCGACATGCCGGTCGACTTCGCCGTACCGATTATGGTCTCGACCAAGACTGCGCCAAAGAGCCCGTGATAGCCCGCCCACCTCCGCAGTCATCAACTCAAAACCGTCGACAATTGCTTCCTCGGATGGCCCGGTTCTTCTGCTTTGGTTGTTTGGCGCTGGGGTTCAGGTCTTAGTACGCCTTGGGACCTTGAGCAAGCGTCCGAAGGCAGATCCTAAGTCACAAGGATGAAAAATCGATCGGGCGCCTACAACTCTGCTTGCTGGCGGAACTGGGCTCGATGCATAAAACTACTAGGTTGGAGTTCGAACTGATCAAAGATTCAAGATGTTTATTAGTTATGCAATAATTGAGCCCCGAAAGACTGCAAACTGCGTTACCCTAGCCCTTCCACTCGGCGTCCCGAGTTTCCGCGAAAGGCCATGCTTCTGTGCCAAGGAGCGCTAGCTCCCTTGGAAGCGGAAAAGTCTCCAAGAACAAAATCTTCGAATAGCTTGCCATTGAAGTCGAGATTTCGAGAACAGACCTGCGAGTTTTTTTGCCGCAGTGTCAATCAAATGAGAGTAGTATTTTTGGCAATCGACTTCCCGCACTGAAGACCGATAAGGCAGGTTGAGGTTCAAATGCAGGTACGCGCGAAACTCGCGTGGGCTGTTTGGCTGCTGGCTGGACCGTCGGCGGTCGTATGGTCTCAATCGGCCAGCACGTTGCTACATCTTTCACTCTCCGGCACGTACAAGCACGGAGACATTCAGGTGACATGCTTCGGAATCCTGTCTCCTTTAGATACCCACCAACCGTTGATACGAAGAGAACTCGTAGAGACCACGAAGTACGACTTGATGCTCGGACCCGAGAGCGCAGAGATCGACCCGAAGGACGGAAAGACCATAACCGATTTCTACGATGTGCCGGTTTGGGTATTCAAACACCAGGAGCAAAATACGCCCATCGGCGAAATCGTGCTGCGCTGTTCCTCTCAGGGTGCATTTGATGATCGATTCGGTCAAGTCGGTTTGTCATTGACCGAAGATCCTGCAACCGAGGCCCTAACTCCTAACTTCTCTAAGTTCCCGCTGCACTCGTGGGACCGCGATCGACAGATGGTTGCGATTGATCCGGCCGATTCCGACGACTCTACCGATACCAGCGACAAATCATCAAAGCAAGGGAACACGTTTTCTGAAGGCCTTGCAACAAGCGGAGAGGGCCTTGCAATGAACGTCTCCTCCAAGTTGGCCCAGTCGATGCCGATTGACATGCATCTCATCCTTATCAATCGCGCTGGAGACTGCTGGGAGAAGTTGGGCTCACAAACCGATTTTGTTCCGGGGCAAACTCAGGAAATTAGATCGTTGACGGTCACCAGTCCCAAACAGAACCCAACCAGGGTTGAGATTCCGGTAGACTTCAAGACCTGGTGCGCATTGGGCAGTAACGTAGTCGACGTCGCGGGCAATGATACCAACGCTGAAGCTGACCTGAATATCGTTTACACACCGGCCGGAGGGTTGGAGAGATCACAGTTGGTCAAGTTCAAAGTCTCACTGAAGCCGCCCGCCTTGGCGCTGTTACTTGGAGCGATCACTGGACTGGTGATCGGTTGTGCAGTTCACATCATCGCATTGCGCAAAAAGGACCGAACGAGCCAAAGAATCCTCAAGGAAGTTGCTATTGCCATTGGTACCGTCGTTGCTGCTGAGGCGTTCTGCTTTATCGCAATGACCCTGCACAAACCGAACACTTTCTGGGGAGTGAACCTCGATCCAAGACAGCTCGATCCGTGTTTTGCGATCGCACTTCTGGCTAGTGGCGGGACCACAATTAGGCGGTTCCTCGACCGAACCAAGAAAGGTCTTGGAGACGATGATGAGCAGCACCACGAGGAAAATGCACACCCGGAAGGTGAAGACTAGTCAGGCCGGCGTAGGACAATAAGGCGAGAGGGAAACATGCTTCAAAGCTACGGAGTGAGGGCCAAATCGGCGCAGTCTTCAGCATGGTGGTGCTTGCGCTTGCTGGCGTCGTTGCTCTTTGTTGCGAACGTAGCTTGGGGCCAATCGCCCATCCCGGTTGCGCTAGATGTACTGCCAGGCGGCGGTCTGGCAGTCGTTGATTCCACCGGCAAAGTGTCTGAGGTGACCTTGAGCAAAAGCAAGTCGCATACGTCGCGGCTCCTTTTCACCCTGGCCGCTGGCGAGAGCCCGGTCGACATGACACTGGGCCAATTCAACGGACAGTATTACCTGTTCGTGCTCACTAGACCTCAAGACGGAAGCGATCGCGGCACCATCCACCAGTTTGCTTATCCTAGCGGCACCGAGGTCAAACCAGCCATTGGGTTGTCGGAGGTGGTCACCGGTATCGATTATGACGAGAGTGCTGACGCGCTTTACTATGTCAGCTCACACGGAGGTCGCCTGTTTCGTACAGCCTTGTGCGATCGCTCGATCGTTCTGGTCGGTTCGCTACCCGATATCGGAAAATCCGGCCCACTGGGGGTGCGAACCGGACGAGTGTCCGGATGTGGACAGGCGGACAAAAGCGGGTCGGTTCTCTATGTAGGTGACGCACTCAATGGCGCGATCTTCGAGTACAAGGTCACGGAGAAAACCGTCGCCAAGGTCTCAAAGTACATCGGAGCGGTGACTGCGGAACTGGTGGCCAGAAAGAATGCCAACTTCCCGACCCTTTATGCTTCGGACTCAACCCGGCACCTGATCGTTCCGTTTGCGATTCAGCACAATGGTTCGCTGATCGCCCAGACCTGGGTCGCTCAGGATGGACACCTGAATTCGCCATCGGGCATTGCCTTGTTGAGTTCTGTCAACGTCATATCTGATCTGGTACGTTCTTCTCTTGTTGTCTACGATCCGACTTGGAAGTTCCTCTATGAGATCAAGGGCAAAGAAGAATCTGCATCCGCAATTAGTCCCTGGTGAAACCGCACAGAGATTAACGCCTCGCCTTCAATTGGCGCCTATGCGAACAGGTATGTCCGAAGTTATTGGCCGGCGATAGCAGCGTTCCCATCAGGAATAGTTGAGCAGAGTTCGAATTGAGCGGAATTTTGCTGGCCTTATACGCAAGCGATCAGTTACGATCACCGGCACACATTACTGTTCAGCGGAGGATCAATTATGAGCGCGAGCTCTTCCTCTATCAGGTCTGAAAGGATCGGATTCGGCTCCGACTTAGCGTCATCGGCTTCATCGTTTTCCCCTGAAACTAACCCTCCATCGGCTCCCTCAGGCGATGGGGACGAGCACGTGATCGCCGATCATATCCTGGGCGACCAGCCGGCTCGAAATCATAAAGAAGACCGACTTGGTTTTGACCCCTAAGTCTCGGCCGTCGCAAAGTTTCTCACCGATAGCTCAACAAGGATTCCCCTCACGCTTGCAATCGAGGGGACCTGGGGTACGGGCAAGAGCTCCTTCATGCTTTTGCTCGAGGAGAAACTCAAGGACCTGGGAAGATCGAAAGTTGTTCAGTTCAATGCCTGGCAATACAACGCCGACGATGGCCTATGGGCGGCATTCATCCATGAGTTCGATCAGAAGCTTCACGAAAAGCTCAAGTGGTATGAGCGACTCAAGGCCAGGTGGCGGCTGTTCATTCTTCGCGCGCGCTGGCAGGGCTGGGTCGAAACCCTGACGTCTTTACTGGGCGCAACATTCTGGCTGTTTGTCAGCTCTATGGCCATCGTGGCAATTCGCGCCTATCTGGTCCATGGAGGCTTGGCCGATTTCAAGGCCTCGCTCGCACATGATGGCAACGCGGAAGAGTCGGTCTATAAGACCTTGGGCGCGGTGGGCGGCATCGGAGGGACAGTTGCCGCCATTGCGATCTTTCTGCAGAAAACGCGGAACCTATTAAAGAGTCCGGCCGCGCTGAAGAAGGCAGGCCTTTTGTTCTCGAAGCCGGACTACGATTCCCGGCTTCCCCTGATCCATCAGGTCACACGCGACTTTAACAGCCTGGTCGAAGCCTATGCAGGCCGGGACACCGTCTATGTGTTCATCGACGATCTGGATCGTTGCGAATACTCAAAAGCCGCCGACCTAATGCAAGCCCTTCTGGTTTTGCTTAACAGCGCTCCCAAAGTGGCTCTGATTATCGGGGTCGATTCGGAAAAGGTCGCCGCAGCGATGGCTACCAAGCAAGAGAAGCTGATTCCCTACCTTTACCGTGTGCAGCCACCCGAGGCTTATGTGCGAGGCATTGAGTATGGGCTGCGCTTCTTAGAGAAATTCATTCAAGTTTCGTTCGTGATTCCCCAGCCCACGTCGGCAGGACTTAAGGCTATGATCAATCCAGACGTAAGTCCGCCAACGCCGAACGTTCCGGAGACTCAGAAGTCAGTCGAAGCAATCAACGTCGTCACCGGGAAGGACGACTCGGCGACATTGAATCGCATGATCGACATGGCGGATCTGGTCTTCGATCACAATCCACGGAACGTGAAACAGTTCGTCAATATCTTTCGCCTTCACGCCTTCATCGCAAACGAGACAGGCCTGTTTGGGAGCTGGCGGACAAATCCGAAAACTGGTCGCGCGCTCACGATTCCGCAGCTGGCTAAATTCGTGATCGTTTGCCAGCGCTGGCCACGGTTGATTCAAGACGCAATCGACAACACATGGCTGATCCAAAACCTGGAGAAGCCTTTCACCTACCGTTCGATGCCTCTTCCCTTGCCGGGACCTGAACTGGAAGCGTTGGTGACCTATTGGAACAGCCAAAAGGGATTGCTACGTCTGATCAGTTTCGGTATTGAGAGTAAAGACTCAGATTCGGAGGATTATTTTCTGTCCGACGTCGACTTCGCGCTGCTCAATGAGGTCGCGCCGGCTAGACCGCAACCTGACCCGGCTCAGAGTTCCTCCCGATACGAGCCGCCAAATGAGCCATTCTACGCGCAGTCGTCTGCAGTCTCGCCGCAGGGGGTAGCGCAAAAGCCGTACGCATAGCTACTCGCGCGTCAGGGTGATTTGGCGGCAGCGAGTGGAGATAGCCGGGGCCCGCTGCTGTATACGAGATCATACGGCGTTCGGCAACCGGGTCCCAACGAGATTAAGCGTCTGCGCGGGATTCACGGCAGATTTGTCTTCGGAGGTCGGCTTCTCGTTATCATTGCTTCCGTGTCGCGCGGCCATGGGCACTGACACGCCGAGATCAATAACACCCCTCTCAGACCCCGATAAAACCTGGTCCAGCAAGCACCCTGTGTGCCGATTGTGTGCCCCATTGCGGATTGAAGGCTCTGCTTCGATCATTGAAGCGAAACGCGTTTCCCCGTACTTACCGTTTGCTAAACGGAGTGTG
>Ga0182030_10012200_pt1 | contig 17256 bp, 13 predicted proteins | sample 812S3MmetaG_FD_121299 | JGI IMG/M metagenome (GOLD analysis project Ga0182030, IMG submission 121299) | Permafrost microbial communities from Stordalen Mire, Sweden - 812S3M metaG (Illumina Assembly) | ecosystem: Environmental > Terrestrial > Soil > Wetlands > Permafrost | place: Sweden...
GAATAGCGCGGATAGGTGGTGAACCCGATCTGGTTGTTGACGATGAAATGCAGCGAACCGCCGGTGCGGTAGCCTTTCAGGTCGGACAGCGCGAAGCATTCCGCCACCACGCCCTGGCCGGCGAACGCCGCATCGCCGTGCATCAACAGCGGCAACACCGAGATGCGCTGGTCCGGCGGATCGCCATGCTGATCCTGCTTGGCCCGCACCTTGCCGAGCACCACCGGATCGACGATCTCCAGATGCGAGGGATTGGCGGTCAGCGACAGGTGAATCCGGTTGTTGTCGAACTCGCGGTCGGACGACGCCCCCAGATGATACTTGACGTCGCCGGAGCCCTCGACCGCATCCGGATTGGCTGAGCCGCCCTTGAATTCATGAAACAGCGCGCGGTGCGGCTTGCCCATCACCTGGGTCAGCACGTTGAGGCGGCCGCGATGCGGCATGCCGACGACGATTTCCTTGACGCCAAGATTGCCGCCGCGCTTGATGATCTGTTCGAGCGCCGGAATCAGCGACTCCGCGCCGTCCAGCCCGAAGCGCTTGGTGCCGGTGAATTTCAGATCGCAGAATTTCTCGAAACCCTCGGCCTCGACCAGCTTCATCAGGATGGCGCGGCGGCCCTCGCGGGTGAAGCTGATTTCCTTGTCCGGCCCCTCGATGCGCTCCTGAATCCAGCCCTTCTGCGCGCCGTTGGTGATGTGCATGAACTCGACGCCGAGCGTCTGGCAGTAGGTGCGTTCGCAGATCGCGACGATTTCCCGCAACGTGGCGTATTCGAGCCCGAGCACATGGTCGAGGAAGATCTTGCGGTCGAAATCGCCCTCCACGAAGCTGTAGGTGCGCGGATCGAGTTCCTCGCGATCGCGCGGCGGCTCGATGCCGAGCGGATCGAGCTTGGCGTGGAAGTGGCCGCGCATGCGATAGGCCCGGATCAGCATCAGCGCGCGCACCGAATCGCGCGTCGCCTGATGGACGTCGGCGGCCACCAGCTCGACGCCCTTGGCCTGCGCCTTGGCCGCGAGCTTGCCGCCGATCACCTTTTCGACTTCCGCCCAGTTGCCGTCGAGCGCGGAGGTGAGCTCGTCGCGCGGTGTCAGCGGCCAGTTGTCGCGGCCCCAGGATGGTCCTTCGGCGTTCTTCAGAACGTCGGCCGGGGCGTCCTTCAGGCTCTTGAAGAACTCCTGCCATTCGGTATCGACCGAGGCGGGATCCTTCTCGTAGCGGGCGTAGATGTCATCGATGTAGGGGGCGTTGGTGCCCTGCAAAAACGAGGAGAGGGCAAAAGCGGCATTCGCGTCTTGGCGAGACATGATTGCGTCCTGGTGATGTAGATTCGCGCATGGAATACGGCGCAATGGCCAATCCGGGTACCGGATCAGCATGATAGGAGATCTTTTAACCCATATAGGACGAATGTTCGCGCCGAAAAGAACCAAAAAATGAATTAAGACTTCAATTTTTCGACAAGGGTCTTTCCGAGCCGGGCCGGCGACGGCGACACCGTGATTCCGGCCGCTTCCATCGCCGCGGTCTTGGAACCGGCGTCGCCCTTGCCGCCGGAGATGATCGCGCCGGCATGGCCCATGCGGCGGCCGGGAGGTGCGGTGACGCCGGCGATGAAGCCGACCATCGGCTTGCTGCGGCCGCGCTTGGCTTCGTCCTTCAGGAACTGGGCGGCATCTTCTTCGGCCGAACCGCCGATTTCGCCGATCATCACGATCGAGGTGGTCTTGGGATCAGCCAGGAACATTTCCAGCACGGCGATGAATTCGGTACCCTTGACCGGATCGCCGCCGATGCCGACCGCGGTGGTCTGGCCGAGGCCCTCCTGGGTGGTCTGGAACACGGCCTCATAGGTCAGGGTGCCGGAGCGCGAAACGATGCCGACATTGCCGGGCTTGAAGATGTTGGCCGGCATGATGCCGATCTTGCATTCGCCCGCGGTCATCACCCCCGGGCAATTCGGCCCGATCAGCCGTGATTTCGACCCCGACAGCGAGCGCTTCACCCGCACCATGTCGAGCACCGGGATGCCTTCGGTGATGCAGACGATCAGCGGAATTTCGGCGTCGATGGCTTCGCAGATGGCGTCGGCCGCCCCCGGCGGCGGCACGTAGATCACGGATGCGTCGGCCCCGGTCTTGTCACGCGCCTCGGCCACGGTGTCGAACACCGGCAGGCCGAGATGCACCGCGCCGCCCTTGCCGGGCGAAGTGCCGCCGACCATCCTGGTGCCATAGGCAATCGCGGCCTCGGAATGAAAGGTGCCGTTCTTGCCGGTAAAGCCCTGGCAGATGACTTTTGTGTTTCTGTCGATCAGGATGGACATGGCTGAGATTGCTTTCGCGAACGATCGATTAAGGGGTCAGGCGATCCGCCGGTACACGCCGGTGAGCACGTCGGCCCACCCTTCCGCGTCCGGCGAAAACTGGATTTTCATGGCGTAGGTGCGGTCGTCCTGGATCTCGTAGACATGGCGCGCATTGCCGCGCAGCGAACCGCGCACCAGGATCAGGGTGTTGCCGGTCCAGCCGCCGGAGGCCGGCGCCGGCGCATAGTAGCCGAGCGAATCGTGCCAGAACAGTTTGTAGAGCCGATCCTCGCGATCATAGGTGAAGACGCCGTGGGTGGCGAAGCTTTCCTTGCCGTCGCGGGTCTGGCTTGTATCCTGAATGAGATAGAAGCCGTTGAGATCGACGCGGGCGACGACTTTGGAGGTGGCGGGCCCGCCGGCGGTCCAGCGCGACGGATACACCACCTCTTCGCCGCTCCACTCACCCGCGAACGCCGCGAGCTTGCGGTGCTCCGGAAGCGGCGCCGGCGCGGCGAGATGGTCCTCCGCCATCGGCTCACCCTCCCTTGACGGCCTTGACGATTTTTTGCGCGGCGTCATCCAGATCGTCCGCCGGCAATACGTTGAGGCCGGATTCCCGGATGATCTTCTTGCCGGCATCGACATTGGTGCCTTCGAGCCGCACCACCAGCGGCACCTTCAGGCCGACCTCCTTGACCGCGGCGACCACGCCTTCGGCGATGATGTCGCATTTCATGATGCCGCCGAAAATGTTGATCAGGATGCCCTTCACATTGGGATCGGCGGTGATGATCTTGAACGCCGCGGTGACCTTGGCCTTGTCGGCGCCGCCGCCGACATCGAGGAAGTTGGCCGGCGCCATGCCATAGAGCTTGATGATGTCCATGGTCGCCATCGCCAGCCCGGCGCCGTTGACCATGCAGCCGATGGTGCCGTCGAGGGTGATGTAATTGAGGTCGTATTTCGACGCCTCGATTTCCTTGGCGTCCTCCTCGGTCTCGTCGCGCAGCGCCACCAGTTCGGGGTGGCGGTAGAGCGCATTGCCGTCGAATGACATCTTGGCATCGAGGCAGCGCAGATCGCCCTGCTTGGTGACGACCAGCGGGTTGATCTCGAGCATCTCCATGTCCTTGGCGATGAACGCCGTATAGAGCTGCGCCACCAGTCTTTCCGCCTGCTTGGCAAGGTCGCCGGACAGCCCCAGCGCCTTGGCGACGGTACGGCCGTGGTGAGCCATGATGCCGGTGGCAGGATCGACCGAAAAGCTCACGATCTTCTCAGGCGTGTGGTGGGCGACGTCCTCGATGTTGACGCCGCCTTCGGTGGAGACCACGAACGACACTTCGGAGGTTTCGCGGTTGACCAGCAGCGAGAGGTAGAACTCCTTGTCGATGTCGGAGCCTTCCTCGACATAGAGCCGGTTGACCTGCTTGCCATGCGGGCCGGTCTGCACCGTCACCAGCGTCGCCCCCAGCATCTGCTTGGCGAATTCGTTGACCTCGGCGATCGATTTGGCGATGCGGACGCCGCCCTTGTCGCCGGCCGTGGCTTCCTTGAACTTGCCCTTGCCGCGGCCGCCGGCATGGATCTGGCTCTTCACCACCCAGACCGGACCGCCCAGCGTCTTGGCGGCAACATCGGAGTCCGAGGCGCGCAGGATCGGCACGCCGCGCGAGATCGGCACCCCGAATTCGTGCAGCAGCGCCTTGGCCTGATATTCATGAATGTTCATATGACGGCCCCCGAAAGCCCGAAACGGTCAGTTGAATAGATTGGACGGCCAACCCGGACGCGATCAGCGGCCAAGCAGGTCCGGCGCGATCTTCTTGCAGGCATCGACCAGACCCTGCACCGCGCCGACCGACTTGTCGAAGGCTTCGCGGTCCTTGCCGGCCAGTTCGATCTCGACGATGCGCTCGACGCCCTTCGAGCCGATCACGACCGGCACGCCGACATACATGTCCTTGACGCCATATTCGCCGTTGAGATAGGCGGCGCAGGGCATCACGCGCTTCTTGTCGCGCAGATAGCTCTCGGCCATCGCGATCGCGGACGCCGCCGGGGCGTAGAACGCCGAGCCGGTCTTCAACAGGTTGACGATCTCGGCGCCGCCGTTGCGGGTGCGGTCGACGATCTCGTCGATCCGGGCCTGCGAGGTCCAGCCCATCTTGACGAGGTCGGGCAGCGGAATGCCGGCCACCGTGGAGTACCGCACCAGCGGCACCATGGTGTCGCCGTGGCCGCCGAGCACGAAGGCGGTGACATCTTCGACCGAGACGTTGAATTCGTCGGCCAGGAAATAGCGGAAGCGTGAGGAATCCAGCACGCCCGCCATGCCCACCACCTTCTTGTGCGGCATGCCCGAGGCCTTCTGCAGCGCCCACACCATCGCGTCGAGCGGATTGGTGATGCAGATCACGAAGGCGTCGGGGGCATATTTCTTGATGCCGGCGCCGACCTGCTCCATCACCTTGAGATTGATGCTCAGGAGATCGTCGCGGCTCATGCCCGGCTTGCGCGGCACGCCGGCGGTGACGATGCAGACCTTGGCGTTGTCGAGCGCCTCATAGGAATTGGCGCCGGTGAAATGCGCGTCGAAGCCGTCGACCGGGGAGGATTGCGCGATATCGAGCGATTTGCCCTGCGGCACGCCCTCGGCGATATCGAACATCACGACATCGCCCAGTTCCTTGAGCCCGATCAGGTGAGCCAACGTTCCGCCGATCTGGCCGGAGCCAATCAAAGCAATCTTGTCGCGCGCCATGGGAAATCTGTCCTTTGAGCGTAAGGAGGAGGAAAGGAAACAAGCTGAATGGCTGGTTATCCCTTTCGACCGACCCGTTCAAGTCGCGGCGTGCTCAATTGTCGGCCACTTGCGTCATTCCGGGGCGCGGGCCAGGCGAGCGAACCCGGAATCTCGAGATTCCCCGGGGCGCAATTGCGCTCCTGAGGTCTGCTCCTTCGGACCACCCCGGAATGATAGGCTACGTCTCCACCAGCCCGGTGCTCGAGCCGCTAGCCGCGGAATCCTTGTGCCCGTGCGGCAGCGCCAGATAGGATTCCGAGCTCATCTCGATCAGCCGCGACGAGGTCCGCTTGAACTCGTTGGCCTCCTGGCCCTCGGTGGCGAGATACAGCGACGCCGGGTCGGCCTCGGCCGAGGCCATCAGCTTCACGGCATTGTCATAAAGCGTGTCGATCAGCGCGATGAACCGCTTGGCGGCGTTGCGTTCGGCATAATCCATCACCGGCACGCGGTCGATCATGATGGTGTGATAATCATGCGCGAGCCGCAGATAGTCGGAAGCGGCGAGCGGCTTTTCGCAGATCTCCGCGAACGAAAACCGCGCCACGCCATGCGCCGAACATGGCACGTGCAGGATCCGGCCCTTGATCGAAATATCGCGCGGCTTGCAGGCCGCGTTGCCGGTCATCCTGGCCCATGCCGAATCGAGCGCGGCAGCGGCGCGCGCGTCCGCCGGCACCAGCCACATTTTCACGCCCGAAAGCTTCTCCAGCCGGAAATCGGTGCGCGCATCCAGCCGCAGCACATCCATATGATCGGAAATCTGCGCGATGAACGGCAGGAACAGCGCCCGGTTCAGCCCGCCCTTGTAGAGATCCTCGGGCGCGACATTCGAGGTCGCGACCACCACGGTGCCGAGTGCGAACAATTTGGAGAACAGCCGCCCCAGGATCATCGCATCGGCGATGTCGGTGACATGGAATTCGTCGAAGCACAAAAGCCAGGCCTGCTCGAAAATCGAGGCGGCGGTCAGCGCGATCACGTCGCCGTCGGCGATTTCGCCGCGCGCGATGTTCTGGCGAAAGCCGTAGATCCTCTCATGCACCTCGGCCATGAATTCGTGGAAATGCGCGCGGCGCTTGTGCACCACGTCGCTTTGTTGAAAAAACAGGTCCATCAGCATGGTCTTGCCGCGGCCGACTTCGCCATGAATGTAGAGGCCGCGCGGCGGCGCCTCATCCTTGTCGGCAAACAGCCGGCCGAGCAGGCCCTGCTTGCGCGCCGGCCGGTAGCCCGCCAGCCGCTGCTCCAGCTCGCCGAAGGCCTCGGCGACACGCGCCTGGGCGGCGTCGGGCTCGATCGAGCCGGAAGAGACCAGGGCCTGATATTGGGCGCGGAACGAGCCGGATGGGGCAAACAACATGACCCATCTTACGGCCCCAGCGCGAAGAAAATTGCAAGCCGCGAATTAGTGCAGGGGCTATGCGGATTCCTGTCCCTCCCGGTTGGAAGGCCGCCATTGCGCGGCGCCGGTGGCGGCGGCGCGGCTGGCTGTCACGGGCTCAGGGCGTAGGAATCCTCGACCACATAGGGGCCGCCGCCGGTGGACGCCCGGGACGAAAACAGCACGAACCGCGACGCCGTGAACACCCGGGTCGGAAAATATCCCCGGACCGACAGATAGTCCGCCACGTCCTGATTGGAGGCGTCGCGCAGCCGCGCCAGCGTCACATGAGGGGTGAATTTCCGCCCCTCCGGATCCAGTCCGAAGCGCTGCATCAGCCGCTCGAGCTCGGCCTGCAGCTCAATCAAGGGTCGGCTCGGCACGATCGACGCGACCACCGCGCGCGGCTTGCGTCCGCCGAAGCTCGACAGGCCCTGCAGCGCCACCTCGAACGGCTTGCGATTGATGCGAAACAGCAGCGAGGCGATCTCATTGGCCGCCACGCCGTCGATATCGCCGATGAAGCGCAGGGTGACGTGATAATTTTCGGGGTCGATCCAGCGTGCGCCAGGCAGGCCGCCACGCAAATTGGAAAGCGTCTGGCCGATCTCGGCCGGAATTTCCAGTCCAGTGAACAAACGCGGCATCGCAAGACTCCCGATGCTGAAACCCGGCAACGAATCACCGATATTGATTTCTATCGTAGTTATATGACTCTGCGAAGCATCCGCGCCTGCAGGAGCGCAAGGCTGGCGGGAAAACATCGCGTTAGGGTTAGTGCTGCCCGTTTTTCAACTGCGTTGCCCGGATATTGCGCCAACAAATGCCTCCACGGTGGGCAGAATATTCTTGACGATCACATCGACGCCCTCCGCCGTCGGATGCATGCCGTCCGCCTGGTTCAGTTTGGCATCCGCCGCGACGCCCTCCAGGAAGAACGGATAGAGCGGCACCGCAAAGGATTTCGCCAGATCCGGGTAGATCGCGTTGAAGCGCGCCGCATAGTCGCTGCCATAATTCGGCGGCGCCACCATCCCGCACAACAGGACCGCGATTCCGCGCGCCTTCAGCCGCGTCAGAATCTCGCTCAGCGCGCTGCGGGTCACCTTGGGATCGGTGCCGCGCAGCGCATCGTTGGCGCCAAGCTCCAGGATCACGGCCGCGGTTCCGTCGGGTACCGACCAATCGAGCCGGTCGCGGCCGCCGGAACTGGTATCGCCGGACACCCCGGCGTTGCGCATGTCGACTTCTATCCCATTGATTTTCAATGCATTTTGTAAGCGCGCCGGAAACGCGGCGGCGGCCGGGAGACCAAAGCCCGCGCTCAACGAATCGCCCAGCACGACCATCTTGATCGGTTTGGCGCCGGCGCCGGCGGGCGCCTGCGCCACGGCGGGGGCTGCCAGCCCAAGTTGAGCTGCGGCGACCGCGAGCAACACCAGACTCAACACGAGCATGTGCACGAACATCCGCCGCTGCCCCTCGACCGCGGTGGCCGAAGTGCCATATGACCGAGCCATGGACAGTCGCATCGAACCCTCGTCATTGGCCGGCGTCGAGCCGGACACCATTTCCATCTCCAACGTCAATCTCTCGCTCGGCGCCGGCGCGGCGCGCGTTCACATCCTCAAGGACATCAGCCTTCGGGTCGCATCCGGCGAAGCGATCGGCCTGATCGGACCGTCAGGTTCGGGAAAATCCACCTTGCTGATGGTGATGGCGGGACTGGAGCGTCCTGACAGCGGTGAGGTGGTGGTCAACGGCACCGCTTTCAATGCCCTCGACGAGGACGCGCTGGCGCGCTTTCGCGGCCGCCAGGTCGGCATCGTGTTCCAGTCGTTTCATTTGATTCCGACCATGACGGCGCTGGAGAATGTGGCGGTGCCGCTGGAGCTGGCCGGCAATCCCGCCGCGTCGCAGCGCGCGGCGCAGGAATTGGTGGCCGTCGGTCTCGGCGACCGCCTGCATCACTATCCCACGCAATTGTCCGGCGGCGAGCAGCAGCGCGTGGCGCTGGCCCGCGCGCTGGCGCCCGATCCCGCCATCCTGGTGGCGGATGAGCCGACCGGAAATCTCGACGAAGCCACCGGCAAGCAGATCGTCGATCTCTTGTTCACCAAACACGCCGAACGCGGCATGACGCTGGTGCTGGTGACCCACGACACCTCGCTGGCGCAGCGCTGCGACCGCGTGGTGCGGCTGCGCTCGGGCCGGATCGACGGGCCGCCCGCGGATCGCAAAGCCGCGTCATGAGCATGGCCTTGCCAACGGTCCGGAGCGGCCCTGCGGCACCGCTGGCCTTGCGCTACGCCTTGCGCGAATTGCGCAGCGGACTGCGCGGCTTTTACGTGTTCATCGCCTGTATCGCGCTCGGCGTGATGGCCATTTCCGGCGTCGGCTCGGTCGCAGCCAGCCTCGGCGAGGGGCTGGCGCGCGAAGGCCGCACCTTGCTCGGCGGCGACGTGGCCTTCTCGTTGATCCAGCGCGAAGCCAAGCCGGAGGAAGTCGCGTTTCTGCGTTCGCGCGGCGAAGTATCGGTGGCGGCGACGCTGCGCGCGATGGCCCGCACCGCCGATGGCCGGCTGGCGCTGGTCGAACTCAAGGCGGTGGACGCCAGCTACCCCATGCTCGGCCAGTTGACGCTCGATCCGGCGATGCCGGTGGGCGAACTGTTGGCCGAAAGTCAGGAAAATTCGGCTGCCACGTTCGGCGCGGCGGCCGATTCGACCTTGCTGGCGCGGCTCGACCTCAAGATCGGCGACCGCGTCAGCCTTGGCGGCGCCAGCTTTCAAATCCGCAGCGTGGTCGAGACCGAACCGGACAAGCTCGCCGGCGGGGTCGGTTTCGGCCCCCGGTTCCTGGTCAGCGAAGCCGGCCTGCGCGCGACCGGGCTGCTCCAACCCGGCAGCCTGGTGCGCTGGATCTACCGGGTCAAGCTGCCGGACGCCGCCGCCGACGATCGCGCCGCGACCGCGCTGGCGGACGAGGCGCGGGCGGCATTGCCCGAGGCAGGCTGGGAAATTCGCACCCGCGGCAATGCCTCGCCGCAATTGGAACGCACCATCAGCCGCTTTACCCAGTTTCTCACTTTGGTCGGCCTCGCGGCCCTGCTGGTCGGCGGCGTCGGGGTCGCCAACGCCGTCAAGAGCCACATCGACCGCCGTCGCGATGTCATCGCCGCGTTCAAGGCATTGGGCGCCACCGGCCGCGACGTCTTCGCGATCTATCTGACCCAGGTCGTGGTGCTCGCCGTGGTCGGCTCGGTGATCGGACTGGCAGTCGGCGCGGCGCTGCCGTTCGCGATCGTCGGCGTGTTCGGCAGGCTGCTGCCGCTGCCGGTGGTGCCGGCCCTGCATGGCGGCGAACTGCTGCTGTCGTTCGCCTACGGCCTTTTGACCGCGCTGGCGTTCGGATTGTGGCCGCTCGGCCGCGTGCATGACGTGCCGGTGGCGGCGCTGTTTCGCGAGGCGGTCAGCAGCGAATGGCATCGCCCGCGCTGGCGCTACCTGGCTTTGATGGCCGTGGTGATCGCGCTGTTGATCGCGGTGGCGATCGGGCTCGCCTATGACAAGCGCGTCGCCGCCGTGTTCGTGGCATCCTCGATCGTGGTGTTCGTGCTGCTGCGAGGCGTCGCCGCCGGGTTGATGGCGCTGGCGCGCCGGCTGCCGCGCAGCCGCATCACCATGCTGCGGCTGGCGATCGCCAATATCTACCGGCCGGGCGCCTTGACGCCGTCGGTGGTAATGTCGCTTGGCCTCGGTCTGGCGGTGCTGGTCACCATCACCCAGATCGACGGCAATCTGCGGCGACAATTCCTGGCGGCGCTGCCGGATCGGGCGCCGTCGTTCTATTTCATCGACATTCCCGCCGCCGAAGCCGGCCGCTTCAGCGACTTCCTGCACCAGGCCGCGCCGCATTCGACCGTCGAGGACGTGCCGATGCTGCGCGGACGCATTGTCGCGGCCCGCGGCGTCAAGGCGGAAGACCTCAAGGCGTCTTCCGACGCCGAATGGGTGCTGCAGAGCGACCGCGGCCTGACCTATACCGGCGAAATTCCCAAGGGCTCGAAGCTGGTCGAGGGCCAATGGTGGGGTCCGGACTATGACGGGCCACCGCTGGTGTCGTTCGAGAAGAAGATCGCCGACGGCCTCAAGCTCAAGGTCGGCGACGAGGTCGTCGTCAACGTGCTCGGCCGCGACATCACCGCCACCATCGGCAACATGCGCACGGTGGACTGGCAAAGCCTCGGCATCAATTTCGTGCTGGTGTTTTCCCCCAACGCCTTCAAGGGCGCGCCGCATACCCATATCGCGACGTTGACCGAGATCGACCCGACCCCCGCCGGCGACGCCCGGATCATCAAGGCGGTGGCTGACGCCTTCCCGATGGTGACCAGCGTGCGGGTCCGCGAGGCGCTGGAAACCATCGGCACCGTGGTCTCCAATCTGGTACTGGCGATCCGCGGCGCCAGCGCGGTGACGTTGATCTCCGCGATTCTGGTGCTGGGCGGGGCGTTGGCCGCCGGCCACCGCCATCGGGTCTACGACGCCGTCATTCTGAAAACGCTGGGCGCCACGCGGGCGCGGCTGCTCGGCGCCTACGCCCTGGAATATCTGATGATCGGCTTTGCCACCGCGATTTTCGGCGTGATCGCGGGCTCCGTGGCGGCCTGGCTGATCGTGACCCGGCTGATGACCCTGAGCTTTATCTGGCAGGCCGGCAGCGCGGCAGCCGTGGTGGCGGCGGCGCTGCTCGTTACGGTCGGACTGGGGCTTGCCGGCACGCTGCTGGCGCTGAACCAGAAGCCTGCCACGGTGTTGCGGAATTTATGACAATTTGAACCAGCCGGCAGCGCGGCGCCAGCGCGGTGCCGCGATCGCCGCTTTCAGGCGCTGCAGACGCGGCGTGCGCGCTCTACCTTAAATCGCGCCGCAAAGCAGCGACATTCCGCCGCGCATGGAAGCTTGCAGTGAATGTGCTAGTTTCCCACATAGAGGCTGGGCCAGAAGCCGGTTTGATGACACAAAATTAATGTCCGCAAATGGCGGTATCTGGGATAGATTTCTTAACCGGCGCCGCAAGCCCTTTGCGTTTGGCCGGACAACCAATGGGAATTCGACCATGTCGGACCTAGACCGCAATTACGCTTCTCCTTTCGGCCGGGCCGCCGGGCGCACTGACGCCGCGACCGTCGACGCCGGTCTGCGCGCCTACATGCTGCGCATCTACAACTACATGAGCATCGGCCTGGCCATCACCGGCCTCGCCGCGCTCGGCATCTACATGGCGGCAGTGACGACCGATCCGTCTGGCGCCGCGGCCAAGATCGGCAACGCCTTCCTGACGCCGTTCGGCTACGCGATGTTCGTCAGCCCGCTCAAATGGCTGTTCATGCTGGCGCCGCTGGCAATGGTGTTCGTGATCTCCGCCGGCATCAACCGGCTCAGGCCGGCGACCGCCCAGATGCTGTTCTGGGTGTTCTCGGCGCTGATGGGCGTCTCGCTGTCGTCAATCTTCCTGGTCTATACCCACACCTCGATCGTGCGGGTGTTCTTCATCACCGCGGCCTCGTTCGGCGCGCTCAGCCTGTACGGCTACACCACCAAGCGTGACATGACCGGCATCGGATCGTTCCTGATCATGGGCCTGTTCGGCGTCATCATCGCGAGCCTGGTCAATCTCTTCCTGGCCAGCTCGACGCTGCAGTTCGTGGTTTCCGTGATCGGCGTGCTGGTGTTTGCGGGCCTCACCGCCTATGACACCCAGCGGCTGAAGAACGACTATATCTACGGCTATGCCTCGCAGGGCGGCGACGTGGCGGAGCGTGCGGCGATCACCGGCGCGCTGTCGCTGTATTTGAACTTCATCAACCTGTTCACGCTGCTGTTGCAGCTGCTCGGCCAGCGCGACTGACCGGCGGCCCGCTGACCCAACCAAGCCCCGGCCTTGCGGCCGGGGCTTTTCTTTTGCCGAAAGCAAAATAATCTGTTCGCATGCCGACTGCCGAAATGACCGTTCCCGAAATCAGGCTCGCGACCCCCGCCGACCTGCCTGCCGTCACCGAAATCTACGGTTCCGAGGTACGCCATGGCACCGCGACGTTCGAACTGATCGCGCCGGATCTGGCCGAGATGACGCGGCGCTTTGCAGCGCTGGTCGATGGCGGCTTTCCCTATCTGGTCGCGGCGGTTGAAGGCCGCGTGGTCGGATACGCCTATGCGGGAGCCTACCGGCCGCGACCGGCCTACCGCTTCACCGTGGAGAACTCGGTCTATCTGCGGCCGGCGATTCACCGGCGCGGGATCGGCCTGAAGTTGCTGCAAAGGCTGATCACCGAGTCGGAACAACGCGGCTATCGGCAGATGATCGCGGTCATCGGCGATTCAGCCAATGCCGGATCGATCGGCGTACACGCGAGATGCGGATTTGAGATGATCGGGACCCATCCCAATGTCGGCTTCAAGTTCGGCCGCTGGCTCGACACCGTGATGATGCAGCGCGCCCTCGGCGACGGCGCTGCAACGCTGCCCGCCGAATGATCCAACATACGCGGCACCAGCTGTTTTGGTGTCATTCCGGGGCGCGCAGCGAACCCGGAATCTCGCGCCGCAGGATATGTCGGTGTACCAACCTCTGGATTCCGGATCCAGCGCTGCGCGCCGGTCCGGAATGACGGAGCAATCGGCGCTACACCACCGCCAGCTTGCGGTCGATCACCAGCAGGACGCGATCGAGTTCATGGCCGCGGCGCAGGATCAGTCCAGTCGCCGAGATCACGCTGTACATTCCCTGCTTGCGGGCCAGCCGCGGATCCTTTTCGATGCGGTAGATCGGGACTTCGGAAGCGCGGCGGAACACCGAGAACACGGCGCGGTCCTTCAGAAAGTCGATGGCATAGTCGCGCCACTCGCCATCGGAGACCATCCGCCCATACAGATTCAGGATACGATTGAGTTCGAGGCGATTGAACGTCACCCGGCTTGGCGATGGACTCGCAGCGGCCTGGCGCGCCGCCGCGCGGCTCTCGCTTGGATCGGCTTCCTCCGACATCGAACTCATGGAGCGCCCCCTGTCATCTCAATGACATGATCGCGCCAACGGCGGCCCGCCGCAAGAGGGGCCGGGGCGGCGTCCGTGCAAATTCGTCCGCGACCGCTGGTCCGCCGTCGCCCGGTCCGGCCCGGAAACACCCCGTCACGGGATCGTTAGCGAAATCATAATACTGCCCTACTTCCGCCCAGCGCCCGCCCTGCGGGATTGGCACAAGGACGTACTGCGTTGGCCCGGTCCTTTCGATGCCGGATTCCTCAGCCCCCAGCCCCCCGGGGTCGTCGGGATCGGGCCTGTTCGCAGGATAGTTATCCCCATAACTGGGCCAACGAGAGTTGGTCCTTTTTGTTTTGGGGTGCGGGGTTTTCAAGCGCATCTGCGCGACCCGTGGCGAAGGTCACATCGGGGTGCACGCCATTGCACATCAGGAAATCGAGAGCGTTGAATTCAGCCGATTGAATCCAGCAAGTTGAATTCAGTGCAGCGTCGTGTAGGCTGCGCCCAGCATCGGGCCGGGTCTCTCGCGATTGCCGTCCTGGACGAACACCGCCGCGGCATCGACGCCCTCGCGGGAAATGTTTTCCAGCGGCACCGTCCAGCTTCCGGCGCTGCCATTCCAGTCGCCCACCTTGAGCAGGTTGCGCACCACATTGTGGTAGGTGACCTCGCGACCGCGATTTTCGCCGCGCCCGATCGAAATCGGCACCGCCTTCGAAACCGAGCAGATCCAGACTTCGCCGTGCATCGCGGCCGGACCCTTGCTGGAGGCCGCCACCGAAACATTGATCTGCTTGCCCGTCAGCGTCATCGAAACCGGCACCGACATCACGCCATTGGCCTTGTCGGTGGTGCCGATGGCGCCCTCGATGCCGGCGCGATCGCTGCCGACCACATGCACCGAGCCGTTGATGACTGCCTGCGGGGTGTAGACGTCGCGATCGCCCCGCATCTGCGAATAGGCCTTTTGACGGGCGCTGAAGCGCGAATCCGCCAGCGTGTCCTTCCAGCCCAGATAATCCCAGTAATCGATCGGCATGCTCAAGGCGATGATCGACGGATCCTTGGCCAGCTCCCCGATGATCTTGTCGGCGGGCGGACAGGACGAACAGCCTTGCGACGTGAACAGTTCCACCACCGCGCGCGGATCGGCATGGGCCGGACGGACGATCGCAAAAATCGCGCAGACGCCAAGAGCACCCGACCACCGCGAAATACGATTATAGGCCATCATCGCTGTCATTCTGGAAACCGATAAACCACCCGCACTGCCCCGGCCAACCATCGCGCCTAAGCGCCGGCCTTCGACCCACGGAAGGCGGTCCTTCATAGGCCGCCTCCCGTCCCCCTGCTACTCACTTCGCGGTGAGGCTTCGATCACGAACCGCATCAGGCCGCCAGCTTGCGCAGCACGTAATGCAGAATGCCGCCGTTTCGATAATATTCGAGCTCATCGAGCGTATCGATCCGGCACAGCAGCGAAACGCGCTGCACTGCGCCATCGCCGGAGACGATCTCGGCCGTCAGCTTCTGGCGCGGCTTCAGCTCGCCCTGCAGGCCGCGGATCGTTACCGTCTCGTCGCCCTTCAGTCCGATCGACTGCCAGGAAGCCCCGTCCTCGAAGGTCAGCGGCAGCACGCCCATGCCGACCAGGTTGGAACGATGAATGCGCTCGAAGCTCTGGCAGATCACGGCGCGGACGCCGAGCAGCCGGGTTCCCTTGGCAGCCCAGTCGCGCGATGAACCGTTGCCGTATTCGGCGCCGGCGAACACCACCAGCGGCACCTTCTCGGCCTGATACTTCATCGCCGCATCGTAGATCGACATCTGCTCGCCGTCGGGCCAATGCTTGGTCAGGCCGCCTTCGGGGATATTGCCGTCGGCGCCCTTCAGCATGAAGTTCTTGATGCGGATATTGGCGAAGGTGCCGCGCATCATCACTTCATGATTACCCCGCCTCGTGCCGTATTGGTTGAAGTCGGCCGGGCGCACCTGGTGCTCCGACAGATATTTTCCGGCAGGTGATGTCAGCTTGATCGCGCCGGCCGGCGAGATGTGGTCGGTGGTGATCTTGTCGCCGAACATCGCCAGAATCCGCGCATCGACCACATCGACGATCGGCTCCGGCTCCTTCTTCATGCCCTCGAAATAGGGCGGGTTCTGAACATAGGTCGAGCTCATGTTCCAGCGATAGGTTTCGCTCTCCACCGTCTTGATCTTGCGCCAGTTGCTGTCGCCCTTGAACACGTCGGCATAGCGCTTCTTGAAGATCGCCGCGGTGACGTATTTCTTCATGAACGCGTTGATCTCCTTGGTGGTCGGCCAGATATCCTTGAGGTAGACCGGCTTGCCGTCCCTGCCGTTGCCGATCGGCTCGACCGCCAGATTCCTGGTCACCGTTCCGGCCAGTGCATAAGCCACCACCAGCGGCGGCGACGCCAGATAATTGGCCTGCACGTCGGGGCTGACGCGGCCCTCGAAGTTGCGGTTGCCCGACAGCACCGCCGCGCCGATGATGCCGTTGTCGTTGATCGACTTCGAAATCTCTTCCGGCAGCGGCCCGGAATTGCCGATGCAGGTGGTGCAGCCAAACCCGACCAGATTGAACCCGACCTTGTCGAGGTCGAGCTGCAGTCCGGAATTGGAAAGATATTCGGCGACCACCTGGCTGCCCGGCGCCAGCGAGGTCTTGACCCAGGGCTTTGCGGTAAGGCCCTTGGCGGAGGCATTGCGCGCCAGCAAACCGGCGCCGATCAGCACGCTCGGATTGGAGGTGTTGGTGCAGGAGGTGATCGCCGCGATCACCACATCGCCATGACCGAGATCGAAATTGCGATTCGCGACCGGGTAGCGCTTGGCGGCGTCGGCGGCTTTCTTGTATTCGCTGACCATCGCGGCGGCAAAGCCCTCCGCGACCGCGGGCAAGGCGACCCGGCCTTCGGGGCGCTTCGGCCCGGCCATCGAAGGCACCACGTCGCCGAGATCGAGCGTCAGGGTTTCGGTGAATACCGGATCGGCCGATTTGGCGGTGCGGAACAGGCCCTGCGCCTTGGCATAGGCCACCACCAGCGCGACGCGGTCAGCCTTGCGGCCCGAGGTTTTCAGATAGTCGATGGTCTCGCCGTCGACCGGGAAGAAGCCGCAGGTGGCGCCATATTCCGGCGCCATGTTGCCGATGGTCGCCTTGTCCGCCACCGACAGATGATCCAGTCCGGGGCCGAAAAATTCCACGAATTTTCCGACCACGCCCTGCTTGCGCAGCATCTGGGTCACGGTCAGCACCAGGTCGGTGGCGGTGACGCCTTCCTTCATCTGCCCCTTGAGCTTGAAGCCGACCACTTCCGGCAGCAGCATCGACAGCGGCTGGCCGAGCATCGCGGCCTCCGCCTCGATGCCGCCGACGCCCCAGCCGAGCACCGCAAGGCCGTTGACCATGGTGGTGTGCGAATCGGTGCCGACCAGCGAATCCGGATAGGCGACCTCGAAGCTGCCGGTCTTCTTGCCGACCGTCATCTTCTCCTTGCGGGTCCACACCGTCTGGGCGAGGTATTCGAGATTGACCTGGTGGCAGATGCCGGTACCGGGCGGCACCACGGAGAAATTCGAAAACGCCTTCTGGCCCCATTTCAGGAATTCGTAGCGTTCCTGGTTCTGCTTGTATTCCTCGACCACGTTCTTGCCGAACGCCTTGTTGTCGCCGAA
>Ga0182030_10012201_pt1 | contig 17255 bp, 18 predicted proteins | sample 812S3MmetaG_FD_121299 | JGI IMG/M metagenome (GOLD analysis project Ga0182030, IMG submission 121299) | Permafrost microbial communities from Stordalen Mire, Sweden - 812S3M metaG (Illumina Assembly) | ecosystem: Environmental > Terrestrial > Soil > Wetlands > Permafrost | place: Sweden...
ACTAATCGATTACGTTATATTGCATGAACTCTTGCACACTAAGGTTCTACATCATGGTGCAACCTTCTGGGATGAGCTTGAGAAGGTTGAGCCTAAAGTCAAACAGTGGCGAAAAGATATTAAGCAATATCGACCAACGCTGTTGATAGCCTAAATATCGCAGGGTGTGGCATAATAAGCAGGAAATGCGGATTGGCAAATTATCGAAAAAGCTCTACTCCAGCGCTAATCTGGAACATAGTCGGCTGACCAGTTTAATCAACAGCATGGCTGACGGTGTGATAGCTGTTGACAGAAATATCAACGTTGTCATTTACAATGGAGCGGGTTTAAACATTCTTGATCGAAATGATCCGATTGAAAATAAATCCCTAACTGACATCTTTCATCCGATTGACAAAGATGAAAAGACCGTTAATGTTGCCGAACTTGTTAAGTCGGCTACGGTGCCGATTACTAATCGAGATTTACGTCTCAAATATAACGACGGTAGCATCATCAATGTCTATATATCAATCGCACCAGTCCGGCTTGGCTTTGGTGAAATTGGCCAGCGTGGCTATGTCATTTTATTGAGGGATATTACGAATGAAAAGTCACTAGAAGAAGAGCGAGATGAATTTATTTCTGTGGCTAGCCATGAACTACGGACGCCCATCGCCATTGCCGAGGGTAACATTAGTAACGCCCAGTTCATCGCTAGCAAGAGCGGCGATTTAGAACAAGTTAAAAAGGCCCTAAATGAAGCTCACAACCAAGTATTATTTTTGGCTGATTTAGTTAATGATTTGTCAACTCTGGCACGGGCTGAACGGGGTAAATTGACGATTGGGCTTGAGGCAATCGACATACCGCGCCTGATCAGTGAACTCGTCGGAGATTATGAACCACAAGCGAAGAGTAAGGGCCTGAAACTTAAATCAGAAGTCGATCAGGCTGTCACAACTTTAGACTCCAGCGAACTATATGTTCGTGAGGTGCTGCAGAATTTTATTACCAATGCCCTTAAATATACCGAGACGGGGTCAATAACTATTGTTGTCAAGTCTCATAAAAATGGTCTGCAATTTGCCATCGAAGACACCGGTATTGGTATCAGCCGGAGTGACCAGCAACGGGTTTTTGATAAATTTTTCAGAAGTGAAGATTTTCGAACACGTAAGACTAACGGTACTGGACTAGGCCTGTATGTTACAGCTAAGTTGGCTGACTTGTTACAAGCTAAGGTTACTCTTAGCAGTAAGCTTAATTGTGGTTCGACCTTTTCGATTACCATTCCAAATTTACCGTTACCCCCCGCCAGTCGCTAGGAATCTTGGCTAGACTCTTCCATAACGTACATGACTGGTACGCAGATATTGCGCCCTTTCCAAAAAACTGTGAAGAACTCATAACGTATCATGGAATAATTCAGTAGTACGGTGTCAATCACGTCGGCTATAGGCAACAGGAATATCGATCTGAAGAGCCACTTGCGGTATGTTAAGCTGACGATCGCAGAATAACCGACTACCAACGTAATAACTGTAACGCAGCTAACGATTGTTAATTGCAAGGATACGTGACTCAGTAGAGCTGCAATAATCATAGCTGTAGGCATCATGATACTGGCAATCTCAAATATAGTAACTATCAAAGTGAGCTCCATTCGACGATGTAATTGGGGATAACGAATCCGCACCGTTGTGGCACGTTGTTCGTCGACACTTTTGTTACTAGTTATGCCCATCGCCGAGTCACTTTGCATGAAACTATAGCCATCATGAACGGCACTAGCGTGTGCAAAATAGCTTTCCGGCACGATTGATCGGCTGACTGCCCCAAAGCCCCCAGCTGTCTCGATGACATCTCGTTTAATAATCCAGCAGGTACTAAGAACTGGCGGCCGGCGGAATAACTTGCGAGGTAGTGACAATTCCCAGACATAACGCATTGGCTGCAGGAGTGTCAAATCTTGGTGGGCGGACGTTTGCAAAACATTCTGAGGAATGACGCTGATCATCGTTTTGTTTTTATGTAGCATAGCTACCACTAGCTGCCGTAAGCTATCAGGATTAAGGCGTATGTCGACACCGCAAAAAAGTATAAATTCTCCGTTCGATTCTTCAAATAGACGTTGGTAAGCTTGATTCTTAGCAAGCCAATTAGCCTCTGGTGTTTCGCCTTGGACAAAAATCACGCCGTCTTGGGCAAAACTACGAATAATTTCCGGTGTATGTTTGTCTTGGGAGCAATCATCAAGTACTACGATCTCAAGTTTTGGGTAGTTCGAAGCTAAAAGTGACTGCAGACAATCGTCAAGATCTTTAGTCTCATTGCGCGCCGGGATAGCTACAGTAACAGTTGGCAGATCGCGGTCAGCTATGGCCGGGTCACTCAAACGTGGTACTCGCGTGGTTCTCAAATGTCTCATTGTTGTTATGAGCAGGACGATAGCACACACCAAATCAGCGTAGGCCAGAGTTATCCATAAATGATAGGTTGAAATTTTCCACCAATCGCTTAGTTGCCAAAGCAGTAAAAGACCAGCTTGAAGGCCAATAATCCAAAGGCTAGTCTGGACGGTTACTCGACTAAGATAGCGATTGTGTAAGCGCGCGCTAAGCAAACGGATAAGATTGCAAATCCTGTAGACACTCATAAAGGCCAATAAGATGGTTGGCACACTCGGATGTCCGTAGACGATCAAGATACTAATGATTACCAACCCGACGATAATCGGTGTAGCAAAAATTCGACGGAGTTTTTGCGAAGGAATTAACCACAGCAAAAGCTCACAAATAGTGATAATCCAAAACACCTTGAACCCGAGCAACATAACATTACTATAGCATGCACTGTCGCTGTAATTTACATGCGGAACTTGACCGAAGTCGACCAAGCTGCTAAGCTTGACAGCAGTGGCCTACAGTCTTAAGTAGGCTATTTTTATTGAGGTCATCAATGAGCGATCAATCAACACGTCAACTCAAGCAGCTCAAAAAGCAAAATACCAGCGCATCAAAGCGGCAATCAGTCAAGCCGGCAGCTTCTGATCCAGCTAGTCGTAGTTGGTTTCGGCCAGTTCGACGATTATTTGGTTTGTTATTTGGCTTGAGTCTTTGGAAACCATTGAAATTTGTTGGTCATTACATTGTGCCTCCATATTTCAGAAATAGTTGGCGAGAACTGAAGCAGGTTACTTGGCCAAACCGTAAACAAAGCCGTCAATTGACTTTTGCAGTTATTATGTTTTCGGTTGTCTTGGGAGTCTTCGTGGCTCTGCTTGATTTAGGTTTTGGAAAGCTATTTAAAGAGGTAATCGTCAAATGAGCAACGGAAGATACGATTCACAGAAGCAGTGGTATGCCATTCATACCTATAGTGGTTACGAGGAAAAAGTGGCTGAGAGCATTCGGCAACGGGCTGATTCACTAGACATGAAAGATAAAATCTTCAAGTCCCTTGTTCCGAAAGAAAAAATGATTGAGGTTAAAAACGGTAAACGTCGTGTTGTTGAAAAGCGAATCTTCCAAGGCTACGTACTAGTTCAAATGAAAATGAGTGAAGATGCTTGGTACATTGTCCGTAATACACCTAGTGTGACTGGCTTTGTCGGTAGTGGTACTGAGCCAACGCCATTAAGTGATGATGAAATTGAAAAAATCCAGAAGCGAATGGGTGTCGAACAACCAAAACACAAAATTGATCTAACAATTGGAGAAGTCGTCAGTATTACCGATGGACCATTTAAGGGTTTTGACGGAGCGATTAACGAAATTGACTCCCAAAAGGGTAAAATTAAGGTCCTGGTTAATATGTTTGGTCGCGAAACACCGGTGGAACTTGATAGCTTGCAGGTCAAGCGCGTTTAGACTGCTTAGGTACTTCAAGATCACCCTTCTCAATTAACAGATAATACGATATAATTGGCCAACATAAAGTACTACTTTTTAAGGTAGGAGAATCAACAGCGGCAATTTAGTTGCTTGTAGGTTCGAAAAGGAGAATAGATATGGCGAAAGCCGTTAAAGCAAGACTTAAAATGAAAATCCCGGCTGGCCGAGCGACACCCGCACCACCAGTTGGCAGCACGCTTGGCCAATACGGTGTTAACATGATGGATTTTATTAATCCGTTCAATGAATCGACCCGTGATATGCAAGGCGAAACGGTAACTGTCCACATTACAGTTTATGAAGATCGAACAATTGATTTTCGAGTCGTTGGCATGCCAACGGATGATCGGATTCGAGCTGCCTTAGGCATCGACAAGGGTTCCGGACGGCCGAATAGCGAGAAAATTAGTAAGAAGCTATCCCAGGCTCAACTGACCAAAATTGCCGAAGACAAGGCTCACGATATGAATTCTGATGATATTGAAGCAGTTAAGAAAATTGTTGCTGGCACAGCCCGCAGCATGGGTGTTGAAGTCGAATTATAATTAGTTAATAACATTTGTGGGAGTTCTGAGCCAAGGCTCAGGATGGTTGTACCACGAAGGAGTATCAATGGCTGAAGCCAAGAAGATTGTAAAAAAGACAAAAAAAGCCGCAGCGGTTGCCAAAACTGTTACTAAACCCAGTAAAAAGAAGAGTACTGAAGTTGAGGTTCAACCAGTTATTACAGAAGTCCCCGCCGCAGAAGCTGAAATTGCATCGGTTGCTAAGGCTGGCAAGCGCAGCACAAAAAGTCAACGTCAAGTGGCTGAGGAAAAAGCTAAAGAAGAGCGCAAAGCCCAAGTTAAAGAGCAAGAAACCGACAAGCAGCCAAAACCAGTTGTTAAGCCAACCCGTTCTCGCTTAGAACGACGAGGCAAGAAATATCGGGCCGTGGCTCAAAAAGTTGAAGCTGGTCAGCTATATAGTGCTGATCAAGCCCTGGAATTAGCCACGCAGACTAGTCCAACCACCTTTGACGCAACCGTTGAGCTACATATCAATCTTAATGTTGACCCCAAACAGGCTGATCAGAATATCCGAGACAACATTTTGCTGCCGGCTGGAACTGGTAAGTCAGTTAGAGTGGCGGCTTTTACGGACGATAAAGTCGAGCAAGCCGATTTAGTTGGCATTGATGCGATTACCAAAGATCTTGAAAAGGGTGTGATGAATTTTGATATTCTAGTAGCCACCCCTGCAACTATGTCAAAACTTGGCAAGTATGCTCGACAACTCGGGCCGCGTGGCCTAATGCCAAACCCTAAAAGTGGAACCGTTACTAACGATGTTAACAAGGCCGTTGCCGAAGCTAAGGCCGGCCGAGTGGAATACCGAGTCGACAGTACGGGCATAGTCCACCTAGGAATAGGTAAAGTCTCGTTTGGCAAAGATAAGCTGAGTGAGAATTTCCAAGCTGTTATAGCTTCCATCAAAAACAATAAGCCAGCTAGTGTTAAAGCCAATTACATCAAGTCGATCTATATCACGACCTCAATGGGTCCAAGTATCGCCGTAGCTATCAACGATTTGTAATTCTTTAATTCGATAACCCCAACAAACTTGCCAAAAGGCAGCCCCATTGAGTAGAATGAGGTTAGATTTGTGAGGGTAATATGGCTAAAGGTGTTAGTACTGTAAAGCGGCCAAGTTGGGACGAGTATTTTGTTGGCATCATGGATGCCGTAGCTAAGCGGGCAACTTGCGATCGTGGCCTTTCGGGCTGCGTCATTGTACGTGACAAGCGAATTCTTGCCACTGGTTATGTTGGAGCCCCGGCCGGCGTTGCTCATTGCGACGAAGTTGGCCATGAGATGCAGGAAGTGGTTAATCCAGATGGTACCAGGTCACAACACTGTATTCGAACGGCTCACGCTGAACAAAACGCCATTGTCCACGCAGCCCGATTTGGTGTTGGATTAATGGGCGGCACTCTGTATTGCAAAATGACACCTTGCTACGCCTGCGCCAAAATGATTATTAACGCTGGTATTGTCAGGGTAGTTCCGACCAAAGATTATCACGTTGCTGATCGGACGAAGGCAGTATTTTCAGAAGCTGGTATTGAGCTTGATATTCTTGATGAGAGTATTGAGACTTACGCAAACCAGTAGGTGTTTTTAGTAATTATGGGGGTGGGCGCTGAAGACGGAGGATAAAGATACGCAGCGCGGCATGTTTATAACAATCGAGGGTACGGATGGCTCAGGTAAGACCACTCAGTTCAAGTTACTTCAGCAGCGATTGCTTGACGCTGGTTACGATGTTGAGGCCTTTGATTTTCCACAATACGACAAGCCATCCAGTTATTTCTTAAAGGAATATCTAAACGGCAATTATGGCTCCGCCGATGCTGTTAACCCTTATGCGGGTTCGCTCTTCTTCGCCCTTGACAGGTACGAGGCTGCACCAGCTATTAAGGCAGCTTTAGATGAAGGCAAGATTGTCTTGTCTAATCGCTTTACCGGCTCCAATATGGCTCACCAGGGCACAAAATTTAAGCATGCCGAGGAAAGAAGAGGCTACTTTATATGGGTTGATAACCTTGAATTTCAGACGCTAGGCATACCTCGTCCGGATCTGTCAATTGTACTGCGTGTGCCCGCTGAAATCGCCCAAAGCCAAGTTGATCATGAAGGTAAAGGCAGCTATACAGACTCAAAGCGCGACATTCACGAAGCCGACATCAGCCACCTACAACGCTCAGTTGAAGTCTATGATGATATGTGCCAGCTTTTTCCTAGAGATTTTGTTCGCATTGACTGTACTCGCGACAACACAATGTTAAGCGTTGCTAATATCAATAACCTGTTGTGGGAAAAGATTACCCCAATTTTGCCTTTAGTGAATTCAAAGCCGAATTCGTTGGCCGGTAAAGCGGCTGCTGTAACAACCCCACCCCAACAAGTTCAGGCCGAAAACCCGTATCTTATGAAAGATAAGACTGGGCTGAAAATTACCAAGGCCGGTTATGATTACCTGTCGCAAGCCATAACTAATGTTCACGGCAATGTCTACGCCTTCAATAACACACTCTCGCCGTTGACCATAGCAGCTGCCATGGCACGATTGTCTCGTCGTGGCGATGATATGCGCATTACTTTATTGGATGAGTTTGCCCAGTCGTTAGGCAAAGATGAAAAATTATTACAAAGAGTCATCACGGCTTACGGTGACGACTCAGTCCAGCAATTGGCTGGTCAACATGTCGTCGTTGAAAAGGCATCGAATCTGCTTACCAAGAAGCTGGAATGGGGACGTCTGGCCGCTTATCTTGAACAATCGACTCGCTATATATTTTTTGATCAAACTGATGAGGATGGCAATTATAAGTTCTATACCCCCGAGCATTTTAACGACCAAACCAAGCATCTCTATACACGCACCTTGCATGAAATTTTCCAACTTTATTCAACAATAGTTCATGAACTAACGGAATATATTCAAAAAAATTCAACTACGCCAGTAGATGAAAGAGATGCTGCCTGGAAGAGTGCGACTCGAGCCCAAGCTTGTGATGCAACTAGGGCCGTACTACCTGTAGCTACCGAATCAACAGTCGGTATTTATGCCTCGGGGCAAGCCCTAGAAAGTTTAATCATGCACCTATTGAGTGATGAGCTGCCAGAAGCTCGTCAAACTGGCCAGGCACTGCTGGATGAGGGCCGCAAGGTTATCCCGACATTTCTTGAGCGAGCCGACAAGCCAGACCGTGGTGGGGCAATAATTGCTTACCGTGCCACAACCCGCCAATCAGTTAAGAAATTAGCCTCGGAATATCTATCAAATAACTATGCTGCTCAAATTGAGCCAGTCGTTTTAACACACGTCTGGCCACGCAACGAAATGGATATTGTACCCGACATGCTTTATGAGTTTAGCGACCAACCATTATCTGACATCAAAAAGGAAGTTGAGTCATGGTCGTATGAGAAGAAAGTCAATGTATTTGAATCTTATATGGGTGAGCGACTTAATCGTCGTCACCGTCCCGGCAGGGCTTTGGAACAGATACATTACAGCTGGGATCTAATGTGTGACTACGGCATTTTTCGTGATTTACAAAGACACCGCATCGTTGATGATCTCGAGTGGCAATTACTAACACCACGCTATGGCTATGAAATCCCACACTTAATAGAAGATGCTGATCTTACCGAAGATTTTGAACGTTGCTTTGATCTCAGTCTGGGGCTCTATAGTCATCTTCAAGAGGCAGGTTATGTTATCGAGGCGCAGTATGCCACTCTATTGGGTCATCGTATGCGCTGGAAGGTCACTCTTAACGCTCGTGAGGCCTTTCATCTATTGGAACTTCGGACCAGTCCTCAAGGCCATCCTGGATATCGTAAACTGGCACTACAGATGTATGAGAAACTATCTGAAATTCACCCAATATTAGCGCAATACATGAAGTTTGTTAATCATGGTGAAGATCCTGAGCTAACACGACTAGCTGCAGAACGGTATACTCAGTACAAATTAAAATCGATGCAATAAGCCAAACACAGTTTTATAGTTGCATTGTTCGGCCTTGCCAACCGCAGATTATTTGTCGCTAACAACTTCGGTAACAGCTGTTTGACCTAAACATAAAAGTCGACTTTCCTCAACAAGACGAAGTAGCTCCTTGCCTTCTGGGGTAAACGCAGCCTCTGGGGTAAGCGGTTGAGCGTCATATACTTGTCCTCCAAGTAGTTGCTCTTCCTGCAGATCTTCTATTAGTAGTGCAACTCGCGTCGGTTTCTTAGGTGGTCGTCCAGCCATACGGCTATAGTAGTTGTTCCGGCCAATTTCATTGCTTTGTGTGGTATTAATCATAAGTCTCTCTTAAAATGCCAGATTATAGGATACAGTATTTGTGCATTATGTCAAGTATCCATAAGCTTTCATGCCTGACATTTACTTGACAGGGGTAGATACTCTGTAATAGAATGAACAAGATTGCCAAAGACAGCGACGGGGAAACCTTAATCATGTCGCCGAGGTATAATTCATTCGAGTAATTATGTCTTTGGAGTTCCAAAGACTTTTTTATTTGGCAGATCAGTAAGATTAAACCGGTCGATAATCTTACTTAATCCTCAAAAGGGGAAATGCATATGGCATTATCAAAAGAGAAAAAGAATCAGGTTGTTTCAGAAGTTTCAGATCTTCTGAGTACTTCAAAGATGACGGTTATTGCTAGGTATCAAGGCACGACCGTTAAATCTATGCAAGACTTTCGTCGCCAGGCCAAGGCCAACGGCACAACGATTAGAATTGCCAAAAACCGTTTAGTCAAACAGGCTATCAGCCAAACTAAGAGCCTAAAAGATGTCGATACGGGTGTTCTGGAAGGAATGTTGCTTTATGCCTTCAATCCAGAAGACGAAGTGGCACCGGCTCAGGTTATTGCCGCCTACAGCAAAAATAATCCGACCTTCGATTTTGTCGGGGCAATTAGTGCTGACGGTAAACTGTTAACTGCTGACGAAGTTAAATCGATGGCTACACTGCCTGGTAAGCACCAACTTATTGCTGAGGTTATCGCAATGTTAACATCACCACTCAACGATACTGTGAATGCCCTATCGGGTAATCTTCACGGCTTATTGGATGGTTTGTCGGCCAAGATCGCAAATTAATTAGAATAAGGAGTATTAATATGGCAGATTTAAAGAAATTAGCCCAAGAACTAACTGGGTTAACTGTGCTAGAAGTTAATGAACTAAAAGGTATCTTAAAGGATGAATACGGTATTGAACCAGCTGCCGCCGTCGCTGCGATGGCTGCACCAGCTGCCGCTGATGCTGGTCCAGCAGTTCCGGAAAAGGCTGAATATGATGTAGTCCTTAAGGAGGCTGGAGCCCAAAAGGTAGCCGTTATTAAGGCAGTTAAAGACCTGACTCAAATTGGCCTTGGTGATGCCAAAGCACTAGTTGACGGTGCTCCTAAGACCATCCTCGAAAAAGCCAAGAAAGATGACGCCGAAAGTGCCAAAAAAGTTCTCGAAGAAGCCGGTGCGACAGTCGAACTAGTCTAAGACTAGAACCATCGCTCAGCTGTTCCACAGTTAGATTTCATATTCTCACATTGTGAGCGTGAATTAGCTTGAGTTTTCCACATGTTTGGTGCATATTTTGACTTGACTTATCAAACATGTTAGGTTTAGGAGTGAAAGCTGTATACAAACAAGCTGACGAGGTACGGAGAATAAACATGGCAGATCTACCAGAAAAACAAGTTAAAAGACTACGAGCCCTGATTCAAGAAGCTGAAACAAACCTAGCAGCCGCTACAGAGCTGCTGATTAGCCTTGTTGGTGGTGATGAGAAAGTTGCTACCGTTGGGCCAGATGCCAATATCGGCAAGGTGATTGAAGGTGTTTTTGATGGCCAGAATATGGTCGGCAGTGACAGCAAAACCTACCCAGTGCCCGCCAACTACGCTTCAAAGTCAAAACTAGTCCAGGGCGACATTCTCAAGCTGACTATTGCTGAGGATGGGACCTTCATGTACAAGCAAATTGGCCCAGTTCCCCGTAAGCAAGTAGTAGGTGGCTTGAAGCTGGAGAATGGTCACTATTTTGTTAGTGTCGGTGACAAAGATTATCGAGTATTGCTAGCCAGTGTTACCTATTTCAAGGCTCGTCCAGGTGATCAAGTCAGCGTTAATGTGCCCGAAGACAGTGATAGTGCTGAATGGGCCGCTCTAGAAGCTGCTCTGTAGCCATCTTATAGCTCGTATTGAAGTTTATTAAGCGTATCCCATAACACAACACCTATTTATCGCAAAGCGATTTATAATGTAGTTCACATGGGGCAGGCGCTATATCGAAAGTATCGTTCAAAATCCTTTGACGAGATTGTTGGTCAGGAGCATATTACTGACACGTTAGCTCATGCCATCGAAAAACAGCATGTTAGTCACGCATATCTGTTTACTGGCCCACGTGGTGTCGGTAAAACAAGTGTCGCCCGCATCTTAGCTCATCAGCTTAACGGTGTCCCGTACATTGGTGAGGATAGCCATTTGGATATTATTGAGATTGACGCCGCTAGCACTGGCGGTGTTGATGAAGTACGTGAACTTCGCGAGAAGGTTCACATAGCACCAGCCAGCGGTAAGTATAAGGTTTATATCATAGACGAAGTCCACATGATGTCGACAGCGGCCTTTAACGCTCTTTTGAAGACCTTAGAGGAACCACCAGCGCATGCTATTTTTATACTGGCGACAACGGAAGCCCATAAACTGCCGGCAACTATCATAAGCCGGACTCAGCGCTATAATTTTCGACCAATTCCGCCAGCTCAAGTTGTGGAGCACTTGCGTGATATTGCAGGTCGAGAAAATATCAATATTACTGACGACGCTCTAATGTTAATCGCTGAGCACAGTGAAGGTAGTTTTCGAGATAGCATTAGCATGCTTGATCAGGCCAGCAGTCTGCATAAGAAGATTGACCGTTCAGAACTGGAAGTTTTATTAGGTATTCCCCCAGCTGTGATGACTGCTAAATTGATTGCTGATCTCCAAGGGCGCGATGCACAAGGTCTGGTTTCGAATCTAACTTTGTTACGTAATGACGGTTACCAGGCGGCGGCCATTGCCAAGCAGCTTTCGCAAGTATTGAGGGCAACTCTTTTGGAAGATCAGTTATCAAGCAACCGTCAACAAATACTAACTTTACTGGGTAGCTTAATTGACGTTTCGGCTTCACACAATCCCGACCAACTTTTGGAGCTAATACTTCTTGGTGTCGCTCTTAACGAGGATGCAAACGAAACTAAACTTAGCCCCAAAAATGAGATCCATGAACAGATATCTGAAACTACTCCAACCAATAAGCCAGTTCAAACCCCACCATTACCAATAGCCAATCAACCAGAGGCCAGTATTAAACAGGCTAAGCCGAAAAAAACAACACTTAGTACAGACCAAGCAGTTGACAAGAACTTTACTGTTAACGAAGAACAGTGGCAAGCAGCTCTTGAGATACTCAAGCAGCAGTACAATACCCTTTATGGCATTATGAAGCTTGGACGGGTTGAGTTTATGCCAGGTAAACTTGTTTTTACCTTCAGCTATGCCTTTCATCAAAAGCGAGCTAACGATGCTAAAAACCGCGACATCGTAGCCAGTGTATTGAAGGAAGTAACCTCACAGCCTATAGCCATTGAGTGTCTCTATGAAAAGAACGCTGTCCCACCATTGGAAGAACAGAATGATTTAAGTGGTGTTAGTGACAACCAGAACATGACGATTTCTTCTCTTGATACCATAAGCAATATCTTTGGTGGCGGTGAGCTGCTAGAATCGTAGACAATATGGCAAAGCAAAAGGTAAGTGATACTCAATCATCTGATAGTCAAGAGTCGCCACGGAATATTGATGCTGAAGCCAGTCTGTTGGGTGCCATCCTGATCGACAATGACGCCATTGTTAAGGTAGCCGATAAACTTTCGCCCACGGACTTCTTTGACCCCAGGCATAATCGCATCTACGAAGCAATTTTTAAGCTTTACGAGAAACGAAATGCGATTGATGTTTTAACCCTTGCTGATCAACTTAAGAATGACGGTAATCTTGATCTGGTTGGCGGTGCTGCTTATCTATCCGAACTGACTAACTTTGTGCCAACGGCAGCACATGCTGAGCAGTATGCCGATATTGTGGCTCAAAAGGCCTTAAGGCGACGCCTCATTGCTGCCTCAGACGATATTAATCGTTTCGGTCATGATGAAGCAACCAGCCTGCATGAACTGATTGAGCAAGCCGAAACTCGTCTGTTTGACGTCAGTCACAAATATATCCAGCACAATGTCGTTAGTTTGGAAACGATTCTGGAAGAAAGCTTTGAACGTCTTGACGGGTTGCATAGGGACAAGAAGCAAATCCGAGGTGTGCCAACCGGTTATAAAGATTTAGATAATGTTTTGGCCGGTTTTCAGCGCTCTGACTTAATAATCTTAGCCGCCCGTCCGTCAATGGGTAAAACGGCCCTGGCCCTTAACTTAGCCCACAATATTGCTGTTCAGTCTAAATTACCAGTCCTGATCTTCAGCCTTGAAATGAGCAAGGATCAGCTAGTTGATCGATTACTCTCGATTGAATCTGGTGTTGATGCCTGGGCCTTAAGGACCGGCAATTTAACAGACACTGATTTTGAGAAAATTGGTCAAGCCATGGGCGTCCTGTCCGAGGCGCCGATCTTTATTGACGATACCCCAAGTATCAGTGTTAGTGAGTTGCGTACCAAGGCCCGACGCGAGGCCCATCTTCGTGATCTTGGCCTGGTTATTGTTGATTATTTACAGCTGATGAGCGGGGGCAGTCGCTATGCGACCGACAACAACCGCGTTCAAGAAGTGTCTGAAATTTCGCGTGGCTTAAAGGGTGTCGCCCGGGAACTAAATTTACCGGTGCTAGCTTTATCTCAGCTTAGTCGGTCTGTTGAAAGCCGCAGTCCTCAGATTCCACAGTTAGCCGACTTACGGGAGAGCGGTAGCTTGGAGCAGGATAGTGATGTAGTGGCCTTTATCTACCGCGAGGAATACTACAATCCCGAGACTGAACGTAAGAAAATTACCGATATCCTGATTAAGAAGCATCGCAATGGTCCAACCAACAACATTGAATTATATTTTGATAACGAAAAACAGCGTTTTCGCTCGCTCGACACCAAACATACCACATCTGGTAACCCGTTTAACGGTTAAGGTTTGCTGGGGCATCTCATAACTGTGGTGGCCGTGATACAATGCCTAAGTAAAATATGAAAAAGTCCCAGCTATTGATTTGGGTTTCATGGCGTCGATTAAGCTTTATCGTCGTGGTGTTAGCCTCAGCTTTATTAGCACTGCTCTTACATCTTGGCTCACTCGCGCCATCACTCAGTGCAACCGAGAAAGCTACCCTCAGTAGTAGCTCAACTATCCATGGCATCCTAGTTAACCCCCTACAAGCGCCATTAAAGCTAATGGAGTGGCTGGTTACTCTCAGTCCACACACCCACAGCTTGCTATTCGACAGGTTACCGAGTGTCGGCCTAGCTTTCATCTCGCTGGCTCTCTTCATCTACGTTTTGAGACATTGGTATGGTCCGCGATCAATGGTCATTGGTTTTGTCATCATGGTCACTTCAGCCTGGTTTTTACACATCGGTCGCTTCGCCGGTGTTGATATTGAATATTTCGTCGGCATTCTTAGCCTATTGGCCGTTCATGTTGGTCTGTATGAGCACGACAAACGAAGATTTATGATCTATGTTTGGTTGTTAACTAACCTGGTACTGCTGTTCATTCCAGGCTTTATTTGGTTTATTCTGCTTAGTCTTGTCTGGCAAAGAGCCGAGTTGGTCGTTGCCTGGCAGAAACTGTTGCCACTTTTAAATCGTGTTAGTTGGCTAGTATTGGCTGCTGCCGGACTGGTTGCCATAGTGTGGAGCTTAGTCAGAACCCCGCATCTAATCATGACTTGGTTGGGCTTGCCCCAGCATTTTACGGTTTGGACGACCATACCCAATCAATTTGCGCACACCTTGAGTGCCTTTGTTTATCATGGTCCGCAAAATCCTGAATTATGGCTAGGACGTTTACCGATACTGAATATCTTCCTGATTGTTATGCTTTTGGCTGGTCTGGCTTTCTACGCTAAGCACTGGCAGGCAATTCGTACACGGATGATTGCTAGTTACTGCTTACTTGGTGTGATCCTCGTCAGTTTGGGTGGCCCAGTCAATCTTAGTGTTATCGTGCCAGTCGTCTACCTAGTGATTGTGGCCGGTATTGCCTACATCTTACATTTTTGGCTAAGCGTCTATCCCCGAAATCCGCTAGCTCGGGGGTTTGGTTTTGCGCTATTGTCAGCAGTCATCGCACTATCGTGTTTTTATGGTTTGCAACAATACTTCGTCGCCTGGCCGAATAATCCCCAAACTATCGCCATTTACCGCGATTCACCATAAACACCTAAATTTGCTACAATGAAGGATGTTATAGACTAAATAAGTTAAAGTGTTATACGTTGTGTGCCTTGAGATAATAGGCCAGTGACGGAAAGGATATTGATATGGGCCGTTTAGACCAAGTCAAAATGCTTCATAAGATGAAAAAGCTTCAGAAGGAATTGGAGCAACAGGTTTTAACGATTGAAAAGGGTGATGGGGCGGTAACAGTTGAAATTAGTGGTGATCAGAAAATCAAGAAGATAACGATCAACCCTGAATACATTGATGTTAATGATATTCATCAATTAGAGCGGTGGTTGGAAGACGCCGTTAAGGATGCCATTCAGCAGAGTCAGCGGATTGCCGCTGAAAAAATGCAGCCGATGATGGGGGCACTTGGTAGCCTTGGACTCTGAAGCCGCCGCTATGCGAGTATTGCCGCCAGCGCTAACTGATCTAGTTGAGGCCTTTGGAGCCTTGCCGGGTGTCGGCCCACGGACCGCCGAACGCTATGCCTACTATCTAGTCAAACATGATGAAGAGGCCAGCTTTAGACTAGCTGAAGCGCTTAAGAGGCTAAAAGATGATATTGGTTACTGCCAAAAAACTTTTGCGCTGGTAGCTGCCGATCAAAAGCTGGCTGATCTTTACACTGATCCTAGCCGAGATAAAACAACTATAGCCGTCGTGGCTGAGCCGTTTGATATCGTGGCTCTGGAAGCAACTGGTCAGTTTCATGGTACATATCACGTGCTAGGCGGTCTCATCTCGCCAATTGATGGCATTTCACCTGACCAGCTGCATATTAAGGAGCTGATTGATCGGATTCATCAAGATAAGGTTAAAGAAGTAATCATCGCTACCAATGCCAGTGTCGAAGGTGAATCGACGGCGCTGTATATTCGTCAACAGATAGGTGACCAGAAAGTAAAGTTTACTCGTTTAGCTCGTGGCCTACCGATTGGTGTTGATCTGGAATATGCCGATCAAATTACATTGGGGCGTGCACTGGAAGGCCGAACCCCCCTCTAAATAAGAATTTAAGAGTTAAATTATATGCCATACACCGAAGCAACAGACCTAAAGTCAATCATCGACAGCGCCCAGCACATCGTCATTATTCAAGCCGATAACCCCGATGCTGACTCACTAGGCAGTAGCTTAGCCCTGGAGCATATCCTAGGAGACCTTGGCAAGCAAGTATCACTTTATTGCGGTATAGATATGCCGACCTATATTCGATACTTACTCGGCTGGGACCGTGTTAATAAGGATTTGCCTAAACAATTTGACGCCAGTATTATTGTCGACGCGTCAACCTACACATTGCTTGAAAAGTTGCAGAACAGCGGTCAGCTAAGCTGGCTGGCCACCAAACCATCAATTGTTCTGGACCATCATGCGACTGTTGAAAACGCCCTAGACTTTGCCAAAGTGGCCATCAATGACAGCACTGTCTCGTCGACCGGTGAGTTGATTTATCACTTAGCCAAACAGCTAGCTTGGCCAGTTAACCAGATGGCTGGGGAGTTTATTATGACGGCCATTCTGGGCGACACCCAGGGTTTGTCGAACGATTTAGCGAGGTCCCAAACCTATCGCGCAATGGCCGAACTGGTTGAAGCCGGCGTTAACCGACCACAACTTGAAGAACTTAGGCGAGAATATTCCAAAATGCCATCTAAAATTTTTAGGTATAAAGCCGAGCTGATTGATCGGACCGAACTATCGGCTGATGGTCGGATTGCTTATGTCAGCATTCCGCAAGCCGAAATTAATGAATACAGCCCGCTTTATAATCCAGCCCCACTGATTCAAAGTGATATGCTTCAGACAGTCGGCGTCGCGGTAGCGATCGTCTTTAAGCAATACGACGATGGCCACGTGACTGGAGCAATTCGATCAAACCCAGGCTTTGGCATGGCCGGTCAACTAGCCGAGAAAATGGGTGGTGGCGGACATCCTAATGCCAGTGGCTTTAAGGTTACAGACGGACGATCCCTCAATGACTTACGCACCCAATGTCTTGAGTTGTGTGGTCAACTACTAGATAATCTCGAGAAGGAGCAACAGTCCAGTGAAGCTATACAACACTCTGACCAGACAGATTGAAGTCCTTAAACCCCAGAATCCACCAGATGTGACGGTCTACACCTGCGGTCCAACAGTTTACTATTATCCGCACATTGGTAACTGGTATACCTTTGTTCGTTATGACTTAGTCGTCAGAACCCTCCAGGCGTCAGGCCTAAATGTCAAATGGGTTATGAATATTACTGACGTTGGGCACTTAGTTAGTGACGGCGACGAAGGTGAAGATAAACTCGAAAAAGGTGCCCGACGCGAAGCTAAGACAGCTTGGGAAGTAGCGGCCTTCTATGGCGATTACTTTATTAAAGGATTAG
>Ga0182030_10012202_pt1 | contig 17254 bp, 17 predicted proteins | sample 812S3MmetaG_FD_121299 | JGI IMG/M metagenome (GOLD analysis project Ga0182030, IMG submission 121299) | Permafrost microbial communities from Stordalen Mire, Sweden - 812S3M metaG (Illumina Assembly) | ecosystem: Environmental > Terrestrial > Soil > Wetlands > Permafrost | place: Sweden...
AACCACGTCAGTTGCCGCTTGGCAAATTGCCGGGTGCGGCTTTTCACCAGTTCAATCGTTTCCGTTAGCGAGCGTTCGTCGCGCAGATATTCCACCACCTGCCGGTAGCCGATGGCCTGCATGGCCGTCTTGTTTTCGGCGAGGCCGTGCTGGAGCAATGCGCGTGTCTCTTCCACCAGCCCGCGCGCGAACATCGCATCCACGCGGGCATTGATGCGCGCATGCATGTGCGCCGGTTGGCGCGTGAAACAAAAAGAAGTTTTGGTAGGGACGGCGCGCTGCGCCATCCGGTCATCGCAGCGCGATGACCCTACCTTCCATTCCGCCCGCTGCTCGGAAAATTTCTTTCCGGTTAACCGGATCACCTCCACGGCGCGGATGACGCGGCGCGGATTTTGTTTATCAATCTTTTCATAAGCCGCCGGGTCGCGTTCGCGCAGTTCGTGCAGCAACGCCTCGAACGACGCGGCTTCCAGTTCGACGCGTAATTCTGGATTGGTGCCCGGCGCTTCGCCGAGTCCGCTCAAGAACGCCTTAAAGTAAAGTCCCGTGCCGCCGCAGAAAATCGGCACATGTCCGCGCCCCCGGATTTCTGCCACTGCCGTTTGCGCGAGCCGGATGAATTGCGCGGCGTCGAAATTTTCCGTCAGGTCGCAGATGTCAATCAGGTGATGCGGCACGCGGACGCGTTCGGCGGCCGACGGCTTGGCGGTACCAATGTCCAGCTCGCGATAAACCTGCATGGAATCGGCGGAGATGATCTCGCCGCCGATTTTTTCCGCGAGCAACAGCGCGATTTCTGATTTACCAACGGCGGTCGGGCCGGCGATGAAGATGGGCGACTTCATTTTGCCGGCTTGCGCCGCGAGAGAATTGCCGCCAACGCGAGTCCCGCGACAAAAATGGGCACGCTCACGAGCTGCGCGGGCGTGAGGCCGAAATGATGGTGGATATCGGAATAATCGCCGCGAAAGTATTCCACGAACGAACGGGTGACCGCATAGCAGATGAGGTAGGTCGCAAAGATCTGGCCGTCAAATTTCTTGCGCCGAAACAGCCACGCGAGGAAAAAATACAGGCCGAGATTCAGCAGCGCGTCGTAAATTTCCGTGGGATGCACCGGCGTGGTCGGTGAACCAAGGGGGTTTCCCGGCGGAAAGCTGATCGCCCACGGCAGATCGCAGGCGCGACCGTAGCAGCAGCCGTTGAGCAGGCAGCCGATGCGGCCAAAAACGCTGCCGAGTGCGATGCTCGGTGCCAGCACGTCGGCGGTTTTCCACAGCGGCAATTTTTTCCATCGCAGATAAATCGCACCCGTAATGATTGCGCCGATGAGACCCCCGTAAAAAACGAGGCCGCCGTGCCAGATGGCGAAGATTTCCGAGACCGGCTGGCCGGCGAACTCATCATTCCAGTAAGTCACCACATAAACCGCACGGGCACCGAGAATCGTGCCGGCCATGATCCAGAGCGTCACGTCGGCGATAGTTTCGCCGGAAATGTTTTCGCGCCGGGCACGCCGCGTGGCCGTCCACAGCCCAAACACAAAGGCGAGCGCGATCATCACGCCATAGGAATGGACCGGGAACGAACCGAGATGAAAAAGAATCGGATGCACGGCGGGAAATTAAGGTGCGGCGGCGGAAATTGAAATTGAAATTCGCCCTAATTGTGGTTCGTGGCCACTCCAGATTTGGTTTCGCCGGGCACCGGCGTCACAAACCCGACGGGCAGCGGCGGCCACTGCGGCACATTAACCACCAGGTCGCGCCACGCCTGGCGTTCGGCGGGCGACAGGGCCGACCAGCGTTCGGCGTTTTTTAAAAACTCGGCCTGTTCCGGCGCGGTCATGCTCGCGAACCGGGCGAAGGCGTTGACACATTCGTCGCGCTGCGACGGCGGCATTTTTTCAAACGACTGCAGGGTTTTTTCCATCTGGCGACGTTCGGCCTCGGAGAGCGTGTTGAGCGCCTTTTCCTTTTCATCGGGCGTGAGGTCAAAAAACTGGTTGAACCCGTCCATGACCTGCCGGCGCTCGCCTTCGGAAAGCTCGTTCCAATGCGCCCGCTCGGCCTCGCTCGGCGTGCGGCCAAAATTTTCCGCCGGGCTGCTGCCCACATCCACATGCGCGAAATAGTGGAGGATGTGTTCGTTTTCCAGAAATTCCTGCTGTAGCGTCGGCGGCAAAATGCTCCATTCCTCCAGCCGGGATTGGACGAGTTCGCGCACGTCAGCGGGGACTTGCGCCAGCCGCGCGGTGCGGTTGGTGGGCGATTCCTGCAACAGCGGCGTGAGATACCAGCTCAGTTCCGTCGCGCGCAGCCGCAGTTCGCGTTCGTTCGGGCCGAGCGCCTCGTATTCGGCGACCTTGCCGAGGATGCGCACGCGGATTTCCGGCGTGCGGTTTGTCAGAAAATCATTGCGTTCGTCCGGCGTCATTGCCAGCAGTTGCCGGAAAAAATCCACGGGGGATTTTCCATTTCGCCACTGCGGCACACCGTTGGTGGATTTGGAAAACAATTTCGCTGGCGGGGCGATTGCCGTTGAATCTTGGGCGGATAGCGGCAAAATCAAAAAATGTGCCGCCGCGAAAAGGGTGGGCCACCAGTGCGTCTGCCGTGAACGCTTCATTGCATCAGCGCCAGCAGTTCCTCGTCGGCGCGTGGCTGGCTCATACGTTGGATGGCGTCGAAATTTTTGAGCGCGTCCACGCTGGGCAATGGCTGCGCTCCGGCCACCAACGCCACGTTCCGGGCGAACGCGGTGCGCCGGGCGGCGATTTCATGCTGGCGCACGGTCAGTCCGGCGAAGAGAATCACCGCCGCCGTGACTGCGATGCGTGGCAGCAGCGCGTGCCAGTTCCAGCTAAAACTCCAGTGGCGCGACCGGCGCGATTCTTCCAGTTCGACCGCCTGCAAAACCCGCACCGTGAAATTCGACGCGACTGGCGCATCCGGCAGCCGCGAAAGCATTTCTCGCAATTCATCTTGAAGCGGATCGTTTTTCATTGTCGTCTTGATTGAAAACCGGCGCTTAAAGAAAGTTGCACGAGAAAACTCGCTCGCGGTTGCCTGAATTTCAGTGTATTTATTGCGCGAAATGACTGCAGTTTCCGCCGATAAAACAAAATCCGCCATGCATCCATTGACCAGTCGCCAGCGATTTCTCGCCGCCGCCCGCTGCCAGCCGATGGATCGTCCGCCCGTGTGGCTCATGCGCCAGGCGGGCCGCGCGCTGCCGGAATATCGCAAGCTCAAGGAGAAATACACCTTTCTACAGCTCGTCCAGACGCCCGAACTCGCGGCAGAAGTGACGTTGCAGCCCATCCGCCGGTTTGGTTTCGACGCCGCGATTTTATTCAGCGACATCCTCGTGATTCCCGAAGCGATGGGGCAGCCATATCGTTTCCGCGAAACTGGCGGCATCGAAATGGAATTCAAAATCCAGTCCGCTGCGGACATCGAAAAACTTTCTGTCGAACAGGTATGCGAAAAGCTAAATTATGTCGCCGCCGCGCTCAAAATTTTGCGCAAGGAACTCGGCGAACAAACTGCGCTCATTGGTTTCAGCGGTTCACCGTGGACGCTCGCGACGTTCATGATGGAAGGCGGCAGCGCGGAAAGATTTACAAAGGCAAAAGCGCTGTTCGATTCGGATAAAAAAACTTTTTCCGCCCTGATGAAAAAACTGATCGCCGCCATCACCGCATATCTACAAATGCAGATCGCCGCCGGCGTGGATGCGCTCCAGATTTTTGACAGTCACGGCGGCCAATTGTCGGCGGCTGAATTTCAGGAAGCGAGCGGACAGTGGATGAAGGAAATAATTTCCGCACTCCGCACTCCGCACGCCTCAGTCCCCGTCACCGTCTTTTCGCTTGGCACGCATGGCAATTGGAACGACCTCGCCGCCACCGGCGCGAACGTGCTGGGCATTGACTGGCAATTTTCCCTGGCCGAGGCACGCAAAATTTTACCAGAAAATATCGGTATTCAGGGTAATCTCAATCCAGCGCTGCTCGCCGAGGCGACGCCGGAAAAAGTGGCCGCCGAAACTAATCGTCTGCTCGTGGAAATGCGCGGACGTAACGGTTACATTTTCAATCTCGGCCATGGCGTGCCGCCGACAGCAAAGCTGGAAAATATCGCCGCGCTGGTCGAGACTGTGAGAAATTTTAGATAAAAATGTCGCGCGAAGGACGCGAAGGTGGCGAAGAAAACTTCTTCAGCCTTCGCCAGCTTCGCGTCCTTCGCGCGACCCTGATTTGTAAAACATGAGCAAAATGGCCGTCAATTTGGATCTGGTTCAGAAATACAACGTGGCCGGCCCGCGCTACACCAGCTATCCGCCCGCGACGAAATTCACCGACGCGTTCAAGTGGCCGCAACTCGCCGAAAAAATTTCCGCGAACAACCAGACCGAGCGCGACCTCTCCATTTATTTTCACATCCCGTTCTGCGAAACGCTTTGCTGGTTCTGCGGCTGCACGACGGTCATCACCAAAGACCACGCGCAAGGCATGCCATATCTGGATTATCTGGAAAAGGAAGTCGCGCAAATGGCCGCGCGGCTGAATCCGAAGCGCAAAGTCGTCCAACTGCATTGGGGTGGCGGCTCGCCGACGTTTCTCACGCCCGACGAAATCCGCAAGCTTGGCGTCATCATCCGCAAGTATTTCAAGTTCGCCGACAACATCGAGGCGGGCGTGGAGATTGACCCGCGCCGGCTTACGCGCGAACATATCGTCGCGCTGCGCGAGATCGGTTTCAACCGTGCGTCACTTGGCGTGCAGGATTTTGATCCGCAGGTTCAGGAAGCCATCCACCGCATCCAGCCGCGCGACCTGACGCAGCAGACTTTGGATTGGGCGCGCGAAGCCGGCTTCGGCTCGGTCAATTTCGATCTGATTTACGGCCTGCCGTTTCAGACCGCCGATTCCTTCAATCGCACGCTCGACACGGTTTTGGAAATGTCGCCCGACCGCCTCGCCGTGTTCAGCTACGCGCACGTGCCGTGGGTGAAACCCGCGCAAAAAATTCTGGAACAAAAAATCCTGCCGACCGCCGAAGTGAAACTGCAGTTGCTCAAGAATGTCATCGAACGGCTTACGGAAAATAATCGTTACATCTACATCGGCATGGACCATTTCGCGCGGCCGGATGACGAATTGACCTTGGCGCAGCGCAACAAAACGTTGCAGCGCAATTTTCAGGGTTACAGCACGCGTGGCAATGCGGACATTTATTCCTTCGGCATGAGCGCGATCTCGCAGATTCCTGATGCGTATTGGCAGAACGAAAAGGAATTGCCGCCCTACTTCGCCGCGCTCGACGCCGGGCGCACGCCGCTCACGCGTGGCTATCCGCTGACCGCCGGGGACAAGCTCCGCCGCGAAACCATCATGCGCGTGATGTGTGACCTCTCGCTCGATTACGCCGCCATGTCGCAAAAATTCGGCGTCAATTTCGCGGAACATTTTGCGGACGAACTAGCGGCATTAAAATCATTTGCAGCCGACGGCTTGATTCATTTTTCGCAAAATGGATTTGAAGTCACCGACACCGGCCGCCTGTTCATCCGCAACCTCGCAATGTGCTTCGACAACACGCTTACGCCGTCGGGTGAACGAAAACATTCGAGGACGATCTAACTTTCCTGCCTAAATCGAAAATGAGAAGTGAATTGGATTATCGCAATCTGTTCAACGAGCGTTTGAAACGTTCTCCCGCAGGCTTGCCGTATGCCAAAACAACGCTTCGACACTTTGCCTTGATTAACTATGCGGTTTCTCCCGAACGACTCGCCAAATTTGTTCCTGACAATCATTTTGAAGTTGCACGTTTTGAAACTAAAAAAGGGCCGAAAGTTTTTTTCAGCGTCGTCGCTTTCCTTGATGTCGATTTTAATTTTCCACGGCTGGCTTCTGGAATCAAATTCACTTTTTACCAGACAAATCATCGTGCCTACGTCATTGAGAAAAAAACTAGGCAACCAGTCGTTTGGTTTTTTGGAACAAATCTTGGCTCGCGGCTTGTTCAAATTCCTCGCTGCCTTTGGAAAATTCCGTGGCACTATTCGAAATACGATGCGGATTGCCGATTCAACCAAACTTCAAACCGGTACGAAAAATACTGCTATAATTTTGAATCGGACTGGTGTTCCGGCAAAATAGAAATTCGTGACACCGGCGAGCCAATTTCAGTCATGGATGGATTTGTGTCTTTGGATGAAATGAAATTGATTCTCACCCAGCCGGTTCAGGGATTTTACCAACGATTGGACGGCAAACTCGGCACTTATCAGGTTTGGCACAAGGAAATGGTTTGCACAAATGGCATTTCGGAGAATTTATATTTCAGCCTTTATGAGAAAATGGGTCTGTTGTCTAAAGCCGAGATGCAACACCCTCATTCAATCTTTTTGTGTCCAGAAATAGAATTTGATGTTCATCTGCCACCTAGAGTTTCTAACCTGCAAAATGCTGCCTGACAATTCCGTGTTCAATCCGTGGCCAAATAAAATTTCAACATGAAATCCGTCGCGATCATCGGCGCTGGCATCACGGGGTTGACCGCCGCGTTTTATCTGAAGCGCAAAGGCGTGCCGGTCACGGTTTATGAAGCGGGCGCGCGCGCCGGCGGCGTCATCCAATCGTCGCGGCAAAATGGCTTTCTCGCCGAGTCCGGCCCGAACACGATCCTCGAAACGTCGCCGATAATCTCCGAACTCCTCCGCGACCTGAACCTCGAATCGCGCCGGATTTATCCCAGTCCCGACGCAAAAAGCCGCTACGTCGTTCGCGACAAAAAGCCGGTGGCGATGCCGTCGTCGCAGGCGGAATTTCTGACGACGAAACTTTTTTCCGCCCGTGCGAAATTCGCCCTGGCGCGCGAACCATTCGTGCCGCCGCGCCGCGACGGTGTGGAAGAAAGCGTCGCCGAATTTGTTTTGCGCCGGTTGAACGAGGAATTTCTGGATCGCGCCATTGACCCGCTCATCGCTGGAATTTATGCGGGCGACCCGCACAAACTTTCCGTCCTGCACGCGTTTCCAAAACTGCTTGAAGCGGAACAAAAACATGGATCGCTTCTCAAAGGCCAGTTTTTCGGCGCGGGTGAACAAAAATCCGGAGAAGTTTCACGACGCAACGCGAAAATGTTTTCCTTCGACGACGGCTTGCAAGTTTTGACGGATGCGCTGGCGGCGCAGCTTGGAGACTCATTGAAGTTGAACACGCCAGTCACAAAACTCCTTCAAACAAAGGATTGCTGGAGTGTTTCAACTTCAAATGGCGAAGTAGCACATGGCGCGGTGATCTATTGCGGAACAGCACACCGGCTGGCGGAGTTGGAAATCATTGATGGTAGGGCTGCGCTGCCGTGCAGCCTTGAAATTGGGGCGGCGCAGCAACGCTGCCCTACCGAGATATTTTCGGAAATCCGGCATCCGCCGGTGTCGAGTGTGGTTCTGGGTTTCCGCCGCGAAGATGTGGCGCATCCGCTTGACGGTTTTGGAATGTTGATTCCGAAAATCGAGGGCTTCAAAATTCTCGGCACGATATTTTCGTCGGCATTGTTCCCCAACCGCGCGCCGGCCGGTCACGTTTTGCTCACGAGCTACATCGGCGGCGAACGGCAGCCGGAACTGGCGTCGTTGCCGCCGGACGAATCGGTGAAATTGGTTTGTGAAGATTTGCGCGTGCTGCTGGGCGTGCGCGGCCAGCCAGTGTTCACACATCATCATTTCTGGCCGCGCGCGATCCCGCAATACAATGTCGGCTACGGAAAATTCAAAGACGCGTTGAATGAAATTGAATCGAAAGCGCGTGGATTATTTTTCGCGGGAAGTTTTCGCGACGGCATTTCGATGGGCGATTCCATCGTATCCGGCGGCAACATGGCGGCGCGGGCCTTGGATTTTTTAAAAATCTAGTCCGTCAAATCCAGGTTGAAAAATTCCTCGGTGAGCATGTCCAGGTTTTCGGCGGCCGGGCTGTTGGGCAGGATGGCGAGGCCGAGCAGCAGGCCATCGGCGCGTTCGGCCAACCGGATCTGGCCTTTCTCAAAAGTCCAGGTCAGCCAGCGCGGCATGAGTCCGTGGGTGGCAAACGAGGGCAGGGAATCGCCGAGGCAGCGCAGGGCTTCCTCAAGGCGTTCGCGCGGGCAGTTCTCGTTGAAACTGTGGCTGAGGCAGGTGCCGTCGAGCCGGCGCACGCCGCCGCCCAGCAGTCCGGATGCGACGGCGCACCCGTCGAGCCATTGTTTGAATTTTTGGTCCATGCGATTTGGGTCAAGGATGGGCACCATCCGTGACGACATGCACGAAGACCATGCGGCTCGGTTTTACCTGCGCCACGGCGCGGCTGTTAGGCAGCTGGATTTCGAGGCGGTCGAATTTTCCCACCGGCAGCAAGCGTCCAACGCGGGCCGCCTGCTGGCCGATTTCCATCAGGAGGGCCACACGGGCGTTTGCGTCGGCACACTGCCATTCGTAAAGCAGCCTGCCCTGGCCCGAACAGATCAACGTCTCCGCCACGCGTACGGAAATTTCAGATGCCGCCAAAGTCTCCATGTCAGGTGCGGGTTCCGGTTCCGCCGCTGGTTCGGGCACGGGCACTTCGCTGGCGGTTTCGTCGCGCACCCGGGCGGCTTCCATCAGCAAAAATTCCCACTGGCCTTCAATGGTGCGTTCGTTCGGCGGCTCAAAATGTTGCAACTGGAACGAACCGCCGGGCAGCGATAGCAATTTCTGGAAGGCGGTTTCGCCCTTCATTTCGCCCGCGTCGGCGTGGATGATCCGTCCGTCTTCAATGTAAATCCGTCCAGTCAACTGGCGGTCCTGCACTTCGAGGATGGAAGAATTGCGTCCCAGACATTCCATCTGGATGACGTCCTGCAGGCCGACCTGGCGCAACATGCCGCGGAAGCCCGACTGCGGCTTCCAAGTGACAAGTTCATCAAGCATGACGAAAATGGATTTCAAGCCTTCGGCCGAACGCGGTTTTTCGATGAACAGTTCAGCGCCGTTCGCGAGGCAGGCGGAGCGTTTTTCCTCGTTCGCGAAGCCGGTGATGGCGGCTTTTTTCAGGTCAGGAAAACGGCGGTTAAGGATGCGGAGGAACTGGATGCCGTCGAGCACGGGCATGTTCACGTCCACCACAATGAGATCGAACTTGCGGGTCTTGAGTATTTCCAGCGCCTGGTCGGCGGAGGTGGCGGATTCGATGTGCCAGCCGTTCTTGCTCCAGGCCGTGAACAGGGCGCGGATCGTATCGAGAAAACTTGTCTCGTCGTCCACGAACAAAATTTGCTGTTGTTTCGGCGGAGTCGTCACCTTTTCAATTCAGGTTGTGCGGCACCGGGCCGCAACTTTCGCGCCGCAGATTGGCAATTATGGACGAAAAAAACAAGCGCAAGACGAAATCAGTTTAGGGCGGTTAACGCATGTTCCGCCGCCTGGCTGACGAAAGGATCCTTGTCTTGCAGGGCCGTGGCGAGGACGGACACCGCGCTTTTATCGCGCGCCTGGCCAAACGCCTCCGCCGCCGCCAGGCGCAGGTCGCGGTCGCGGTCGCCCAGCAAATCAGCGAGAATCGCAAAGGCCGCTGGCGGCAATCCCGTCGGGGTTCGGTTGGCTGGAAAATAATCTTCTGCGGGGCTCGCGGGCGCTGCGGGCATCTCGACCGGGGCATCCGGCGAAGTTTGTTCCAGCAACTTGGCGACGCTTTGGTTGATCCAATATCCCCGATATTTCAGCGCGGCCTTGATCTGGGGCAGGGCGCTATGGGCCGCCGGGGTCTTTTCCCAGTTTGGGTCAATGTCCATCAGCGCGTTATAGGCGGCATTGCGGACAAAGCTTTCATCGTCCAGCAGCGCCAGCGCCAGGCCGTGGATCGCCTGTGGTTCGCCGATTTTACCCAATGCCATCGCCGCCGTCTCGCGTACATCATGATCATGATCCCGCAGCGACCCGCACAGGCCCTCAACCGCTGCCGCGTCGCCGAGCCGGCCGAGCGTCTTGACCGCCTCCCGGCGGACTTCCCATGAAGCATCCTTCAACATGCGCACCAGCTTGGGCAAAGCGCGCGTGCCGCCACAACTGGCCGCCGTCCCGATTGCGGCGACCCGCATGTTCACTTCCTTGTCATTGAGCAGGCGTTCCACAGGCTCATAGGCGGACGAGTCAGCAATGCGTTTTAGTATTTCCAACGCGGCGAGCCGCACCATGATGTTGGACTTCCTGAGCGCCTCCAGGGCCAGTTTGAGGATGCGCGGGTCTTCGACGTCGCCCAGCGCCTTGACTGCGGATAACTGCTGGTCCGGCGTGCCGTTCCGCATCAAATCTACCAGCGGTGCGATGCCTTCCGGCCCCAGTTCGGCCACGCGGTTCAAGTTGCCTGTCGCCATGAAATGCCACTTCTGCTCGGTCTCAGTCTGGGGCTGCCAGCCGAGCCGTTTCAGGCTGCGGACAACGCGTGCCTGCACCGTGGCATCCGGGTCACTCAGCAGGCTGACCAGCCATCGAACTGCGGCGGGATCGTTCAATTGTCCCAGGACCTCCGCCGCCGTCGCCCGCGCCAGCGGGGCCGGATCGCTCAACTGCTTGATCAACAGTTCGATCACCCGTTTGTCTGAAAACTGTCCCAGCACTAGCGCCGCCGCGCTGCGGATTTCCGGCTCCGTGTCCTTCATGGCGAAAATTAGCGGCTCCACGCAATCCGAATGCTTGAATTCCGCCAGCTTGGCGATCACCGCCAGCCGCGTCTTCATGTTGCTGGAACGGAGCTGCTGATAAGTCCACCACAGATTCATAGTTGATCAGTTAAAAGCTATTTTCAGGCCAAACATTTTGTCTTGCAAATCATTCCACACCGCCCGGATGAAGGCGAATGCAAAAGGGGGAAAATAAAAATCATGCTAAATTGTAATGGCCTGCCGGACGCCTTTGGTTTAGAAAGGCTTGATGCACGAGTTGAAGCCGGTTTTGATTGTGGCGCTGTTGGTCGTCGTCTTCGTCGCTGCGGTTTATGGCGCGGTTCAGGGTGCGATCCAGGCCCGCAAGCGGCAGGAAGGATTGTTCGCCCTGGCGCAGCGGCTTAACCTCGGTTTAAATCCGGGCCTCGATTACGCCATCGCCGACCGCTTCGACTTTCTCAAGCAGCTCGCCCAGGGCGATAACCGCTACGCCACCAATGTCCTTTCCGGAAATTACCGGCAGAACGATGTCCTCGCCTTTGATTATCACTACGAAACCCAGACGCACGACAAAAACGGCACGCATACCGAACACCACTGGTTTTCCTTTTTCATCCTCACGCTCCCCGCGTTCTTTCCCGACCTGACCATCCGCCGCGAAAACTTTTTCACGAAAGTCGCCGAGGTGTTCGGTTACGAAGCCATCAAGTTTGAGTCTGCCGAATTTTCAAAAACCTTCTGCGTCCGCTCGCCCGACAAGAAATTTGCCTACGATGTCTGCAATGCGCAGATGATCGAATATCTGCTCGCCAACCGCGACTTGAGTGTCGAGATTGAAAACAACGTCCTTGCGCTCGCGTCCACCGTCCGTCTGTCGCCGGAACAGATTGAGACCAACCTGCAGCGGCTCGTGGAAATCCGCGCGCGCCTGCCGGAATACCTTTTCACAAAAACATGAATCCTCCATTGCTCATCGCGCTCATCGTCATCGCCGCCGTCGTTTTGTTGCCGGTCATTTTTGTGGTTGCGCAATACAACGCACTCGTCGCGTTGAAGAATTACATCCGCGAATCGTGGAGCAACGTGGACACGGAGCTGAAGCGCCGCTACGACCTCATCCCGAATCTCGTCGCCGTGGTCAAGGGCTACGCCGCACACGAACGCGACACGCTGGAGCGCGTGACCGAGCTGCGCAACCGCTGCGTGGCCAACAACGGTTCGCCGTCCGAACAGGCCGTGGATGAGAAGCAGCTCGTGGATTCGCTCAAGCAACTGCTCATGGTCGTGGAAAATTACCCGCAGCTCAAGGCCGACCAGAATTTTCTCACGCTGCAAAAGGAGCTGGTCAACACCGAGGACCGTATCCAGGCCGCGCGCCGGTTTTACAACGGCAACGTGCGCGACTACCGCAACAAGTGCGAAACGTTTCCGAGCAACCTCGTGGCGAACATGTTTGGCTTCAAATCCGAGGGCGATTTCTTCAGCGTGCCGCCCTCGGTGCAGGATGTGCCGAACGTGGATTTTGCGACTTCGTAAAATGATTTACTTATTTCTAACTTCGTCTAACAACGCGTAAAATTTATCAAAAGCTTCGCTATCATTTTTGCAATTTTCTAAAATCATTCGGTGTCCTGAAGTGGAATTGCTGCAACCAAGTTTTTGGGCGACCCAATTATTAAATTCATGTAAATCATCTTTCAAGGTAAAGCGAACACGCCCCAAACCCGCCTTGTAACCTATAATGAAAATGTTTAGCTGAATAAATGACCGTTCGGTAAGATAAAAAAGTGGACGCTTGCGGATAGCGTCGAGAATATCAAAGATGCTTTCATTTAATTGTTGAAATTCTGACGCGTTCATTTTTGTACTCAAAAATTACTTGAATTTCTTAATCACGCGCTCGAAAGCGGCGAGGCCGAGTTCGAGCTTTTCAACCTCCGGGCCGAAGCTGATACGGCAGTAATTTTTGTAGCGTGCGTGCGTGCGGCGGTTGCCGGGGTTCACGTCAAAAAATACGCCCGGCACCACGATGGTCTTTTCCTTGAGGCATTCGCGGAAAAAATTCATGCCGTCATCCAGCGGCGGCGGCAGCTTGGCCAGGTTCGCCCAGACGTAAAATGCGCCGGCCGGCACGGCATCCACGCCGATGTTCAGCTTCTTCAATCGTGCCAGCAGCAATGCGCGTTTCTTCCCAAAATGTTTCTGGATGGCACGCGTTTCGGCAATGGCATTTTTCGGATCGAGCAACGGCAACGCGGCGTTTTGAAACGGATGGTTCGCCCCGCCGTCGAGGAATGAACCGGCGCTGGCGATGGCTTCGATCACGGTCTTCGGCCCGAGCGTCCAACTGATGCGCCAGCCGGGATAACGCCAGTTTTTTGTAAGCCCGTCCACGACGACAATCGGATCCGTGTCCACATCTTCCACAAATTCAGCGGCGGAAACCATTTTTGGAATTTCCGATTTCCGATTTCCGATTTCCGATTTCGGGTAAATGTAGTGTGAATAAAATTCGTCAAAGATCATCGTGCACTCACATTCGCGTGCGAGGTCGCACCACGCGGACAATTCCTTGCCTTCAAGCACCTGACCGGTCGGGTTAGCCGGATTGCTGGCGAGCAGCGCGCTCAAGCCGCGCCCAAGGATTTCCTCTTTCAGATCGGCGGGCGAAATTTTGTAGCCGGTCTCGGCGCGCAGCAAAATGGGGATGGGCGTGAACGCCTTGAACACGCTCAACAATTCTTCATACGCCGTGTAGTCGGGGATGAAGTGGCCCATGTTGATGTTGCCGAGCGAGCTGGCGAGACGCGTGAGCGCGAGGCGTCCGCCGCTGGCGATGCTGACATTCTCCGCCATGTACTGGGATTTTTTTCCGCGCCGATGGGTGGTGTTGTAAAAATCAGCGACGGCCTGGCGCAATATCTGGTTGCCGGCGACGGGACCGTATTGCCGGCTGGCTTCGGAAATGGTGACTTCGGTGACGCGCGGCGGTGCGCCGGACAGGTTGCCGGTTTCGGGCGAGCCTTGGCCGAGATTCGCCCAATCGGTCTTGCCGTAGGCGAAGCCGTGGCGCGTGGCTTCGTGCGTGACATAGATCACGCCGGTGCGCGGAACCGAGCGAAAGCCGGGGATTGATTTTTGTTCCATTAAATTATTCTTGAAATGCCATCTTACGCGGCGGGCAAAGGCCGTGTCAAAAAGATTGGGAATTGCCACGCCGCCGGACTTGCGCGATAATCCGGCAAAATAGAAAATAAATTTAGAATCATTTTATGAATACACAACTCGACCAACTCAAAGCTTTCACCACCGTCGTCGCGGACAGCGGCGATTTCGCCACCATCAAGCAGTTCGCGCCGCAAGATGCCACGACCAATCCGTCGCTCATCTTCAAGGCCGCGCAGATGCCGGAGTATCAATTCCTCCTGGACAAGGCCATCGCCGACAACAAGGCCAAGGCCAGCGGCAAGGAATTGTTGCCGATGGTGATGGACGACCTGCTGGTTCTGTTCGGCACCGAGATTTTGAAAATTGTGCCCGGCCGCGTCTCGACCGAGACCGACGCGGATTTTTCATTCGACACCGACGCACTCGTCGCCAAGGGCCGGCGGTTCATCGAACTTTACAAAGCCCAGGGCATTACGCGCGAACGCGTCCTCATCAAGATCGCCTCGACGTGGGAAGGCATCCGCGCGGCGGAAATCCTCCAGCGCGAGGGCATCAACTGCAACCTCACGCTGCTGTTCTCGCTGGCCCAGGCGGTCGCCTGCGCCGAGGCGAAGGTGCGGCTTATCTCGCCGTTCGTCGGTCGCATCATGGACTGGTATAAGGCGAAGGAGAAAAAAGATTTTGCGCCCGCCGAGGATCCCGGCGTAATTTCTGTTAAAGAGATTTACAGCTACTACAAAAAATTTGGCTACACCACGCAGGTCATGGGTGCGAGCTTTCGCAATGTGGGTGAAATCCAGGAACTGGCCGGCTGCGACCTGCTGACAATCAGCCCGAACCTGCTGGCGGAATTGCAGAAAAGCACCGTGCCGCTCACGCGTAAGTTAAGTCCCGAAATTGCGAAGAACAGCACGATTGAAAAGATTCCGCTGGATGAAAAGAAATTCCGCTGGCTGTTCAACGAAAGCGCGATGGCCACGGAAAAAACCGCCGAGGGCATCCGGTCATTCAATGCCGACGCGGTGAAGCTGGAGCAGTTCATCGCCGCGAAATTAAAGTGACGCGGTGTTTCGTGATTCGTTTCAAGGCCGGCCTTGATCCGCGCGCGCCATGATCGCCGCCTTTCTGGCCACCGTGTTGTTTGCCGTCTCGACGATTTGCGGGTATCGCTCCGTCAGGCAGATCGGCGGCGCGGAGGCGAACCTCTGGCGCGTCTGTCTGGCGGCCTTTTTTCTCGGGCTCTGGGCGAACACGTTCGGCAGCGGGCTGGCTGGCGATGCGTTCCCGATTTTTCTCCTGAGCGGTTTTCTCGGCGTTGGCCTTGGCGACACCGGCTATTTCCAGGCGTTGCCACGCCTCGGCAGCCGCCGCACCGTGCTGCTCGTGCAATGCTGCACCGCGCCGTTCGCCGCGTTGATTGAGTGGCTCTGGCTCGGCACAAAATTAAGTCTGCCGGAAATTTTCTGCATCACTGTGATTTTGATCGGCGTCGCTATCGCGCTGGCACCGGGCGACCATCTGAAAATTTCGCCGCGCGAATTGCGGCTCGGCATCGCCTTCAGCCTCTTCGCCGCATTTTGCGGCGCGCTCGGCACGGTGATGAGCCGCAAGGCTTTCGCGATCGCGCACGCGGCCGGGCAGTTTCCCGACGCCGGCACGACAGGTTACCAGCGCGTGCTGGGCGGCATTTTGATCCCCGCCATCATTTTGATTGTGGTCAAATGGCGTTCCGCCCACGCGCACGGCGGCGTGTTTGAAGAAAAAACCCGGCAGGTCTCGCGCGAAAAATGGGGGCGTATCTGGCCGTGGGTGCTTGGCAACAGCCTCGCCGGCCAGACGCTGGGCATGAGTTGTTTTCAATGGGCGATTGAAAAGACACCGGCGGCCATCGTCACCGCCATCGTCGCGCTGACTCCCGTCATCCTGCTGCCGATGACACGGATCGTGGATGGCGAAAAAATCGGTGTCCGCTCGGTGGTCGGCGCTTTGATTGCCGTGGCGGGGGTGATTGGATTAACTTTCTGGCGCTGATAAATTATGAACGATCAACTGCAAGCTGCCGTGGAGACGCTCGGCCTTGAAAAATTCCGGCGCCACATCTTCCTGTGTGCCGACGCGACGGAACCAAAATGCTGCGCGCGCGAAACGAGCTTGGCATCGTGGGAGTTTTTGAAGCGACGGCTCAAGGAATTGAACCTGGTCGGCACCGAACCGCTCGTTTTCCGCACGAAGGCGAACTGCCTGCGCGTGTGCGTGCACGGGCCAGTGGCTGTCGTTTATCCCGAAGGCGTCTGGTATCACGATTGTTCGCCGGAGGTTTTGGAACGCATCATCCAGGAACATTTGATCGGCGGACAGGTTGTCAAGGAATTTGCCTTTGCGAAGAATACGCTGCGGTGAAAACAATCAATTAGTGCGGCTGAAGTGGCGGAACAAATTTGCCGCCCAAGTCAGAATTCCAATCATAAATATTCCGAGCACGCCTAAAAGCACCGGCAGGGAAAGTCGTGCAGACGACTGGCCGTTGGCTTGAATGATGGCCAAGTGAACGCCAGTAAAAAGACCGATCATTAAGCAGGCAAACCAAAATGACTGGCGGAATATGTAATCGTGCGATTGAGCGAAACGTTCCGGCGCAAACCAAAAATCACGGTTGGGGACATTGATTAAATTCATCGGCAGTGACCGGAAAACCATAATGATAAAAAGTGGAACGATGGAGCCGAAAATTGAAATAAATTGTAAATATGCCGAACGGCTCATCCAGCCGTCCGCTTGTCCGCCGGTGCTGAAATGACTGGCAACTCGTTCCGGCAATTGTCGGGCGGTGAAGGCCAGACAGCAAAAGAAAATGGCATAAAGCAACATCAGCCAAATGATGGGCGCTCGGAAGGCTTTCATAAGCACAGTTTTTACAACCACCATTAGCGTTATTTGAGCTTTCAAAATTGTCCAGAACGATTTTCGCTGGACGCGCGCCGCAGTTTGTCACAGGCTGGTCAGGTTACCGAACGGAAACAAACCATGGCGCGGTTTCTGATCACAGCGGAAGGCTTGGAACAACGGACGCTTGAATTGCGTCTCGGCGTGAACCGCGTCGGGCGCGACCCGGACGGGGAGATCTGCATCGAACACCCGACCATTTCCTCCCTACACTGCGAACTGGCGCTGACGAACGACGGCGTTTATGTCCGCGACTGCCACTCCACCAACGGCACCTTTGTCAACGACAAGCCGGTCACGGAGGCGTGGCTGGATCCCGGGCAGAAATTAAGGCTGGGTGACGTGGAATTATTGGTGGAATCCACGGAAGCCAAAATCGCCATCCCGGAGTACGAACGCCCGCGTCAGGTCGCCCCGCCGCCGGTAATTTTGCCTGATGGCGTGGTGGC
>Ga0182030_10012203_pt1 | contig 17253 bp, 15 predicted proteins | sample 812S3MmetaG_FD_121299 | JGI IMG/M metagenome (GOLD analysis project Ga0182030, IMG submission 121299) | Permafrost microbial communities from Stordalen Mire, Sweden - 812S3M metaG (Illumina Assembly) | ecosystem: Environmental > Terrestrial > Soil > Wetlands > Permafrost | place: Sweden...
GCATGTTTGGTCAGCGCCAGCGCCCGGGTCGGCAACTGCGCTAATACTGCAGTCAATGCCCGCGAAGCCCCGGCGAATTCCTCATTGTCATAAACCTTATATATCATCCCCATTCTCTCCGCTTCCGTAGCGCCGACCTTGTCCCCCAGCATAGCTATTGCCGTGGCTTTTTGCCATCCTACCAGCCGCGGCAGAAAATACGTGCCGCCGCTGTCCGGTATCAGCCCGATCTTCGAAAACGCCTGGATGAACGACGCCGATTGCGATGCCACTACGATATCGCAGCACAGCGCTATATTAGCCCCGGCCCCGGCCGCCACCCCATTCACCGCTGCTACCACCGGCTTCGGAAGATTGCGGATACGCGTGACAATAGGATTATATTGCTCGATGAGCGCCTTTTGCAGACCCGGCCCATTCGGATCGGTTACTTCCGCCAGGTCCTGTCCCGCAGAAAATGCCTTACCCGCCCCCGTCAGATAGACAGCCCGGACCTCATGAAGACTTGCACACTCATCCAGCCTGTTTTGCAGTAACAACGCCATCTCCCGGGTAAAGCTGTTCAGCTTGTCCGGCCGGTTCAGCGTGATAAAAGCGATCTGATCGCGGATCTCGAATAAGATGGTCCCCATACACCAAAAATACAAAAATACTCAGTGACACTTAAAATAATCAAAAGGCTCCTTACAGTCTTCACAACGGTAAAGCGCCTTACATGCCGTACTCCCGAACTCACTGATCCGCGTAGTATGATAGGAATGACAATGTGGACACTCGATAGCTTCATCCCGCCCAAACAGGTCCGGCCGGCATACTTGCTGAGAAGGTAGAGGCGGCGCGATCCCATATGCCTTCAACTTTTCCCTTCCCCCCTCACTCATCCAATCCGTCGTCCAGGCCGGAGAAAGGACAGTCGTCAGCCTAACCTTAGTATATCCCCGCTCCAGCAACACCATCCGGATCGTCGTCCGGATCACATCCATCGCAGGACATCCACTATAGGTCGGCGTTAGTACGATCTCGAAATCTTCACCATTCGCCCGGACATCCCGAATGATGCCCAGGTCTACTACCGACAATACCGGCACTTCCGGGTCATTGACCTGCTCCAGCAGAGACCAGATCTGCCGTACGCCCACACTATTGCTATCGTCGGTCTTCGTCATAGTTTGTCACTTCTACCATTCACACCCCGGATAAGCCCTTTGCAGGAATTGCATCTCCGCCAGCAGGTAGCCCAATTCCTCCGTATGCCGACCGTCTTTACCACCTGTTTGCATCCATTCGCTCTTTGCCCCCTCGCCGGCAGTATCTTTCGTCAACCCCCGCATCGCTCCCGGCCATGCCAATTGCGCTTCCGCAAAGACCTCACCCACTTTCTCCTCCCAACTGGCCCGCAATGCCTCTACGTCCACAGCAATGCCCACAGCCACCAGTTCTTTTTCATACCCCGCCGGCACGAACAGCTCTCCGGTAAATTTCCACAGCTGGTCCAACGCCTTCTCCATCCGGACATGGCTCTCTTCCGTCCCGTCTCCCAGCCGTATCACCCATTCGCTGCTCCAGCGGAGATGATACACGACTTCCTTATATGATTTTTCAGCTATCGCCGCCAGTTCACTGTCATGGCTCTGCTGTAGCTGCTCATAAAAAAAATATTGCCAGGCACTGAACAGAAACTGTCGAAGGATCGTCTTCCCCCAATCTCCATTCGTTTGCTCCACCAGCAGACAGTTTCGGAAATCCCACGCATCACGCCCATAGGCCAGTGAATCTTCAGTCACCGGGACCCCGCCGCTGCCCGCCATCGCCCCGCTCGCGTTCCCCATCGCTTCCGCCGCCTTTTCATTCATGATCCGTGCCGCATACTGGTACAGGTATCTCGCCTGCCCCACCAGGTCCAAAGCAATATTGGACAACGCAATGTCCTGCTCCAGTATAGGGCCGTGCCCGGTCCATTCACTGTTCCGATGGCCCAGTACCAGCGCATTGTCCGCCAGGTGCAAAACGTAATATTGCAGCTTGAGATCGATAGGAGAGGGAAGGGGCATGTTACATATGCTTTAGTTCATCCGGCAGATCGTAAAAAGTCGGATGACGGTATATTTTATCATTCGCGGGATCATATAAAGAGGACGCCTCATCAGGGTTCGAAGCATGGATATACTTGCTTTCCACCACCCAGATGCTCACCCCTTCCATCCGGCGGGTATATACATCCCTGGCGTTTTCAATCGCCATCGCCGCATCGGCGGCATGAATGCTGCCCGCATGTTTGTGATCCAGGCCCTGTTTGCTCCGGATGAAAACCTCCCAGAGCGGCCATTGCTGTTCCGTCATATTGTAAGATTGATCATTTAGTCTTCAGCGCGCGCGCCCGCCCGTATTAGGCCACCCGCTGTTGCTGCTGCCTTCTTTTGGCGGAATGGGCCATCGCCGCCTCTCTCACCCAGGCGCCATCGGCATGCGCCTGTACCCGCGCCGCCAGCCTTTCTTTATTGCAGGGGCCATTCCCGTTAATGACCTCGCGAAACTCATTCCAGTCAATCGGTCCGAAGTCATAATGCTGCCTTTCCTCATTCCATTTCAGCTCGGCGTCCGGCAGGTGCATCCCCAGCAGCTTGACCTGTTCCGCACAAACGTCAATGAAGCGCTGCCGCAACTCGTCATTCGTGAAACGCTTGATCTTCCACCGCATGCTCTGCGCCGTATGGGGCGACGATTCATCACTAGGCCCGAACATCATCACCGAAGGCCACCACCACCGGTCGATGGCATCCTGGCACATCCTTCGCTGGGCCTCACTGCCCCTGCTCAGCACCAGCAGGATCTCGAACCCCTGCCGCTGATGAAAACTTTCCTCCTTGCAGATACGGACCATCGCCCGGGCATATGGCCCGTATGAGGCACGGCATAAAGGCACCTGGTTCATGATAGCCGCCCCGTCAACCAGCCATCCGATGGCCCCCATATCCGCCCACGTAATCGTCGGATAATTGAAGATCGAGGAATACTTCGCCTTCCCGTTCAGCAGCTGGTCCACCATCTCCTCCCGGCTGATGCCCAGCGTCTCGGCGGCCGAATACAGGTACAGCCCATGCCCCGCTTCATCCTGCACTTTGGCGATCAGCGTGGCCTTCCGCTTCAGGGACGGGGCACGGGTGATCCAGTTGGCCTCGGGCAGCATGCCTACGATCTCGCTGTGCGCATGCTGCGAGATCTGCCGGATCAGCGTCTTCCTGTACGCATCCGGCATCCAATCCTTCGGCTCGATTCTGATATCCTGGTCGACCTTTTCCTGAAATATATGTTCTATATGTTCACTCTCCGCCAACGCCATAGTAACAATGTTTTATCACCACAAATATACTTTTTTTCATAGAAGCTAACAATTGTTAGTATCACCGTTTTGGGCCGGCCGCTAATTTTTTTATTGGCCCGACGAGAACATTTACCTTTAATACTGCTAACATGAGCAGGCACACATCCTCATTCACCAGGGCCAAAAATATGCTGACGTCCCCGGCATCGGAATGGCACGTCATCGCCCGCGAGACATCAACCCCGCGATCCTTGCTGGTCAGCTATGTTATGCCTATGGCCCTTATCCCCGCCATCGCTTGTTTCATCGGCTACAGCCTGGTCGGCATCGATGCAGTGGCCGTCAGGATCGGCGGGATTTCCTGGGGATTGTTTATGGGCCTGGACAGCTTCGTCAGCTCCCTGATCGTTTATGCCATTGGAGTGTATGCGGTGAATGCGCTGGCGCCTGCCTTTCAATCTCAGCGTAACATCGGCCGGTCGGCCCAATTGGTTGCCTATTCCTATACCGCCGTCTGGGCGGCCGGGATTTTTTATCTCTATCCGCCATTGGCGATGCTATCTGTGATAGCGCTGTTCGGCGTGTATTTGTTTTACCTGGGCATCCCGGTACTGAAGACCATCCCCGGGGACCAGCGGATCGCCTATACTATTGTCAGCGCCATCGTGATGATCGTCATCCGGTTCCTGACGGCACTCATTATTTCTAATCTCATTTATGTGCTGACCGGTAAGTCATTCCCTTCCTTATGGTACTTTACTGGATAGGCCGCGCGCGGGCCCCTATTTCGAGTCGTAATCGACGATCACCCTGTCCGTGCGCGGATGGGACTGGCAGGTCAGAATAAATCCCGCCGCCAGCTCATCGGCCTCCAGAGCGTAGTTGACCTCCATCTCCACCTTGCCTTCCACCAGCGTGGCCCTGCAGGTACAGCATACACCTCCTTTACAGGCAAAAGGCAGGTCCACTCCTTCCATTAGCGCAGCATCCAGCAGGGATGACCCGTCATAAGGAAGATCGAAATCATGGCTCACCCCATCCAGCCGCACCGTCACCCGGCTGACCTTCTCCGCCCCGCTGCCCATAACTCTTCCACCCGCGCCCGCATTCCTGTCCTGCCCGATCACAGCGCTGGCGCTTCCGGTATCGGACGCTCTCGCGTCCTCTCCCCGTGTATGGAACAATTCAAAATGTATCTTCCGCGCCTCTACCCCCTGCTGCTCCAGCCAGCCTTTCAGCATAAAGATCATCTCCTCTGGTCCGCAGAGGAACACCTCATCCACCATCCGCAGATCGATCAGCCGGTGACAAAGCTCCCCGCATTTCGCGGTATCGATACGCCCCTGGTTCAGTGGGTTATCCATTTGCTCCCGGCTAAGGATATGCAGCAGGGACAGCCTGTCCATATAGCGGTTCTTCAACCCTTCCAACTCTTCCCTGAAAAGGATGGAACCACGGTGACGGTTGCCGTACACCAGTGTGAAATGACTGCCGGGCTCTACGGCCAGCGTTGTTTTGATCAGTGACAGGATGGGCGTGATACCGCTGCCCGCAGCAAAGGCCAGGTACCGCTTGCAGTTCCCGGGCAGCAATTCAGTATAGAACTTACCGCTGGGCGGCAGCACGTCTATGACATGCCCCTTTTGCAGTTGTTCGTTGGCAAAAGTGGAAAAAACACCTCCCGGTACCTTCTTGATGGCAACTCTTAGCTCATTGTCCAACGGGCTGCTGCAGATGGAATACGACCGGCGGATCTCTTCTCCGTTGATCCTGGTCCGGAGAGTGATATTCTGCCCCTGCCGCCACCGGAATTCCTCCCGGAAGCCGGTAGGAATGGAAAAAGCAACAGATATGCAATCGGCCGTTTCCCGCCGGACATCTTCAATCGTTAATGCTCTGAAATGACTCGCCATACTATTTCTTTAACCCCTCGATGAGGTATTTTACCATGTTAGATTCGAGGGCCTCGGCACTCGTGGTCTTCCGGGACCTTTGCCAGGAATCTATTCCACTGATGGCCGACAGGATCACCAGCACGGCCGTATAAGGATCGATGGGTTTTATTTCCCCCCTGGCAATGCCTTCTTCGATAATGTCGCCCAGCCTTTTGCGGTAGTTACGCCGCTGGTTGAGGAAATTGGAAAGATAAGGTTCCGGCAGATGCCTCCATTCATGGTCCGAAATATAGACGAATTCATAGCGGTCCAGCATCATCCGGATATGCAGCCGGATAACAGCCTCCATCTTTTTCAGGGTGGGCTGAGGGCTGGACTCGACGGCATCGAGGTTGGTCAGGAATTCATTGGCCACCTTAAAACAGATGGTCTGCAGGATCTCCGACTTCGACTGAATATGATTGTACAGGCTGGCAGCCTCCACGCCCACATGCTCCGCAAGATCCCGCATCGAGGCGGCCCCGAACCCTTTTTCCCTGAACAGGCGGGAGGCCTTTTCAATGATCACCTCTTTTTTGGTGCTGTTCTTTTTGCCTTGAATTTTAGCCATAGCTATGCTACTAACGAGTGTTAGCCATGCAATTTAGGAAGAAATTGTGTAGGTTGCAGCCCTAAACAAACGCTAATGTCATTAATTGTTGTCGGGTCCATGGCCTATGACGCCATCGAAACCCCCTTCGGAAAGACAGATTGGATCGTCGGTGGCGCCGCTACTTATGTAGCATATGCGGCCAGTAATTTTGTCCGGCCTATAAACCAGGTCTCCATCGTCGGCTATGATTTTGCTAAAGAAGAAATGGATGAGCTGAAAAAACGGGGCGTCAACCTCGAAGGCGTAGAGATCGTCAAAGATAAAAAGTCCTTTTTCTGGAGTGGAAAGTATCACATGGATATGAATACCCGCGATACGCTGGTGACAGACCTGAATGTGCTCCTCGACTTCAACCCCATTATCCCCGAAAGCTATCAGGACAGCGAGTTCCTCATGCTGGGTAATGTACTGCCCAGCCTGCAGATCAGCGTCGTGCAGCAAATGAAGCGGCGCCCCCGGCTGATCGCCATGGATACCATGAACTTTTGGATGGACAATGCGCTCGATGACCTGAAAAGGCTCCTGACCATGGTAGATGTACTGACCGTCAACGACAGTGAAGCCCGCCAGCTCAGCGGAGAACATTCCCTCGTTAAGGCCGCCCGGGCTATCATGAAAATGGGCCCCCGTTACCTGATCATCAAAAAAGGCGAACATGGCGCGCTGCTCTTCCACGAAGACCAGGTCTTTGTGGCGCCTGCCCTGCCGCTCGAAGAGGTATTCGATCCCACCGGTGCAGGCGATACGTTTGCCGGCGGTTTTATCGGCCATTTGGCCCATACAAAGGACATTTCCTTCGAAAATATGAAGACAGCCGTCATCGTCGGGTCTGCCATGGCCTCCTTCTGCGTGGAGAAGTTCGGCCCCACCCGGTTGAAAGAGATTACCCGCGCCGATATCGATGCAAGGATCAGACAGTTCGTCGACCTGGTCAATTTTGACATCGAATTAGTCTAAATTTGGTTTATTAAAACTTCGTCTCTATATTTGCCCCGCAATGCAGATCATGAAAAATACAAAGCAGATTAAGAAGGTCTTCCCGAAGCGGGACAGGTTCTGATCGTTTTGTATAACAACATATCAAGAGCCCTCCCGCTACGGGGGGGCTTCTTTTTTATCGGACCAATAAAAACAAAAAAATGAAAGTTGCAGTCGTCGGCGCCACCGGCCTGGTAGGCACTAAAATGTTACAAGTACTCGCAGAAAGGAATTTCCCCGTGACCGAACTACTTCCCGTCGCCTCCGAAAGATCCGTCGGAAAGGAAGTGGAATTCAAAGGAAAGAAATACAAGGTCGTCAGCATGACCGATGCGATTGCAGCAAAACCCGCCATAGCCCTCTTCTCGGCCGGCGGAAGTACCTCCCTCGAATGGGCGCCCAAATTCGCCGCAGCCGGCATCACGGTCATCGATAACTCCTCTGCCTGGCGCATGGACCCAACCAAGCGGCTTATCGTACCCGAGCTCAACGCCGACGTGCTCACCAGGGAAGACAAGATCATCGCCAACCCCAATTGCTCGACCATCCAGATGGTAGTCGCCCTCAATCCCCTGCACAAAAAATACGGCGTGAAAAGAATCGTTGTGTCCACTTACCAGAGCGTTACCGGAACCGGTGTTAAAGCCGTCACACAGCTGATGAACGAGCGGAAGGGCGTGCAGGGCGAAATGGCCTATAAATACCCGATCGATCTCAATGCCATTCCGCAGATAGATTCGTTCCTCGATAACGGGTATACGAAAGAAGAAATGAAGATGGTCAACGAGACCAAAAAAATCATGCGCGACGATACCATCCGTGTAACGGCCACCACCGTCCGCATCCCGGTCATGGGCGGCCATAGTGAAGCCGTCAATGTAGAGTTCGGTAAAGACTTCGATCTATCGGAAGTGAAATCCCTGCTCGGCCATGCGCCCGGTGTCGTAGTCGTGGACGATCCCGCCGCACAGCAATACCCCATGCCCAGGAATGCGCACGAAAGAGATGAAGTATTCGTAGGCCGCCTGAGAAGGGACGAAACGCAGCCCAATACTTTGAATATGTGGGTCGTCAGCGATAACCTCCGCAAAGGGGCCGCTACCAATGCCGTACAAATCGCAGAATATTTGGTGGAGAAAGGTTTGTTGTAGGTCGCGACGGCCAAGCCCGGGCGCTCCGGCGGACCTCTATTCGATCGACCGGTTGAGAAAGTGCACATAGTCCCGCATCGCATCGAAAGTGACCGCCACCTCTTTCAATAGCGAACGCGATACCATCTGCTCGTCCGTCAGCGGCCGGCGGACAACGAAACTCTTCAGTTTCAGGAATTCAATAGCCGGGTTGTCCGCCCCATATCCTTTGGGCGGCCGCGACAGGATGTCCCCCTGGTCCAATCCGACGGTGAACATTTTCCTGAACGCCCGGCTCCCCAGGATCTTCGTCCATTCCGTGAAGTTATAGTCGATCTCCTGGCGGACCTTGTTCAACTCAGGTGCCATGGGCATCCACATCCCGCCTGCGATAAAATGACCACCCGGCTCGCAATGGAAATAATAGCCCGCAGTCGGCATTTTTTTGCCGCCTTTATTCAGATAGGCGCCCATATTGGCTTTATAAGGTCTTTTGTCTTTGGAGAAGCGAACGTCACGGTAAATGCGGAAAGTACAATCTTTGATCCGCAGGGGCGCTATATCGGAGTCTGTTTTTCCAAATCCTTCGATCAGTCGCTCTACAAAATGCTCCACATCTTCTTTCGCAGCGAGGTAAACAGATTTATTTTTTTCGAACCAGGGCCTGTTATTATTCTTCTTGAGGTTTTTTAGATATGTGAGAGTAGACGTCTGCAGCATAATTTTTTAATCGTTCTATTTAATCCTTCCCCAGTTCTCTCCGCTCTTGATGCGGTACATGGTCATTTCACTGACATGGTATTTCTCAGCCAGCTTCTTAATGGTCAGCTGCCTGTTCTTACTCGACAGTGTTTTCTTGATGGTCTTGACCTGGGATGCAGTAAGCTTCAGCCCCACGGTCCGGTTCGCCTGCACTTTCTTGTACGCGATCTTTGCCGGGCTCTTTTGCTGATGATCGATCATCTCTTCGAGCGTCGCCCATTTCAGATTCCTGGCGGCATTCTCCAGCTTGTTGTGATTCAGATGGATCACATACTTGTGCTTAGGTGACGCCTTGGACAAAAAGAGGCGCGCAATCTCCCGATGAATGTAGAGAGTGCCGTTGTTGCCCGGCCGGTGAAGATTCAGGGTCTTGTAACCGGTAGTAAGGCTGCCGTTCAGCAATTTGCCGTCGGCCACCACATCTTCCGAGTAGCTGGCAACGCGGCCCAGGGAAGATAGAGCGTATTTTTTTCGGAGTTGTTTCCAGCCGGGAAACTGCAATGGTTTCCACACTTCGCCGGTAAGTTTTCTAATCATGCCTACAATTTTCTTAAAGTTACGGAAAAGAATTTCGAATTACCAGTAACGTAAGAAAATATTCTTATATGTAGATCGCCTCCTGGGTCCTTTCGGTAACGCCCCACACCCCTCCGTTAGCGTTCCACGAGAAGGTTGATGAACTCGTCCTCCGTGAGTATATGGATGGAAGGTATCTTTTTGGCCTTCTCCAGCTTACTGCCGGCATCCTCCCCCACCACCAGGTAATTCAGCTTGCTGCTGACTCCGCTCAGTAGCTTCCCGCCATTTCTTTCCACTGACTCCTCGGCCTCCGACCTCTTCAGCCGGTTGAGCGTACCGGTGAATAAGAACGTTTGGCCATTCAGGTTGCCTTCCGCTACAGTCTTGGGTTTCCCACTTTTTAGCGTCAGGCCGAGGGATTCCAGCTCCTTGACCAGGTGCAGGTTGTCGGAGTTGTGAAAGAACTGGTAAACGCTCGTGGCTACCTTGGGCCCCACGTCCTCCAGCGCCTGAAGATCTTCAATGGAACAGCCGGCGAGGTCCGTCAGGTGGCCTGCGGCTGCAGCCAGTACTTTGGCAGTCGTTTCCCCGACATAACGGATACCCAGCCCGAAGATCAGCCGGTGCAGGGGTTGCTGCCGGGAGGCGTCAACCGCAGCCTCCAGGTTATGGACGCTCTTTTCCCCGAACCCCTCCAACTGACGGATCTTGTCAAAAGGTAATCGATAGATGCCGGGGATATCCGTCAGAAAACCCAGATCGTAGAATTTCCTGACATTCGCCTCCCCCAAACTGCGGATATCCATGGCATCCCTGCTGGCAAAATGGATGATCCGCTCGACCACCTGTGCAGGACAGGTGAGATTGACACAGCGCCAGACGGCTTCTTCCTCCGGCTTCACCAGCTTATCCCCGCACACCGGGCAGTGGGTAGGAAAGACAATGGCCGTTTCTTTCCCCGTACGTAATTCCGCCAGTGGCTTGACTATATAAGGAATAACGTCCCCCGCCCGCTCGACCAGAACGTGGTCCCCTATCCGCAGGTCTTTTTCACGGACTACATCTTCATTGAACAGCGAGACAGACCCGACCGTCACACCGCTCAGCGGCACCGGGTCGATTTTGGCGACAGGTGTAATGCTCCCTGTCCTCCCCACCTGGAACTCGACTTTCCGCAGAATGCTCGTCGCCTGGCGGGCCTTGAACTTAAAGGCGATCGCCCAGCGCGGATGGTGGGTCGTCATGCCCATTTTTTCCTGCAAGACAATGGAGTCGACCTTGATCACCATCCCGTCGATCTCATAGGGCAGCCCATCCCGCTGCGCCTCGAAATCATGACAATAATCAATGACAGCCCTGATGCCTTTCACCGTCCGCAATTCTTTCTGCGGACTGCGAAACCCAAGATCCCATAACATCTTCAGCGAACCGCTGTGCGTGGTCAGGGCAACATTGTCCGTCGCAGGCGTGAAATAGCTGACATGGTAGAGAAAGGCTTCCAGGTTACGGCGGCTCACTTCCTTTGAATCCTTTATCCGCAACGACCCGGCAGCCGCATTCCGTGGGTTGGCGAGCGGTGGGATATTCTGCTCCGCCAGTTGAGCATTGTATTTAGAAAAATTGCTCTTGTTGATCAGCACCTCGCCGCGGATTTCGATCAGCTGAATGCCATAGCGCGAAAAGGCCGCCGCCAACGGCACAGACCGGATCTGCCGGATATTCGTCGTGATCTCGTCACCCGCCACGCCATCTCCGCGGGTAACCCCCCGCAACAACCGGTCGTTCTCATAGATCAGGGAAATGCTGGCCCCGTCGAATTTAGGCTCGATACAATAATCCAAGGCCGCAAGCCCCGTCAGCTCCCGGGCTTTCCGGTCCCAGTCCAGCAAGTCTTCTTCATTATAGGAGTTTTCAAGCGACAACATCGGTACCAGGTGCTGGACAGTTGGAAATTCCTTCGTCAGACCGCTGGCTACCCGCTGGGTAGGGGAGTCGGGACTGATCAGCCCGGGAAACTCCTGTTCTATTTTTTCCAACGCCTTATATAAAGTGTCGTATTCAAAATCCGAGACCAGGGGTTCATTCAGGATGGCGTAACGATATTCGTGAAACCGTAGCACCTCCCGAAGATCCTCCACCCTGGCCTTGTCCGGCGCTTTCTCCCTGGCCTGGGACAACAAGGCGGTGGTCAGCTTTTGCAATCGGTGTGTTTGGTCGGAGGAATACATAAGTCAATTTTAATGGTGTAAATTTAAGTTAATCGTATCCGAATTGTTGACTAAATTCGTCTTTCCATGACTCCCGAAATTATACCTAACAAAGGGTCGCTGCCGGTCGACCATGCCGCCGGTCATAAAAATATCAAGACCATCCTGAAAGAACTGGAGAGCGATGGGATCATTGGTATTTCCGTCGACTGCGTCATCTTCGGTTTCGATGACAACGAATTGAAGGTCTTGTTGATAAAATCGGATTTCGAACAATACGAGAATAAATGGAGCCTACTGGGTGACCTTGTCAACAACCATGAAGACCTCGACCAGGCAGCCTACCGTGTCCTCCGCGAACGTACAGGCATGGACGATGTATATCTCGAACAGGTCAAGGCCTTCGGTGAGACGGGTCGCCACCCCGCCGCCCGGGTCGTTACCATCGCCTATTGCTCCCTGATCAATATCGAACACCATCAGCTGAAGATCCTGGCCAATGAACTGCACTGGCACCGCGTCACGACGCTCTCCGATATGGCCTTCGACCACCGGCAGCTGCTCGACGTCTGCTATGAATGGCTGCAGAAAAGGATCCAGGAACACCCCCTCGGCTTTAGCCTCCTGCCGAAAACGTTCTCCCTGCGCGAACTGCAAAACCTTTATGAGGCCATCCTCGATGTCAAGCTCGACCGGCGCAATTTCAGGAAGAAATTCTTCTCCATGGACCTGCTGGAGGATACCGGCGAACTGGAGACCGACGTGCCCCATCGCCCCGGCAAGCTATACCGGTTCAATTATGAGAAATACCAGAAAAAAGAGCGTAAGAAATGGTTCGGTATTGATTTCTAGCACCTTACGAGCAGCCTCGCCCTTTCGCAAATCGCCGCCCGGCCTGCATTAAATGTCCTCCCGAGAGGCATTAACAAAAAAACCACGAAATCTTTTAACGAAAAATTGGCGGAATAAGAATTTTTGTTCGACATTGTGTAACATTTACACATCGGATGTGTGAACGTTAATGTGTAAATTTTACACGTTTTATAAACTAAAATAACGATTGCGCATGAGACGTCTACGATTGCTTGTGAGAACAGGGGTATTCTGCCTGTTGGTACTCCTGTGGATGCCCGCTTTTACCCAAAACCGCGAGATCTCCGGTAAAATTACTGACTCCACCGGAGCCCCGATAACGGGAGCATCCATTGTCCTCGACCGTTCAACCAAAGGTACCACAACAGATGCCTTCGGTGTTTTCCGCCTTACCGTCAGTCCGGGAGACAAAATAATGGTGGTTTCGGCCGTCGGCTATGGTACCCGGCGAGTTCCCATCAGCGCCGGGATTTTTAATGTTTCTCTTTCCCCAACTAACGCCAGTTTAAATGAAGTAGTCGTCATCGGCTATGGCACACAGCAGAAGAAAGACCTGACCGGCTCTATTTCCGTGGTCGGCACAAAAGACTTCCAACAAGGCGCCATCACCAGCCCGGATCAGCTGATAGCCGGCAAGGTAGCAGGCGTCACGGTGACCAGTAACGGCGGTGAACCGGGATCTTCCGCCACCATCCGCATTCGCGGGCTATCCTCGCTAAACTCCAACAACGCCCCGCTGATTGTCCTCGATGGCGTGGAATTGCCTGCGCTGAACTCCCCTAATTCAACGTCGGGAACATCCGACCCGACCGCTTCCATCGCTGGAGTATCCAGTCCCCTCGACCTGCTGAACCCCGATGATATCGAAAGCGTCACCATCCTCAAGGATGCTTCCGCCGCAGCTATCTACGGATCGCGCGCCTCCGCAGGCGTTATCATCATCACGACTAAAAAAGGAAGGGGCGGCAAACCGGTATTCAACGCCAATTCTACTTACACTGTAGGCACCATAGCCAAGGAAGTGTCCGTCCTTAACGCCGCCCAGGTCAGGAACTACGTTACCTCCTCGGGAGATACGACGTTCATCGATAAACTGGGCTCGGCCAATACGAACTGGCAAAAGATGATCTTCCAGACCGCGACCACTACCAATGACAACATCAGTATGTCAGGCACGGCGGACAAAACACCCTACCGGATTTCGCTCGGCTACCACGACGAGCAGGGTATCCTCAAGACGGATTACCTCCAACGCGGCACGGTCGGTATCCACCTGTCCCCGCACCTGCTCAACGATAACCTCAAGATCGAGCTGAACGTCAATGGAACGCTGACCAAATCACGCTTCGCCAACCAAAGCGGATCAATCGGCGCCGCCCTTAATTTCGACCCCACCCAGTCGCCGTATGAAAAAGGCAGCCCCTTTGGCGGCTATTTCGAATGGGTGAATCCATCCACCGGTCTCCTTCAACCTTTGGCAACCCGCAACCCCCTGGCTGAACTCGAACAGAACTATGATATCGGCTATGCCGCCAACAGCGTCGGCAACCTCCACGTCGACTACGCCATTCCCCTTGTACCGGGCTTGCATGCGATCGCCAACCTCGCCTACGATGTGACCGGCGGTCACGGCTCGACGACCGTTCCCGCTGATGCAGCCCAGGATTACGAAAATTCGCCCGGCCCCGGCTACTTCAGCAAATACAAGCAGAACAATACCTACGTGCTAGAGGAATATAGCCTGAACTACAATAAGGACGTTCCTTCCATTAAAAGCAACTTCAACGTCCTCGGGCTGTGGGGCTATGCCAATAATCTGATCACCCCTTATAACTATGCCAACTTCGATAGCAAGGGTGACACCATCAGCGGCTCGGCGCCGCTCTATCCGACCTCACCGTATGAAAATACCCTGATCTCCTACGTCGGCAGGTTCATCTATACCTACGACCAGAAATATATCCTGACCGCCTCTATCCGCGATGACGGATCTTCCCGCTTCGCTCCGCAAAACCGCTGGGGCGTCTTCCCCGCCATATCAGGCGCATGGCGCATTAGCAGGGAAGAATTCCTGAAAAACGTCAATTGGCTGACCGACCTGAAGGTCAGGGCGAGCTACGGCGTCACCGGTAACCAGGACGGCCTCTCGGATTACAATTATATCCCCAGCTACTCGCTGAGCGGCAACAGCTCACTCTACCGGCTCGGAGAGACCTTCTATAACATGTATACTCCTGCCGCATACGATCCGGCTTTCAAATGGGAACAGACCACCTCGACCAATGTGGGCGTCGACTTCGGATTGTTCAACAACCGGATCACCGGTAGTATAGATTACTATAATAAGAACATCTCCAACCTATTCAATTCAGTCTTCATCCCCGTGGGCTCCAATTTCACGAATGAGATGACTATCAATATCGGCACCATGAAGGACCAGGGCGTCGAGCTGAACCTGAACGCTACTCCGGTCCAGGGCAGGCATTTTACCTGGAGCCTGAACTATAACTTCACGTATAACAAGAACAAGATCACCAAGCTGACGAACGGCAACGGCAGCAGCTTCATCGGTGAGCAGGTCGGCGGTATCAGCGGCGGTACCGGCAATACCATCCAGATCCAGAGCGTCGGCTATTCGGCCAACAGCTTCTTCGTCCTGCAGCAGGTCTACGGCAAGAACGGCCAGCCCATCGAAGGCGCTTATGTCGACCAGAACCGCGACGGTACGATCAGTTCGACCAGCGATGCATACCGCTTTAAATCGCCTTTTGCGCCGGTTATGATGGGCTTCAGCAGCACCTTCGCCTATGACAAGTGGAGCCTCACCATCGTCGCCAGGGCCGATATCGGCAACTATGTCTATAATAACGAAGCAGCCGCCAACGGTGCCACTGAATATATTATGAATACCCTGGGTTTCATCGGGAATGCACAAGCCAGCGTCAATAAAACACATTTTTACTCCCCGCAGTATTTCTCCGACTACTACGTGGAAAATGCTTCCTTCCTCAAGCTGGATAATGTCGGCCTGACGTACAATGTCGGTAAGCTCGGCCCGCGCACCAACCTGCGGATCAGCGCCTACTGCCAGAATGTAGCCGTGATCACCCATTACTCAGGTATCGACCCTGAAGTCTACAACGGAATCGATAACAATCTATATCCGAGACCTCGCAACTACACCCTCGGAGCCAGCCTCAATTTCTAACCATGTTGTACAATCATCATAAAAAGCATTTGATTATGAAACCCTCTTTTCTCACGATTGCAAGCCTGATGGCGATGGCTGCCATAAGCCTGGTCTCCTGTTCCAAAGACCTGAACCGGCAGCCGCCCAATACCACTACCTCGGCGATAGCCTTCAGCACGGACTCCGGCGCCAAAGAGGCCTTGGCCAAAGTATACGGCGCCTATGGCCTGACGAGCAGCACTGGCTCCGGCAACTCTGACCTGGGCGGGATCGACGCAGGTACCTCCGACTTCATCCGCATGCTGTTTTATGCCGACGAATTTACCACCGATGAGGCCGTCTGCGCCTGGAACGATCCCGGCGTCCCCGATTTGCACAACCTGAGCTGGACCTCCAGTGATGTAATCCTGGAAGGTCTCTATGCCCGCTGCATGTACCAGATCACCGTCGCCAACTCCTACATCCAGCAGGCCTCGACGGTTAAATTCACCGGCACGGCTGCCACCGACCTCGCACACTACGTAGCCGAAGCCCGCTTCATCCGCGCCTACCAGTACTGGCAGATGATGGACCTGTTCGGCAATTCCCCCTTCATCACGGATAAACAGGAGATCGGTTCCACCCCCACCTACATCACCCGGGCGAACCTTTACGCCTACGTCGTATCCGAGCTGAGAGACCTCGACAGCGCCAACGCACTGGTGGCACCCAGGCAGAATGAATTCGCCCGTGCCGACCAGGCCTGCGTCTGGGCCCTCCTGGCAAGGGTTTACCTCAATGCACAGGTTTACACCGGCACCGCGGACTGGACGGATGCCATCACCTACTCCTCCAAAATCATCGCGGCCGGCTATCAGCTGTTGCCAAAATACCAGAACCTGTTCCTCGCTGACAACGGCACCTCGGCTAATACCGAACAGATCCTGTCCATCGCCTATGACGGCAATAGCTCGCAGAACTACGGTGGCACCACCTTTATCATCAACGCGGAGATCGGCGGCTCCATGTCCCCTGCGGCTTACGGTGTTCCCGGCGGCGGCTGGGGCGGCAATCGCGTGACGTCCAATATCGTCGACCTCTATCCCGCCTCCGACGGCAGATCGCTGTTCTATACCAGCGGCCAGACCGCAGTCATCGCAAGCATCGGCACCTTCACCGACGGCTACCCGAACATCAAATTCCAGAACGTCACCTCGACCGGAGCTACGCCCGCAGGCGCCAGCACATATGCCACCACCTGCTTCCCGCTCTTTCGCCTGGCCGAACAATACCTGATCTATGCCGAGGCGACCCTCCAGGGCGGTTCAGGCGGATCTATGACGCTCGCCCTCCAATATTTCAACGACCTGCGGCAGCGGGCCTACGGTAACGCAACCGGAAACGTGACCAGCATAGCGCTGCAGGACATCCTCGACGAAAGGGGTCGTGAATTGGTGTGGGAATGCTTCCGCCGCACGGACCTCATTCGGTTCGGTGATTTCACTTCCCAAAGCTATCTATGGCCCTGGAAAGGTAGTGTCGCCAATGGTACAGGCGTGGACGGCCACTATAACATCTTCCCGCTGTCCGCAACGGACCTCAACGCCAACACGAACCTGAAACAAAATCCGGGATATTGAGTGTCCTGAATGAATGTTAGATTCAAATTAGTTCTTTGATTTTAAATGTTCAATGCTCGGTAAATGATGATGGTTGGCCCATCGGCGCGGCTTTCAGGAGCAGCGA
>Ga0182030_10012204_pt1 | contig 17252 bp, 14 predicted proteins | sample 812S3MmetaG_FD_121299 | JGI IMG/M metagenome (GOLD analysis project Ga0182030, IMG submission 121299) | Permafrost microbial communities from Stordalen Mire, Sweden - 812S3M metaG (Illumina Assembly) | ecosystem: Environmental > Terrestrial > Soil > Wetlands > Permafrost | place: Sweden...
ATTAATAATGTCTCCATGTACAGGCGTTGCTCTACACCACCAACGCCTCAATGGGGACATTTTAAACGAGTCCATATGGGGACATTATTAAAGAGTCGCGACAGGTGCAGCAAAACTTCTAGCCGATCAGGACGCCGTGAGATATTCTCCGGCAATTGCGAATTGGCATCCGCGCGTCCGCCTGATATTTTCGCGCGAATGTCCGACGCCGCCGCCAAAGCCCCGACGCCCTCGAAGGCCCATGTTTTTTTCCGCCGGTTGATCTCCACGGTGGTTCTCTGGACGGTGATCCTCGTCGCGCTGTTTTCCGGCAACGAATTCATTTCCGACGGCGTCTGCATTCTCCTCCTGATTTTTCTGGCCGTGACCGGGCTGGCGGAATTTTACGGTCTGGCCGAAAAGCGCGGGCTGCCCTGCTTCAAATGGTGCGGCATCATCGGCGGCGTGCTCCTGCTGGCTGGAACTTCCCTGCACCTCACAACGAACTATCTCGGCATCAACGACTCGCCCGCCCGCGCCAACGACTTTGAAACCGGCTTTCTGATTTTGTTCGTCCTCGGCCTGTGCGTGCGGCAGTTCGTTTCCAAAACCAACACGGCCGGGATTTCGACCATCGCCACGACGCTGTTCGGCCTGATGTATGTGCCGTGGCTGCTGAACTTCGTCCAGAAAATTATCTTCTTCCCGTTCGCGGCGGCCGGCCTGATGGACGAAGGGAAATACTTCCTGCTCTATTTCATCCTCGTCACCAAGTTCAGCGACATGGGCGCGTATGCCGTCGGCTCGCTGATTGGAAAACACAAGATGATCCCGCGCATCAGCCCCGGCAAAACGTGGGAAGGTTTCGGCGGCGCGATTCTCGTCTCAACCGGCGCAAGCCTGGCGTTCGTGCATTTCTTCGGCGCTCATATGTATGGCATGAACACGCTGCACGCGGTCATCCTCGGCGTGGTGCTGAGTTCCACCGCCGTCATCGGCGACCTGATTGAATCACTGTTCAAGCGCGAGGCCGGCGCGAAGGATTCCGGCCAGCTTTTTCCCGGCATCGGCGGCATTCTCGACCTGCTGGACAGCCTGCTCTTTAACGCACCCATCATGTATTTATATTTGCGCCACATTTTGACCCACAGCCTCGATTTGAAATGAAAAACGTAGTTCTCCTCGGCAGCACCGGCAGCATCGGCACCAGCACCGTCAAGGTGGCGGAAGATTTGCCGGATCAAATCCGCCTCATCGGCCTCGCCGCCGGTAATAATCTGGAACTGCTGCTGGAACAAACGCGCCGGCACAAGCCCGCCGTTGTTTCCATCAACGATCCGGCCAAGGCGAAGGAACTGCAAAACACGCTCGGCACAAGCTGCGAAGCTTTCTGCGGCAACGAAGGCTTGCTGAAGCTCGCCACGCTGCCGGCGGCGGACATTGTGTTGATTGCCATTGTCGGCACCGCCGGTTTGCAGCCGGCGCTCGCGGCGATTCGCGCCGGCAAGGACATCGCCGTGGCGTCGAAGGAAATTCTCGTCATGGCCGGCGAAATCGTGATGAGCGAGGCGCGCAAATACGGCGTAAAAGTCCTCGCTGTGGACAGCGAACATTCGGCCATTTTTCAATGTCTCGACGGCAAGCCGACAAACTCCGTCCGCAAACTTTTGCTCACTGCCAGCGGCGGGCCGTTCCGTGACAAAACACTTTGGCCGAAGGAAAAATTTTCCGAAATCACCGTCGAACGCGCGCTCAAGCATCCGTCGTGGGTGATGGGCCGGAAGATCACAATTGATTCCGCGACGCTGTTCAACAAGGGCTTGGAAATGATCGAGGCGCGCTGGCTGTTCGACATTGAGATGGCGCGCGTCGGCGTGGTGGTGCATCCGCAGAGCATCGTGCATTCGATGGTCGAGTTTGTGGACGGCTCGCTCATCGCGCAGCTTTCCACGCCGGACATGTGCCTGCCGATTCAATACGCGCTGACGTATCCTGAACGCGCCGCCAGCGACCGCGTGCAGACAAATTTTCCAAAAATCGGCACGCTGACTTTTGAAGAGCCGGATGTGGAGCGGTTTCCGGCGATTGAACTGGCGCGCAAAGCCGGAGAAATCGGCGGCACGCTGCCGGCGGTATTGAACGCCGCCAACGAAATTGCGGTCGAAGCGTTCGTGAACCGTAAAATCAACTTTCCGCAAATCACCGAAACCGTCCGGCGCACGATGACCGCGCACCAGGTCGTTTCGCAGCCAACGCTCGAACAAATCCTCGAAGCCGATTCCTGGGCGCGCCGCACGGCGGCAGTTTGAAATGGCGGACGGCCCGTTTCGCTGCTACACTTTCCCGGCTAATTTTACATGACAATTTTAAGACACATTTTCATCGCGCTCGAAGTGGTGCTGCTCTTCAACCTGCTGATCGGCGTCCATGAGCTCGGGCATTTTCTCGCGGCCAAGTGGCGCGGGCTGAAGATTGACCGCTTCGCCATCTGGTTCGGCAAACCCATCTGGAAAAAGAAAATCAACGGCGTCGAATACGCGCTGGGCTGGATTCCGGCGGGCGGCTACGTCGCGTTGCCGCAAATGGCGACGATGGAAGCCATCGAGGGCAAGCCGGAAGACGCCGCCACCGCGCCGCTGCCGAACGTTTCGCCGCTCGACAAAATCATCGTGGCGTTCGCCGGGCCGCTGTTCAGTTTCGGACTGGCGATTGTTTTCGCATTTATCGTTTGGGGTGTCGGCAAGCCCGATAATAGCTCGGACAATTCCACCACCGTCGGTTGGGTTGAACACGGCGGACCAGCTTGGAAAGCTGGGTTGCGTCCCGGCGATAGGATTTTGGAAATTGATAATCAGCCGGTGAAACATTTTATGCCGCCGGCGCAGGACAGTGTGACTTGGCGCATCATCACCAGCACCGGTACAAACATCGCCATCAAATATGTTCGTGACGGCAAGGAAGACACCGCGTTTGCTGAAGTCTATCATCCCCCGACCCATTGGTATGAGCGCAAGTCTTTGCGAAAGCTAGTCATTCTTCCGGAAATGAAAGCCGTCGTTTACAGCACCGTCAGCAACAGTCCGGCAGCACGGGCGGGATTGACCAACGGTGATGAAATCATCGCCTTGAACGGTCAGAAAATTTTTAATCCGCAAACGCTGGCTTCATTGGAAGATTCATGGAGCAACACGGCGCCACAGCCAATCACTCTAACCGTGAAGCGCGGCACCAGCGAATTCGAGTGCCCCCTGCTCGCGGTAAAACCACTGCAGCCAACCAACAGCACGCCGCTGTTGGGCTTTAACGGATGGCAGGCCGACACCAACGCATCCCTAGTTCATCCGAATCCAATGGACCAAATTAGCGACAGCGTCAGCCAGATCACCGGCACAATTGGTGCGCTTTTCGCCTCCAAGAGCGACATCGGCGTTCAACAACTCGGCGGCGCGGTGATGATCATCCGCGTTTACAGCAATTTGTTTCAGGACGAAGACGGCTGGCGGCGCGTGCTGTGGTTCAGCGTCATCCTGAACGTCAATCTCGCGCTGCTCAACCTGCTGCCGCTGCCGGTGCTCGACGGCGGACACATCACGCTGTCGCTGATTGAAGCAGTACGCCGCCGGCCGGTCAGCGCGAGTGTTTTGAATTTCATCCAGAGCGGTTTCGCCGCGCTGCTGATCAGCTTCATGGTTTACATTGCATTCTTCGACACCGGTGACTGGTTGCGCAGCGCGCACGCCGACCGCGAAGTGCCGGTAATCTTTGCGCCTCAAAAATAATTTTCCATGCGTTACTGCGAATCTCCCTATTTTTACCAACGCCGCCAGACCCGCGAGATTGTCATCGGCGATCCCGCGAACGGCGGCGTCATCATCGGCGGCAATCATCCCGTCGTGAAGCAGTCCATGATCACCTGCGACACGATGGACACCGCGCTGTCGGTTCAGCAGACGCTCGATCTGGTCGCCGTTGGCTGCCAACTCGTCCGCATCACCGCGCCAACCGTGAAGGACGCGGCGAATTTGCAGGTCATCGTCGCCGAACTGCGCGAGCAAGGATGCAATGTTCCCATCATCGCCGATATTCATTTCAAGCCGGAGGCCGCGATGGAAGCGGTGAAATGGGTCGAGGTCGTCCGCGTGAATCCCGGCAATTACGCCGACACCAAGAAATTTGCCATCAAGGAATACAACGACAAACAATACGCCGCCGAACTTCAGCGTATTGAGGAAAAATTCGCCCCGCTCGTAATCGAGGCGAAGAAGCTCAAGCGCTGCATCCGCATCGGCACGAACCATGGCTCGCTGTCCGACCGCATCATGAACCGGTTCGGCGACACGCCGCTGGGCATGGTCGAGAGCGCGCTGGAATTTGCACATATCGCGCGCATGCATGACTTCCACAACTTCAAGTTCTCGATGAAGTCGAGCAATCCGAAGGTGATGATTGAATGTTATCGCCTGCTCGTCGCGCGATTGAACGGACTTGGCCCGGATTGGAACTATCCGATTCATCTCGGCGTCACCGAAGCCGGCGAAGGCGAGGACGGCCGCATCAAGTCCGCCATCGGCATTGGTTCCCTGCTCTGCGATGGTCTGGGTGACACGATTCGCGTCTCGCTCACGGAAGATTCGCCGCATGAAATTCCCGTGTGCCGCGATTTGCTTGATCTGGTGCCGAAGCTGGTGAATTCCGAATTCCGAATTCCGAATTCCGAATTTTCTTTTGATCCTTTTCATTTCGAGAAGCGCGAAACCCCGGAGATTGAGCTGGCCGACGGCGTCAAATGCGGCGGCGAACAGCTCATCCGCGTGGTCGTCACGCGCGCGACCTTCGACAAGGTTGCCCCCAAAATTCGTCCGAAAGACGACGTGCAGCCGGAGGCGGTCTATGAAGATTTGAACATCGCGGAGATTGATCCGACGCAGGATTTTGAGATCAACTGTGAGACGCAGCTTGTGACTGTGAAAGACGGCTTGAAGCTGCCGGCCATCACCGCGTTTCGTTTGCTCGCGGCAAAATTAAAGCGGCTTGGCCGCAACAATCCAATTCTGCTGAAAGACTGCATCAACTTTGAACCTGTGCCGCTGGAGCCGAATATCGCGTTGCTCCAGGCGGGCGTGGTCATCGGCGCACTGCTGGCGGATGGCATTGGCGACACGATTCTCGTGCGCGGCGAGGCGGGTGGAGGACAATCGCTGCGCCTTGCTTATAACATTTTGCAGGCCGCTGGTTGCCGAAGCTTTAAGACCGATTACGTCGCGTGTCCAAGCTGCGGGCGGACATTGTTCAATTTGCAGACCGTCACCGCACGCATCAAGGCGCGGACTGAGCATCTCAAGGGCGTCAAGATCGCCATCATGGGCTGCATTGTGAACGGCCCCGGCGAAATGGCGGACGCAGATTTCGGCTATGTGGGCGGCGCGCCGAACAAGATCAATCTTTACGTTGGCAAGACGCCGATCAAATTCAACATCCCCGAAGCCGAGGCCGTGGACCGCCTCGTGGACCTCATCAAGGAACACAACAAGTGGGTGGAGCCGGAAGTAAAATAAATATCGGAAACGGAATGGATGTCCGTCCCTGCCGCGCCGCCGTTTCAATGTTTCGCGTCGTGCAACAGTTTGATTGCCGTCGCCAAGGCCAGCGCCAGGCACAGCGCCACCACCGTCGAGATTTGGAACCGTCATTTAACCACGGCTTCACACTGGCTTGATTTGCTGGCTCATCGGCGCGGTTTCGCTAAACTTTGCCGCGTGCAGCAAACGCTCATTCATAAGCTTGAATCCCACGGACAATTTGCGCCGTGGTGGTTTCTCGGGATATTTCTCGCCGCGACGTTCCTGATGGTCTGGCGGCTGGAAGTTTTGAGCGCCAAAGGCTTTGAAGGCACGGTGCTCGGCACGCTGGTGATGCCGTATTGCACCGGCATGGGCAACCTGATCTTCACCGTCATCCTCGGCCGCAGCGGCGGCAGCGGCGCGGACGTGATGACGAATTCGCTCGTCAACAATGTCACCAACATGACGCTGGTGCTCGGCCTGCCGGCAATCATTTGGGGCATCAAAATCCTGCCGGCGAAAAGTTCCGGGCCGGTCAAAAACCGGAAAAAGGATTCCGGCAAAACCCGGGAACTCAACCGGCTCTCGCTGATGCTTACATTGCTCGCGGTGCTGTTCTTCACCGGCGCAGTCTGGGCGCTGGGCCGCAATGGGCGGATTGATTTCAACGAGGGACTGGTGCTGGTCGGTTTGTTTCTGTTCTGGCAATGCTTCCACATGTTCGACGTATTGAAAAACAATGTCCGCCAGGGAAAATCGCTCGGCTGGTCGTTGCCGCTGGATCTGGCGCTGCTCGCCGTCGGCGCCTATGGGATTTACGTCAGCACGGACTGGCTGGTGAACTGGACATCGCACATCCAGACGGGCTTCGTCAGCGCGAAACATCTCGGCTGGTTGAGCGGCTGGCTGATGGTGCTGCCGAATGCGCTGCTGGCGGTTTATTACAGCTGGCGCGGGCAGCCGGAGACGGTGTATGCCTCGCAGGTCGGCGATTCGCACGTCTCGATTCCGCTCTGCATCGGCGTCTACGCGCTGTATCACACGATGGCGTTGCCGGCATTTTTCCAAGTCAGCATGCTGATTCTTCTGGGCGCAACGCTGGTGCATTTGTTCTGCGTCATGCTGTTCGGGCAGTTGCCGCGCGTCGTCGGCTGGGTGTTGCTCGCGGCCTACGGGTTTTTTCTCTACAAAGGACTGGCCGGCTGAAATGCGCCGGCGACGACCGGATTATTTTTTAAAAAACTGCGTGTCGGAGGTCATCAGAAGCGGATTCATCCGCAACCGGTCACCCAGTTCCGCGAACGGCACCTGTGCGTTGAGCCATTTCGGATCCCTGGCGATTGTGTCCATGGATTCGCTCGTATTGTTACAAATCAGGTAAATTGCCGAACCCAGAACCATGAACGCCTCATAACGCGTGCCGGTGCCGTGCCGCGCAAACGCGAAGTCGCCGACGCCGTAATTCGGGTGAAGCAGTTCCGAGCGCAGCGAGCCGAGGTCGTTCGCAAAATTTTTCAGAAAATCGTCGTTGCGCGGGCCGACATAGGCCAGCACCCGCGCCCGGTTTTCCGCGAGCGAGATGACCGCCCATTCGTCGAAAACAGTTTTGCCGTAGTGCGCATCCATCTGCACCGCACACGCCTTGATCTGTGTCTTAACTTCGTCCAAAGTCATATATATTTTTGGAGGGAAGCAGGTTTGCCGCCATGAGACAAGGGAATTCTAAAATCTGGCGTGCTGGTTGCTTTCACAGGAATAAGCCCGTATTTTGAATAAAAATCATGCAGCCAGCAACCGCACCGAATTCACCTGCGCCCGGCCCACGCGGAAAAATTCTGTCTTGGACAATCCCACTGTCCCATTTTTTGCTCGCCGCCGGATTTTTGGTGGCATTCGCCGCCGTCGGCACCAAGGTGGAGGCCCACTGGCCGGTGGCGGTGCTGCTCCTGCTGGCGACCGCCGGCACGCTCGTCACGCTGACCCGGCAGTTGCCGGCGCAAAACGTTTTGCTCGCCGCATTCGTCATTGCCTTCATTGGCAGCATGGCCCACGGCATCGGGGCTAAAAGCGGGCTCCCGTTTGGGCCGTTTATGTTTGGTCCGGAGGGCGGCCTGAAATTATTCGGGCTCCTGCCGTGGGGGCTGCCGCTGCTCTGGGTGGTCGCCGTGTTGAATTCGCGCGGCGTGGCGCGGCTGATTCTGCGGCCGTGGCGGAAAATCCGCGCCTACGGTTTCTGGCTCATCGGACTGACCGCGCTGCTCACGATGCTGTTTGACTGCGCCCTCGAACCGTTTGCCGCCCACGCAAAACACTATTGGATCTGGACGACCGCGGGCTATTCGCTGACACCACAAGGAGCGCCGGCATCCAATTCCGTTGGCTGGTTCGTCTTGACGCTGCTGATCCTCGCCTTCATCACGCCGGCGATGATCAACAAGCAGTTGAGCAAACGCAGCGCGCCGGATTTTCATCCGCTCGCCGTCTGGCTGGGGGCGGTTCTGCTGTTTGCCACCGGCGCGGCGGTGCATGGATTCTGGCTGGCGACGGCCACGGATGCGATCATCGGCATCATCATCGTCGTGTTCGCTGTCCGTGGCGCAAAATGGTGAGGCCGGTCAACAGGCGCGACGACCAGTCAGTCTTGGAATTTGGGGATGTTTTATCCCGGACAGCGGACTTGGTATTTCCGCGCGACACGAACCAATTTTGACTTGTAATGCTCTCCGCGAGAAGTGTAAATATAAAACATGACCGAATCGTCCAAACAAGCCAATTCACCATCTCCACAAGCACCAAGTTATTCCCCGCCGTTGTTTGAACAGAAATGTCCTTACTGTGGTGATGATCGGGTATTCACCAAATATAAAGTCGGCGATCACAAGATTATCCGGTGCAAAGCCTGTTCTTTGATGTGGCTGTATCCCCGCCCTAAAATTGATGACCTTCACTCGGTTTATGACGAGTCATACTTTCAGAATGAAAACTTCTTCGAGGGCAACACTCATTTATATGGCTATTATGATTATTTTGAAGAACGCTTCATGAAGCAGTCGGCTTATCAGAGCTTGCTGCGAAATATCAAAAAATATCTGGGTTTGTTTGAACAGGGAAAATCTCGCTTTCTGGATATTGGTTGCGGTCTAGGATATTTACTGGATGTGGCTCATGACGAGGGGTTTCAAGTAAGCGGCGTAGAATTCAATCATGTAGCGGCCAATCGCTTGCGTTCAAAATATGTTTTTCCTGTCTATTCAGGAGACGTCCTCGACTTCAAAGATGAACCGTATGATGTGATCACTCTCATGGATGTGATAGAACATTTTTTGGATCCAATGCAGAGTCTGGCTCATATCAAAAGCCTGGTCAAGCCGGGCGGATTGCTGATCTTGACGACAATGGATTGTGATGGGGTTGTTTCAAAATTGTTGGGCACACGCATCGAAGATTTTCGCCGGGTTCGAGAACATGTGTTTTTCTTCACTCGGCGATCGATACGAGATATGCTGCAAAAGGAAGGATTTGATGTGATACAAATCAAATCTCATGGTCATCATTTTCGTCTGGGGTTTTTGGCACATCGTTTAAAACTCGTTTCGCCTTTTTTTGGCGGTCTCATGGGAATGTGCGTAAAGGGTCTTCGGATTGAACAAATGACGGTATACGTCAATCCGTTGACGAAGATGATTGTTTATGCACGGAGGCGGGCTTGAGTCAACGCCGCCAACGCAAGCAAGGTGTCCAGGCTGATTCCACGGTCATGCGAAATCCCAAAACGATGCCCAAAGCATACCGGATTATAGTGGGCATCATTCTAATCTACAGTTGCGTGGCGTTAATGGTGGCCTTTGTCAACAAAGGCGAGCATGGCAATGTATTCACGTTATCATCCTTGTTCCAGCGCGCCGCAAGTCTCCAAAGCCTTACGAATGGCGTGCAGCGCGATTCCTTTTGCATACCCCTTTCGGCTTATTGTCGTAATGTGGCGGAACAATTGCCGCCAGATGCAAAGGTGTTTATGCCCCATATGTTGGGAGCCGAGAATGGTGGTAAATTGGGATATTATTATTTCATGACTTACTACCTATTCCCGAGGGAAGTAGCAATCTCCACTGGCCGGCCAGTGTCATTTCATGGGGACTATTACGAAGGATGTGATTTCACCAACACCGATGAATTGAGCAAAGCCGGTTACAATTTCGCCTTTGATGTAGGCGATGGAAACCAAATATCCGTAACACAGTTAGCTCGACTGTCCGAACCACCTCACGAACGAACCGGCGGCCTGTGCAAGACTCGCGACGCATTGATGGCTGGCGTGCTCCCGCTTTTGGTTGCAGGTTTCGGGTTATGGCTTCTACAGAAGCTGTTTGCCTTTGAAGCAGGGTCAATGGGATTCGGAGAAAAATTTGAGGGCGGGCTTGCCATTGGTTCTTTGGTCGTTTCCCAGACACTTTTTGGTTGTCGTCTCATGGGGCTGGAGTGCGAACGCATCATATTCTGCTTATTATTATTGGGGGAAATCACCTTGGTGATCCGCCATTTCAAGTCTGTCAAAGCCACGCTCGCTTCAACGCTCAAGCCATGGCTTCATCCCGCATCACTTCTGGTCACGCCACATCTGATCTTGTTCGTAGCGCTACTGTGGCTTGCAGCGGTGGGGGGACTAACAGAGTTCGATGCTGTGGCAGGATGGATGCTGAAGGCGAAGATTATTTATCTGTTTCATGGCCATGAAATTGTCAGTTGGTTTTCAGAACCGCGTTTGGCACACGCACATCTGGATTATCCTGTTTTGGTGCCAGCCTTGCATGCGTTCACCTATGGAGTTCTTGGAGAGGTGAACGAATTTGTCACAAAATTTTGGCCCGTCTGGATGGCGGGGGCTTTGATGGCCGGGGTTTTGTCAATATGTGGATTTCCGGCAAAAAATCGTCTGCTTGCTCCGACCATCACGTTGGTGGTGCTTTGCATGCCAGTGACCATGCAGTTTGTGCAGGCAGAAGGCGCTACTATTCCTTCCCTGTTCTTCACTGGATTAGGCTGCATTGAATGCACGCTTGGCATTGCCAAATCTGAAAAAAAACGGCTTTGGCTGGGACTATTGTTGCTGCTCGGAGGCGCCCTGACCAAGTTCGAAGGAATAATAGTTTTGTTCCTATGGATCGTGGCTGTCTTTGGTCATTCCAGAACCCGAAATCTGCTGATCTGTGGACGAAGGGAATACATCATACTGGCTTTGGCCGTTGGACTCGTGATCCCCTATGGCTCCTTGAGATTGCAAATCCCCCAATTGCATCCTGATCAACTGGCGCTTAAAAACATTGTCAAAAATCCAGTCAAGATAGCCGGGCAAATGCCTGTTGTTTTTCCAATTATGATGGCGCGAGAAAGTGTTGGCGAAAATCTGACCACCTGGACGGTGTCGGATGGCGGTAGAATTGCCTGGACGGGCAAGTGGCTTGACTATCAAAGCCTGTTGAGTGCTTTTAATCTTGGATGGGGATGGCTGTGCATAATTTTGAGCATAATATTGATTTGTTTGCGAGCCACACGATACGCTGCCATTTTTCTAGTTGCGGTGTCTGTATGTTTTTGTGCTGTTATAGCCGCCGTTTACTGCGGACTTCCGTATTTTTCCTTCGACCTAGAAAAAATCATTGAAGTTACCGGAGCCGGTACTGGCGGTCGGCAGCTTTATCCGATGATGCTTGCCTGGGGATTGAGTTTGATCGCGTTGGCCACTTCAATCCATCCTTCAAAGCAAGGGCGAGCACCTTCTTAAAAATCTGGCGGCGTCAAGAAATTTGCTTGCTGTCGCCCCAAATTATCCAGGGTTTTATTTTTTAGAGACGGAAGTGATTGAGGATGAGAGAGGAAAGTTTTTGATAGACACCCAGTCTCCGTTCGGGCATTTTAGGTTGGATGAAAAGCGCAAATATTTCCGTGCGTCACCTACCCGGTGCCATCACCGTTCGCGTCGCCTTGCCTGCCGAAGCGGCGGCCTTCGATGCTCAACTGGCCACCCACCATTATCTCGGCGCGGGTCGGCCTGTGGGCGATTATCTCCGCCAATTCGTCGAGCGCGATGGCGCTCCTGTTGCGCTCCTGGTTTGGGGGCCCAGTTGTTACTCGCTCAAGGATCGGGATCGTTCCATCGGCTGGAGTGCTTCCCAACGGGTGGCACGGTTAAAGCTTATTGTGCAAAACCGCCGTTTCCTAGTGCTGACCGCCAAGGGGCAGTCTGCCAACTTAGCTTCCCAGGCGATGGGCGCGGCCTTGCGGGCGCTGCCCGATCACTGGCGCCAAGCCTTTGGCTACCGTCCGCTCCTGGCGGAGAGTTTCACCGATCCGGAGGCGTATGCGGGCACTTGTTACAAGGCCAGCAATTGGGAACCCGTCGGCTTGAGCGCGGGTTACAGCCGGCAGCGGGCTGATTTCTACATCGCCAATGAGCGGCCTAAAAAACTGTGGCTGCGGGAACTGTGTCCCAAGGCGCGCACGCAGCTGCGCGCGGTGCAGGTGCCCGATGATTCGCGCGCGGGACTCATCACTCCGCCTGCGGGGGTGCTGCCGGTGACGTTGCCGCAGATGAAATCTCTCGTGGAGGTGTTCCGCCACGCGCCCGACCCGCGCGCGGGCAATACCCGCTTCCGCATCGGCCCCGTGCTCACACTGGTCGCCATGGCCCTCTTGGCTGGGCGGCGGGACATCGCCGAAATCGTTCGCTTTGCCACCACGCTGACCCAGCCGCAACGCCGCCATCTCAGCCTGCCGCTCAAAAAAGGCACGAGCTTTCATCAAGTGCCCGCCTACGGCGTGTTTTACTCCGTGCTCACCCGCATGGATGCCGAAGCCTTTGCCGCGCGCTTGAGTCAATGGCTGTTAGCCAGTGCGGGCACGCTGCCGCAAGCCTTGGCGCTGGACGGCAAAATGATTCGGGATCACATCGGACTGCTCACGTTGGCACAACACGAGGATGGCGCGCCGCAGGCCGTGGCCATTTACGACCAGAAGGAAGGCACCCAACGCTGCGAACAGAGCGCGGCGGCCAAACTCTTGGAAGAACTTCCCGCCTTGGATGGCAAAATCATCACCGGCGATCCGTTACACTGCCAGCGCAAGACCGCACGGGTGATCGTGGAAAAAGGCGGCGACTATCTGCTCCAGATCAAGGGCAACCAGCCCAAACTGCTCCAGCAAGCCCAAGCCTTCGATGCGTTGAAGGCCCCCCCTTTTTTGTCCAGTCCGACATCGGGCATGGCCGGGTTGAAAAGCGATGCGTCCATGCCTTTGCCATTGAACCGTTGACGGCGGACTTCCCCTTTGCCCGCAGCCTGATCGTGGTGCGCAGCGAGCGCACGGTCAAAAAGACCGGGCAGACCAGCACGGAAAGCCGCTACTACCTGTCCAGCGCCCGGCCCGCAGATCACAGCGACGAGTGCTGGCTCAAACTGATTCGCGGGCACTGGGGCGGGGTGGAAGTGCGCAACCACTGGCGCCGCGATGCCCTGCTGGGCGAAGATCGTTCCCGCAGCCGCAACGCCAATTTACTCGCCAACATGGCGTCAATCCGCAGTGCGCTGCTGGCGCTCCTAGCAAAACACCATCCCGACCAGCCGCTGCCCCAAATCAAAGAATTCTTCCACTCCCGCCCTGACCTCTGCCTCGCTTTCCTTAACTCTTGACCACTTCAAAACGAAAGACCCTGCCAAATTATCAACATACGGCTGGCCATGCGATATGGAGACTTCGCACGGGAATAGGTGGAAAGCTTAGATTGCAAATAACCAGATTCGCCGAAGGTGTCAGGCTGCGACATTCCGACCAGCGAGCACAAATTTTCATTTTGAGAGAAAATTATATTTCAGGATGCACCGCAGCGCGCTGCAGCCGTCGCGCCAGTTGATTTTTTTGCCCTCTGCATACGTCCGGCCGTAATACGAAATGGGCACCTCGTAAATCCGCACGTTCAAACGGCTGACCTTCGCCGTGATCTCCGGCTCGAAGCCGAACCGGTTTTCCTCGACATGGATTTTTCCGAGCACTTCGGCGCGGAACGCCTTGTAGCAGGTTTCCATGTCGGTCAGGTTCAAGTTGGTCGCCATGTTGGAAAGCATGGTCAGCAGCTTGTTGCCGACGGAATGCCAGTAATACAGGACGCGCCGCGAGCCGCCGCCGAGGAAGCGCGAGCCGAACACCACGTCCGCGCGCTCCGACAAAATCGGCCACAACAGCAAAAAATATTCGTTCGGGTCATACTCCAGATCCGCGTCCTGAATCAGAACAACCGGCGCGGTAGCCTGTTGAAAACCCGTCCGCAGGGCTGCGCCCTTGCCCTGGTTTATTTTGTGACGGAAAATTTTTACGCGGGTTTCTTTGGCGGCCAGGTCCTGGAGGATTTTCCATGTGTCGTCCGCCGATGCGTCGTCCACAACGATCAATTCCTGAACCGGGCGCTGGGCCAGAACATTCTCCACCATCCGCGCCACCGTCACTGCCTCGTTGAACACCGGCATCACCACCGCCGCACACGGCGGCAGGTCGGCATTCGACGTCGGTGCCGCGTTTTGTGAGGGCAAGATCATGCCCAAATGATGCTGGTTGCCGGCCATTTTTCAAGCCGATACCGGTGAAAATCCGCAATTGCACAAAAAAATATCACCTGATTTTATACGCTTACTGCGGGCGGCGTCATTTTGTAATCTTCAACCGCGCCACGCGCGGTCCGTCCATTTCCTCCACGCGCAATTCGCACGCACCGACGGAGGTCATGTCGCCGGCTTTGGGGAATCCGCCCAGCCGTTCTGTCAGCCAGCCGCTCGCCGTGGCGACGTTTTCATCGTGCGGTACGGTGCCGATAATTTTTTCCAGTTCGTGCAGCGGCAGAGTGCCCGCTGCTTCCCATACATTTTCGCCGATGCGCACCAGCTCGGATTTTTCCGTGTCAAACTCGTCCTGAATCTGGCCCACGAGCGTCTCCAGCACGTTTTCCAAAGTGACGATGCCGGTCGTGCCGCCGTATTCGTCCACCACGACGGCAAAATGCGTTTTCCGGTCGAGAAACAGTCGCAGCAATTTTTCCAAAGGCGCGGTTTCGGGAATGTAAATCAACTGGCGCGCCAGCGGCAGCAATTCCGCCGCCGTCCGTGCCGTGCCGCGTGCGGCATAAAGATCTTTGATGTGGATGACACCCTGTGTTTTGTCCAAATCGCCCGCGACGCACAGCGGAAAACGCGAGTAACGCGTCTTCTCCGCCAGCGCGAGACAATCGGCCATCGTCGCCTCGGTGTCGAACGCAACCACCTCATGGCGCGGCCGCATGACTTCGCGCGCCGTGCGATGGCGCAGGTCGAGCGCGTTCAAGATGATGATGCGCCCGCCCGCCGTGCCGCCCGCCGCACTTTGCGCCGCCGAAAGCACCAGCCGCAGTTCATCCTCGGTATGCACGCTTTGATATCCCCCCGTGGAAAATCCCAACTGGCGCAAAACCAGTTGGGAGGAGCGGTGCAGCAGCCAGATGAACGGATAGGAAATTCGGTAAAACCAGTTCAACGGGCTGGCCACCCACAACGAGGTCGGCAACGTGCGCCGGATGGCGATCGCTTTCGGCACTAGTTCGCCAACCACGATGAGCAGATAGCAGTTCACGAAAAACCCGACGCTGATGGCGATGACGCTTTTTACATGCTCCGTGATGATGCCCAACAGGTCGAACAGCGGATTCAGCAGGTCGCGGAACACCGGTTCCACCGCCACGCCGAGGCCCAGGCTTGCCAGCGTGATGCCGAACTGCGTCGTGCTGATGTAGGAGTCAATGTGTGTGACGATGTGCCGCGCCATTTTCGCGCGACGGTCGCCCTTGGCGACGAGCGCCTCCAGTTGCGTGTCGCGAATGCGGACGAGCGCCAGTTCCGCCGCGACAAAAAAGGCGTTCAACAGCACCAGCAGCGCCACCGCCAGCAGCTTCAGACCGTCGGGGATGAGTTCTACCGAGTTCACAATTTCACCTCGCCGAACATCAGTTTCAAAATGTCCTCCAGCGTCACGATGCCAGCCTCGCCGCCGTCATGCGCCAGCACGATGGCCAGCCGCTGGCCCGCGCGCTGCATCCGACGCAACGCGGTTTCCAGGCGCACGTCCTCCTCCAGAAACAACGCCGGCGACAAATGCAGCGCCGCCGGCTGCTGCAATTCCAGCGCCTCGCGGAAGAGCAGCGTGTTGACCACGATCAATCCGGCGACGCGCCGACGCCCGTCGCGCGTTTCCCAGACCGGTAGGCGCGAAAAATTCTTTTCCCGCGCCAGCTTTATGACCTCGCCGATCGGCGCGTTCATTTCAACTGTCACCATTTTCGCCAGCGGCGTGGCGATCTGGCCGACGGTATAATTTTGCAGGTCCAGCACGCGGTTGATCATCGCCCGCTCGTCGCTGGTCAACGCCTGCGACGATTCCTGCATGACCACGCGCATCTCCTCGCGGTTGCCGAACAACCGCCCGGTGAACGCCCGCCCGCCGGTCCATTTCAAGATGGCCTTGGAAACATCGGCGACAATCAAAACCAATGGACTCAAGCCGAAATGCACGAAGCGGAAAATGTTCGCCGCCGCCAGGCACCAGGAATTGGGATGCGCCCGGAACAACATTTTCGGCAGCAGGTCGAAGAACGTGTAAAACAGAAACACCACCGCGGCAAAAATTCCGACGATCCAGCCGCGCTGGCCCGGCAGCCATTCATGGAGTTTCGCCAGCGTCCAGCCGAGGATCAGGAAATTCGCCAGCGTATTGCCGACGAGAATCGTCCACAGGAACCGCTCCGGATTTTCAAGAAAGCCCTGGAGCAGCTTCGCCGACGGCTTGCCCGCGCGCGCCAGCCGCCGCACGCGCAGCCGGTTCAGCGCGAACACGCCCGCCTCCATGCCCGAGAGCAGGAACGACAGCAGCAGGCATAGCCCCAGCACCACCCAGTTGAAAATGTTCGTGTCCATTTTATTTGAGCAGTTGCACCAGCAGTTCGCGCACGCGCCGTTCGTCCACAACCTGCGCGGTGAATTTCAAATCCTGAAACACCGCCGACTCGCCGGTCTTGGGCACCACGCCCATCAGATGCGTCAGCAGGCCGCCCATCGTTTCGACCTCCGCCACCTCACCGAGCGCGGGAAATTCGCGGCGGAAATCGTCCAGCCGCATCGTGCCGTTCACGCGCCAGCGGCCCGCCGAAAGCTTCTCCATCACGAAACCCTCCGGTCCCGTGGTCGTGTGGATTTTCCCGACCAGTTCGCCGAGAATGTCCTCCATCGTCACCAGGCCGGCGACGCCGCCGAATTCATCCAGCACCACCGCGAGCCCGCGATGCTGTTTCTGCAGGCTTTGGAAAAGGTGGAGCAGGTTCATCGTCTCCGGCACGAACGACGGAAACTCGATGACCTCCGACAAATCAATCGTCGGGTCCAGCAGCAGCGCCCGCGTGTTCAGAATGCCCACGATCGTGTCCGGCGTCTCGTCGTAGATCGGCAGGCGGCGGTGCCGGAACTTCCGCGCGGCGGCGATCATCTCCGCCACCGGCATTTCATCTGAAATGCACGCCATGCCGGCGCGCGGGCGCATCACGTCGCGCGCCATGCGCTGGTCGAGGCTGATGATTTGCAGGATGATTTCCTTTTCCGACTCCGCGAGCGTGCCCTGCCGGTAGGCCATGTCGAGCAGCTCGTGATA
>Ga0182030_10012205_pt1 | contig 17252 bp, 14 predicted proteins | sample 812S3MmetaG_FD_121299 | JGI IMG/M metagenome (GOLD analysis project Ga0182030, IMG submission 121299) | Permafrost microbial communities from Stordalen Mire, Sweden - 812S3M metaG (Illumina Assembly) | ecosystem: Environmental > Terrestrial > Soil > Wetlands > Permafrost | place: Sweden...
GAAGCGCAGTACGTTCTCCAGGCTGCGGCTGTCGAGGATCAACCCGCCATTTGGATCGTAGATGCGGGCGCGGGTCTTGGTCGGCGAGATCAGGGTGTGCAGCACCGGCGCGACCCGTTCCGGATTGATCGGAAAATCGAGCCCGGCATATTCGTCGGGTCCGCTATAGGTCTCGCCGGGCTTCAGATCGAGCAGCCGGTCGGGATCGATGGTGATGGTGTTGGTCTCGACGGTCGCGGAGGCTGCGATCGCGCCGGCGATGATCTCGGCCTGCACCAGCAGGCTTTGCGCCCGGGCGTCGATCAGGCCGGCGCGGAATTGCGAAAGATAGAGGATGCTCGCCACCAGCGCGATCAGGCCGGCGAGGTTCAGCGAAACGATGCGGCGGGTGAGGCTGGAGAAGCTGAGCGCGAAGAAGAACTGGCCGGCGCGGCGCAGCCAGCCGAGCGGCCGTTGCCAGCCTTTGGCGCCGGCGTTTTCGACCGCAGCGCCGTCCGGAGCCAGCGACGGCAAGGCGTCGTCGGCATTCAGGCTCGAATCAGGCTGGGTTCGATCAAGCAATGGCCAAACTGCCGGTTGTTTCGACTGCGTCGTGCGGGCGCGTCGCCGCCGCATCCTACCCCAAAAGGCGCGGCGGCGTCAGTTAACAAAGCGCCGTCAACGGCGCGCCAATCAGGTTTCCTTGAAGCGGTAGCCGACGCCGTACAGGGTCTCGATCATCTCGAAATCGTCATCCACGACCTTGAACTTCTTGCGCAGCCGCTTGATGTGGCTGTCGATGGTGCGATCGTCGACATAGACCTGGTCGTCATAGGCGGCGTCCATCAGGGCGTTGCGGCTCTTGACCACGCCGGGCCGGGTGGCGAGCGCCTGCAGGATCAGAAATTCCGTCACCGTCAACGTCACCGGCTCGTTCTTCCAGGTGCAGGTGTGACGCTCCGGGTCCATGCGCAACAGCCCGCGGTCCAGCGCCTTGGCGTCGGTCTCCTTGGGCACCGCGGTCGGATCCTTCGGCGCGGCGCGGCGCAGCACGGCCTTGACGCGTTCGACCAGCAGACGCTGCGAGAACGGCTTGCGGATGAAATCGTCAGCGCCCATTTTGAGGCCGAACAATTCGTCGATTTCCTCGTCCTTGGAGGTCAGAAAAATCACCGGCAGGTCGGATTTCTGCCGCAGCCGCCGCAGCGTCTCCATGCCGTCCATGCGCGGCATCTTGATGTCGAGGATCGCAAGGTCCGGCGGACTGGTGCGGAAACCGTCAAGCGCGGAAGCACCATCCGTGTAGGTCATGATGCGATAACCTTCGGCTTCGAGCGCGATCGAGACGGATGTGAGAATGTTGCGGTCGTCGTCGACCAGGGCGATTGTGGGCATGAGCCTGCTTTCAGAAAACGAGGTGGCTGAAACGGCGAGCAATCCAGCGAGCGCCGCATAAATGGGCTTCCAACGCGGTCAACGAGCAATGCAAGCTGGGCTGAAGTGTGACCGAGTTCCCGAGACGCCTGAGCTACCCTTACGGGTTTCAACTCATCTAGATACTGGTGTAGCCCGAAAAAGGCTCTTTTTGCAATGAGATACTGGAATATGATCGATGCAGCCGACCACTGATTTCGACGCCGCCCGGCTGGCCCGGTCGCTGCTGAGGCGCAGCCGGCAGGGGGCCCTGGCGACCCTGATGGCCGGCAGCGGCGATCCCTATTGCTCGCTGGTCAACGTCGCAAGCCATGCCGACGGCTCGCCGATTCTGCTGATTTCGCATCTCGCGCTGCATACCAAAAACCTGCTCGGCGACCCCAGGGTCTCGCTGATGCTCGACGAGCGGGCCGAGGGTGATCCCTTGCAGGGGGCCCGGATCATGCTGGCCGGCCATGCCGAAGCCGCCGGCGATGCCGTGGCGGTCCTGCGCCGCCGCTACCTCAATGCCCATCCTTCCGCGGAAGCCTTTGTAAATTTTAAGGATTTTTCTTTCTTCCGAATCCGGCCGCTGGCCGCCCATCTGGTGGCGGGGTTCGGGCGGATCGTCGACCTCAGGCCCGACCAGTTTCTGACCGAGATTGCCGATGCCACGGCGCTGCTGGAGGCCGAGCAGGGCGCCATCGACCACATGAATGCCGATCATCGCGACGCCATGAACCTCTACGCGACCAGGCTGCTCGGCGCCGACGCCGCGGACTGGCGCTGCACCGGCTGCGATCCGGATGGAATCGACCTGCAGGCTGCCACCACGACGCTGCGGCTGGATTTCCCGCGGCGGATCGTCACCCCTGCTGCACTGCGGCAGACGCTGAAGGAACTTGCCGATTCTGCCCGCGCCGCAGCAGACAATTGAGCCATATCAAAGACTCCGAGGGAATAAACCAAATCCTGCGGGATCGGCTTGGCAAGCCCGGCGTTCATCAGTATTAGGTCGCCGGACCGAGGCCGTGAGGCTATATTGACGGCCACCGCGACCAGCGCGCGTCTGGCGGTATTCGCGCGATGGAGATACGCGGGTTCGAGGAGGATTCTTTGGTGCAAGAGACGGGCGTGCATAACGGTGCCTTCGGTGCCGACAAATTCGGCTTAAGAAAACTCAAGGGCGTGAACTGGAATCTCGGCGCGCCGCAACTCTATCAGCACTCCCTGGCAGCCGGCGAAGCCGTGCTTTCCGCTGATGGCGCCCTGTGCGCGGATACGGGGGTATTCACCGGGCGCAGCCCGAAGGACAAATTCACCGTTCGCGATGCCACCACCGACAAGAACATGTGGTGGGCCGGCAACCAGTCGATCACCTCGCAGCAGTTCGAGACGCTCTACGCCGACTTCCTTGGGCATGCCGAGGGCATGACGCTGTTCGCCCAGGACCTCTATGGCGGTGCCGATCCAACTTTCCGGATCAAGACCCGGGTCTACACCGAACTCGCCTGGCACTCGCTGTTCATCCGCACCTTGTTGATCCGTCCCGAAACATCGGATCTCGCCGGCTTCGTGCCGGAACTGACCATCATCGATCTGCCGAGCTTCAGGGCCGATCCCAAACGCCACGGCGTGCGTTCGGAGAACGTCGTCGCGATCGATTTCGCCCGCAAGATCGTCCTGATCGGCGGGTCTTATTATGCCGGCGAGATGAAAAAGTCGGTTTTCACCACGCTGAATTATTATCTGCCCGAAAAGGGCGTGATGCCGATGCACTGTTCGGCCAATGTCGGCCCCGACGGCGACACCGCGATCTTCTTCGGCCTGTCCGGCACCGGCAAGACCACGCTGTCGGCCGACCCGAAGCGTACGCTGATCGGTGACGACGAACACGGCTGGGGCGCGGACGGCGTGTTCAATTTCGAAGGCGGCTGCTACGCCAAATGCATCAAGCTGTCGCAGGAAGCCGAGCCCGAGATCTATGCCGCCAGCAAGCGCTTCGGCGCGGTGCTGGAGAACGTGGTGCTCGACGAGAATAGCCGGGAGCCGGATTTCGACGATGGTTCGAAGACCGAAAACACCCGCTCGGCCTATCCGCTCGAATTCATCCCCAACGCCTCGCGGACCGGCCGCGCGCCGCATCCCAGGAATGTGGTGATGCTGGCGGCCGATGCCTTCGGCGTGATGCCGCCAATTGCAAAACTGACGCCGGCGCAGGCGATGTATCACTTCCTGTCCGGCTACACCGCAAAGGTGGCGGGCACCGAGCGTGGCCTTGGCAAGGAACCCCAGCCGGAATTCTCGACCTGCTTCGGTTCGCCGTTCCTGCCGCGCGATCCGTCGGTCTATGGCAATCTGCTGCGCGACCTGATCGCCAGGCACGACGTCGATTGCTGGCTGGTCAACACCGGCTGGACCGGCGGCAAGTATGGTGTCGGGCGTCGGATGCCGATCAAGGTGACGCGGGCGCTGCTGACCGCGGCGCTGAACGGCTCGCTTCGCTCGGGCGATTTCCGCACCGACAAATATTTCGGCTTCGCGGTTCCGACCTCGCTGCCCGGCGTCGAGCCGCATCTTCTCGATCCCGTGAAGACCTGGGCCGACAAGGCCGAGTTCGACAAGACCGCGCGCGCGCTGGTCGGCATGTTCCAGAAGAATTTTGCCAAGTTCGAGAGCCTGGTCGATGCCGACGTCCGCGCCGCCGCGCCGGAAGTGAAGCTCGCAGCGGAATGATTTTGGAATAGGTCTAATCTGCTGACAACAAGGGCGGCTCGCAAGGCCGCCCTTGTTGCTTTGAGCGCAGAGCCGCGTGGCGCTGGGGCGCGCGAGGCGATGCCGCCGTGATCGATGAATCGCGCCATCCGTATGGAGGGACGCAGGAATCGACGACGCGCTCGCGGCCGCGAACCGCCGGTTCGATGGCAGCATCCGCGGATTGTTTTCATTCTAAATTCGCGTCAGCCCGTTTCCAGTTGATGGCGGTTAGACCGATTCAAATTGAGCTTTTGACGGCCGGCGGATAATCGTGCCGAGGCGCAGGTTCTCACTCATCCGGAGAGTTTTGCTCCGCAGACTGGGGGACCGATGTCGGTGTTTGAGAGCGCCGCTGCAATAGTTTTGTCTGCGCGTTTCGATTCTTGTCCGGAATCTTCAACCTTGTGCGCAGCGACTGCGCTGGGTGGATGCCGCGGGCGGCGGCTCGGCGATCCGCAACCGAGCCGGCCGCATCGACATCCGCCGGCCATGTTCACGCTCAGTGTCGCAGCGGGGTTGCTGGGCCTGGCCAGTCCGACTGCGGCCTTGGCCGAAGAGGGTGCCGCGCGGGACCTGCCGCCGATTGTGGTGGTCGATCCGGTCAAAAGGCCGAAGCGGGAGCCGGCCAAGCGCACCACGCCGACACGGATCGTTGCAAGCCGCGGCACCGATCGAACGGGCCACCCCGCGCAGGAGGCGCCGGTGACCGGAGCGGGCGCGCCGACACCGGCGCAGGCGGCGCTGGACCGCAAGATGCAGGGCTTCGATCAGTCGCGCGATCACCTCGAGCCCAAGCTCGGGGCGTCGTCCTATACCATCGACCGCGCCGCGATCGAAGCCATGCCGCAAGGCGACAACACCCCGGTCGACAAGCTGGTTCTGCAGCTGCCCGGCGTTTCCTACGATTCCGCCGCCTCCAATCCCAATTTCCATGTCCGCGGCGAATACGCCAACGTGCAGACCCGGATCAACGGACTGGTGCTGCCGGAAGGCGTCTCGGGCCTCGGCCCGGTGATCGACACCAATTTCATCGGCAGCCTGTCCTTGCTGACGGGCACGCTGCCCGCGCAATACGGGCTTCGCACCGCGGGCGTTCTCGACATCACCAGCCGGGCCTTTTCCACCCCCGGCGGCAGCGTCAGCATCTATGGCGGCAGCCAGAACACCATTACGCCGAGCTTCGATTACGGCGGCAGCGTCGGCGATACCCAGTATTTTTTCTCCGGCCGCGGCAACTGGAACAGCCTCGGAATCGAGAATACGACCTCGTCGGTCAATGCCCTCCATGACCAGACCGACCAGGGCAAGTTCTTCGCCTATGTCTCGACCCTGCTCAATGAACAGACCCGCCTCAGCGTGATCTCCGGCGCCTCCTACAGCACGTTCCAGATCCCCAACAATCCGAACCAGACACCGCTCGGCGACTTCGGATCCCCTACGGCCGACTCCTCGACGCTGAATGAAAACGAGATCGACCAGTATTATTACAATATCGTTGCGCTGCAGACCAAAGGCGACGTGATCGACACCCAGTTCTCGGTTTTCTCCCGTTACGCCAATGTGCATTTCATTCCCGACGTGCCCGGCGATCTCACGTTCAACGACGTCGCCTCCGACGTCACCCGCCAAAGCCAGATGTACGGCACCCAGTTCGACGCCTCCTACGAAGCCAACAGCGCGCACACCTTGCGGTTCGGATTCATGGTGACCGCGGAAAAGACCGACGTTTCCGACATATCGACCGTGCTCCCGGTCGATCCGGTCAGTGGCGCGATTTCACCGACGCCGTTCACCATCAACGACACCAATTCGCTGCTGGGCTGGAATCTCGGCGCCTATGTCCAGGATGAATGGAAGCTGACCAATAAGCTCACCCTGAATTACGGCGTCCGCTTCGATCAATTGTACCAGTTCGTCGATGCCAACCAGTTCAGCCCGCGCGCCGCGCTGGTGTACAAGCCGTTCGACGGCACCACTTTGCACGCCGGCTATGCCCGCTATTTCACCCCGCCGATGCAGGCGCAGGCGACCCAAGCCAATCTCGCGCTGTTCACCAACACCACCAACCAGCCCGCGGTTCCGAATGACGATCCGGTGCTGCCGGAGCGCTCGCATTATTTCGATGTCGGCGTCGACCAGAAGCTGGCTCCGGGCCTCACCGCGGGCCTGGACGCCTATTACAAGATCGCCACCGATCAGATCGACGACGGCCAGTTCGGCCAGGCGGTGGTGCTGACCCAGTTCAACTATGCCAACGGCTACAGCGAGGGCGCGGAGGCCAAACTCAAGTACCAGAACGGCAATTTCAATGCCTATGCCAACTTCGCCTTCAATATCACCCGCGCGACCGACCCGGTTTCGAACCAGTATGTGCTCGATCCCGCGACCTACGCCTATCTGCTGACCAATTATCATTACACCGACGACATGCAGCTTTTGACGGGATCCGCGGGGGCGTCCTATCGCTGGGACCAGACGCTGTTTTCGATGAACATGAAATATGGCAGCGGTCTGCGCTCCGGATTTGCCAATGTTGACAACCAGGAGCCTTATGTGACCTTCAATGTCGGAATCGCCCGCGAAGTGCAGGCTTTTCCGGGCGCCAAGCCGCTGACGGTGCGGTTCGACGTCGTCAACCTGCTCGACAAGATCTACGAGCTCCGCGACGGCAGCGGCATCGGCGTGTTCGCGCCGCAATACGGCGCCCGGCGCGGTTATTATGTGGGCCTGTCGCAGAAGCTGTGAGTTCGCTTACGCCTTGAAATAGGCGATCTGTTGCGTGGTCGCGAGCAGCCGTCCCTGCGGCGACCACAGCTCGCCGGTCTGGTCGCCGTAACTGTTGTGAAAGATCCTGGCGTCGGCCGTGGCCAGCACGCGGCTGATGTTCTCGGCGGCAAGTTGTTCGGCGCTGGTGTGGAAATAGGTGGTCAGCGACACCGTGCCGAACGGCACCAGTTCGCCGCGCGCATGAAAGATCCGGCCGAAGAACGCATCCGACATCGACATCAAAGACAGCGCATCGATTTTTCGCGGCACGCGGTCGCCGATCCATAATTTCGAGAAGGCATTTGCCGGCGCGGCGCCCGGCGCGCCGAACTTCGGCTCGCCCTCGACAAAGCGAAGATCGTATTGCCTGACCCATGGCGCCGCCACCTTGGCATAGGGCAGCGTCTGCTCGAATGGCGTGGCCTGCGGAAAGGTGGCCTGCTGGTGCGACCACGACGGCCGGCGCTCGGCAAACACCGCCGTTGCCAGCGTCGCCACGTCGGCGCCGCCTTGCGTCATCTCGACCGACCAATGCTGCGTCGACCGGTTGGCCTTGACCAGGCGAACGTCGAGATCGAAACCGCCGCGGGCGATCGGCGCGCAAAAATTGACGGTGAAAGCGAGCGGATCGCCGGCGCGCTGCGGATGCTCGATCAGGGCCCGCAGCATCGTGGCGGCGGTCGCGCCGCCGAACGGGCCGACGAACGCCCAGTAATCATCGCTGGTCTGTCCCTGCCAGCGGCTGTCGCCGGCGGTCACCCGTGTGGCGTCATCGAACAGGTGGTTGGTCGTGGCAAGCATGCGATTCCCCGGGGGTCGTCCGCCGCACTATCCCTGCCCGGCGCGAGGGATTCAATGACGTGGCAGGTCATGGCTGATGGGTCGAATCGGCAGGCTCGGCGTTGGCCGGGCGTGGATTCAGCGGGTCGCCCCGCGCTGCGCGCCCGGCTCCTGCGCCAACGGCAAGGTGCCGCGCACCGGCACGTTCCAGATATCCTGGGCATACTCCCGGATGGTGCGGTCGGACGAGAACCACGGCATCCGCGCGACATTGAGGATGCTGGCCCGCGTCCACGCCGGAACCACCTGCCAGCGCGCGTCGATGCCGCGCTGGGCGTCGAAATAGGCGTCGAAATCCGCGCTGACCATGTAGTGGTCGAGATAGCGCAGCGCGTGCCCGACCGATTCGAACCGGCTGGGATCGTCGGGCGAGAATTCGCCGCTCTCGATCGAGCTGATGGCGCGCGCAAGGTGCGGCGACCGCCCGATCACGTCGGTCGCATCCAGTCCCTGCTTGCGCCGCACCACCACGTCCAGCGCCTCCATGCCGAAGATCGCGATGTTTTCCGGGCCGACATGATCGCGGATCTCGAGATTGGCGCCGTCGAGCGTGCCGATGGTCAGCGCGCCGTTCAGCGCCAGCTTCATGTTGCCGGTGCCGGAGGCTTCCATGCCCGCGGTCGAAATCTGCTCCGAAAGGTCGGCGGCCGGAATGATCACCTCGGCGAGGCTGACATTGTAGTCGGCGAGGAACGCCACCTTCAGCCGCCCGGCGATGGCAGGATCGTTGTTGACGGTTTCGGCGACGTCGTTGATCAGCTTGATGATCAACTTGGCGTAACGGTAGCTCGCCGCCGCCTTGCCGGCGAAGATCTTGACGCGCGGCACCCAGTCGCGCTGCGGCTCGTCCTTGATGGCGTGATAGAGCGCGACCGTTTCCAGGATATTGAGCAGCTGGCGCTTGTATTCGTGGATGCGCTTGATCTGGACGTCGAACAGCGCGGCCGGGTCGACCTTGATGTTGAGGCGCTCGCCGATCAGCCGCGCCAGCGCAATCTTGTTGTGGTGCTTGACCGCGCGGAACTGCTGCTGGAAAGCGTTGTCGCTGGCGCGGGCTTCGAGATCGGCGAGCCGCGCGGGATCGTCGAGCACGGCTTCGCCGCAGGTCTCGCGCAACAGGTCGGTCAGCTTCGGATTGGCCAGCATCAGCCAGCGGCGGAAGGTGATGCCGTTGGTCTTGTTGGTGATGCGGGCCGGATAAAGATGATTGAGATCGTGGAACACGGTTTCCTTCATCAGATCGGAATGCATCGCCGAGACGCCGTTGATGCGGTGCGATCCGACGAACGCCAGCTGGCCCATGCGTACCCTGCGGCCGGACTTCTCGTCGATCAGGGATACCGAGGCCTTGAAATCGACGTCACCCGGGCAGCGCGTTTCCGCCAGCGCCAGATGCGCGTCATTGATTCGGTAGATGATCTCGAGATGCCGCGGCAGCAGGCGTTCGAACAGTTCGACCGGCCAGGTCTCGAGCGCTTCGGGCAGCAGGGTGTGGTTGGTGTAGGACAGCGTCGCCACCGTGATCTGCCAGGCTTCGTCCCAGCGGAAATTGTGCAGATCGCAGAGAATCCGCATCAGCTCGGTGACCGCCAGGCTGGGATGGGTGTCGTTGAGCTGCACCGCGGCCTTTGACGCCAGGCCGCGCAACTGTCCGTCGGAGTCCAGATGGCGTTTGACCAGGTCCTGCAGCGAGGCGGAGACGAAGAAATATTCCTGGCGCAGCCGCAGCTCGCGGCCGGCCGGGCTCTCGTCGTTCGGATAGAGGAACTTGCAGATCGATTCGGCGCGCGCCTCCTCGGCGCTGGCGCCGAGATAGTCGCCGGTGTTGAACACGTCGAGCTTGAGCGGGTCGGGCGATCGCGCCGACCAGAGCCGCAGCGCGTTGACGTGCTGGCCGCGCCACCCCACGATCGGGGTGTCATAGGCGACGGCCTGGACGGTTTCCGCCGGATGCCAGGTCGCGCGCTCGCGACCCTTGGCGTCGGTGACGCGTTCGACGCCGCCGCCGAAATGCACATGGTAGACCACTTCCGGCCGCTGGAATTCCCAAGGGTTGCCGAAACCCAGCCATTCGTCGGGATATTCCTGTTGCCAGCCCTGCGCGATGATCTGGCGGAACAGGCCGAAATCGTAGCGAATGCCGTAGCCGATGGCGGGAATCGCCAGCGTCGCCATGCTCTCCATGAAGCACGCCGCCAGCCGTCCAAGGCCGCCATTGCCGAGCGCCGCATCCGGCTCGCATTTGCGCAGTTCGGAGAGGTCGACGCCGAGATCGCCGAGGGCGGCTTCGAACACCTTCAGCAGCCCCATATTGTTCAGGGCATCGCTGAACAGCCGGCCGATCAGGAATTCCAGGCTGAGGTAATAGACCCGTTTGCGGCCGGCGTCGTAGCTCTGTTTTTCGGTGGTCAGCCAGTGGTGCACGATGCGGTCGCGCAGCGCCAGCGCCGCCGCCTTGTACCAGTCGTGCCGGGTGGCCATGCCGGCGTCCTTGCCGATCGCAAGCCGCAGCTTGGCGAGAACCGCGCCCTTGATTTCGGTCAGCGCCAGTTCGTCGACCGGCTGACCGGGGGTCGGAAAATTCACCGGGACAGATGGATCTGGCAAATCTGAATCCTGCAACTCAGTCATTGTGCAATGATACGCGCGTTGTGCCGGGATCGAAACCCGTCCCGCATATTGTTTGTGCCGTGCCGTGATTTTATGCAAGGACCGGGCCGATTCGGACGGATTTTTCAGCGCGCGTTGATAGTATGATGAAATCGACCAGCCACGACATCGCAACAACCCAGGGAAAGGACCGGGCCATGAGATGGACCACCGAAAGCGTCGCCGCCGCCCTGCTGGCGTTTTGCGTCAGCGCCGGCAGCGCGGCATTTGCCGCCGAGGGTCATTCGGGCCGCAGCGCCGACGGCCTGAGCTGCTCGTTCAGCGTTGACAAATCGGCCTCGCCGGCCGCGCGCTGCGCCGCGATCCGCCGCCAGTGCGGCGGAAAATTTGCCGCCAATTATTGCGGCGACCGCCTGCTGTCGGCGATCTGAAGCGTTGCCGGCGGCGTTGGCCAGGCGTCGGTTCGGGACGGCGGCCAGCGTCGGAACAAATTAAGAACACTTTAGCAAGTCTTTGATATATCGTTATGATTCGGCACCCTGCCGATACAATATCTATGGCCTGTCCTAAGCTTCGAGGACTACAGGTCCGGTAGAAAATACAAGAAGAGCCTATTTTTCGGGGGTTTTTAGAATTTCGGATTTTCGGCCTGACGTTTTCCCTGCGTCGGCAGCCCGCGAGCTATCGGATGATATCTGGAGCAATCTTCAGCATTAACCGTCGCCGTGGATGTTGCTCGTCGTCTGTCGGCTTGCGTGCCAGCACTCGCCGCGAGAAGAACGGACAGCCCCGTGACGCGGGGGTTACCCCGCCCGCCGGGACCTTCGCTTCTGAATTGCAAGCATAGCCCACCTCGTGACGATTGGCTATTAACGAGCCGCTCCGACGACGAAGTCCGACCACTCCTGCGTGATGATGCGTCGCTTCTCCAATTGCGGCGACCGCTGATAGGCAGCCCGGACCTTGCCGCGCGTCAGATGCGCGATCCACATGTCGGCGGGGTCCGCGCCAAAGCTCGTTTGGTCAATGACCCAATCGGAGAAACTGGAACGGAAGTCGTGCACCGTGTATCCGTTACCGCCATTACTCTTGAGCGTGTTGAGCATGCCGTTCTAACTGCTCACTTCGAACAGCGGCGCATCTTCCGCGCCGCGCCTGCCGAGCATCGCGACGGCAGCGGCCGAAAGCGGGACGTGATGAGTTCGCTTCCCTTTCATGCGTTCCTTGGGAATGACCCAAGTCATCACGCCGTCAATGTCTTCGATCTCGCGCGACGCTGCTCGGGCCGCGTCAATTACGCCAGAGCAACGTTCGGAAAACCGCAGAAAAACGCCGCCAAAGCTCGGTGGAACAAGGATTAGTCCAAACTGCCCACGACCTCCGCTTGAGTAGGGACAAATTAGGAATACTTTGGTAAGCAATTGATATATCGTTGTAATTCGGCGCCATGCCGATATCCATGGTCTGTCTTTGGGCTTGACATGGCTACGTGTTTTACGTGCACGTGCGGATCAGTGAATTACGTAGTCATTTTCGATGCGCACCGTTGCCCGACTTCATTCCTTTGACCGTGCCGCCAGCGACGCGGGACTTTCGGAGGGAGAAATTGAGGCTCTCGTCAATTTCTTGGCCGAAAATCCCGATGCCGGTGACGAGATGGCAGGCACCGGCGGATGCCGGAAGCTGCGATGGGCTGGACGCGGCAAAGGCAAGAGCGGCGGCTATCGGACCATCACGTTCTACTCGGGCGACATAGTGCCAGTGTTCTTGATTACCGTCTTTAGCAAGGGCGAGAAGTCAAACTTGACAGCGAAGGAATCTGGAAAACTGAAAGTGCTGACTAAGCAGATCGCTCTGGAATACCGGGGCAAAGTGACGACAGCGAAGCGAGGAAAGACAGCATGAGCAAGAAAGCATTCGACAAGATCGCGGCGGGTCTCACTGAGGCCCTTGAAGTCGCGCGCGGCGATATGAAGCCCAGCAAGCTCTACGTCCCTCGGGAGATCGATGTTCGTGCCATTCGCCAGAAGCTAAAGCTATCTCAGGATGGTTTCGCTGCGGAGTTCGGCTTTACGATCAATCAAATTCGCGATTGGGAACAGGGCCGCACAAATCCGCACGGCAGCAGCCGCGCCTATCTCATGGTCATCCAGTACAACCCCAAGGCCGTGCTGGATGTCCTGCGGCGCCCCCCGAGGTCGAGGAAGGCGGCATAGGAAGCATCAATGCTTCACTGGCCGCTTCAACAGCGTATCGTGACATGGCGAAAGCTTGGAAGACGTCAACAATCCTGCGGCTGAGCTGGATCGAAAAATGGCGCCGAGCGCGATTTGAGCGCGGCGACTACACGACCGTTCCGGTCCCGCCCACGACAAGGCCGAAACGGAGCGTCGCTGGATCCATGTGCGGGTCGACCGGCCCTTGGCGGAACGGGGGCGCCGCCGGCAATGTTCAATTGCTCCCGCGACCGCAAGGGCGAACATCCCAGGCCTATTTGGCCCCGATACGTAGTCCCAAACCGTTCCAGGGTGGAACTGGACGCGGAAAAGAAACGTCGACGGAGCACAAAGTCCCTTGGGTACGGTAAATGCTTATTCCCGTCGTTCGGGACAAGGAACAAATTAAGAACACTTTAGCAAGTCTTTGATATATCATTGTGATTCGGCACCCTGCCGATACAATATCTATGGCCTGTCCTAAGCTTCGAGGACTACATGTCCACCATCGCCTTCGATACCTTCGCGCTCACCCGCATTGCCGACTTTGCACGTTCGCTGTCGCGGCTGCACCAGGCCTCCCGCCGCCATCAGGTCGATGACGACCAGATCGACCGCGAATTCAACGCGGTCTGCATGTCGGTGTGGGGCTATACGACCGACGATTTCAGCGACCAGCTGTTTTCCGCCGACGATCATGCCTGGCTGGATTCGCTCGACGAGGCCCATGCGCGGATCTTCGCTGCCGAGCACGGCTATGACCTCATCGACGACCACGGCATGCTGACGGACTGGTGGGGCTATTGCTGGATGATCCTGGCCGAGAAACGCGGCCTGCTGACGCCGGAAAACCGCGCCGCGGCGCGCGCCGACATCGAGGAAAAATATCTGTCGGCGCCGAATGTGATCGGCGTCATCGTCGGGCGCTGAGTGAAGCGTGTACGCGCCGGGAAAACCCGTCAAAACAAAAGACTGTACGACCGATTCCTTGGAAGTTGTCATATGCGGGAGGCATCTCTGAGTTCAAATGCGGTTGCTCAGTGACACCTTCGAATGTCGTCGCCTGATATGATCGAATTTCGAAATCGCTGCACTAGTCCGCTTCGGCGCGCTTGCCTTTTGCCAGGGCGGCTTTCGGCGCCGCGGGCGGTGCGACGTCGCGGGCCGCCTCCGCCGACGGTGCCTCGTCGGCGAGCATTTCGGCGCTCACCGGCGTCACCTTGATCTCGCCGAGCCGGGCGCGGACTTCCGCGGTGAGGCCCGGATAGGACGCCACCGGCGTGAATTCGGCGGTCTGGCCGGCGCCGACCTTGACGCCGGAATAGGCCACCAGCCCGGTGGTGGTGGCAATGACGTCGCCGGGACGCAGCGAGGTGTCGAGCGTCAGGTCGACCGGCGCAAGGCCGGCGGGGTCGCGGCCGTTGCAGGTGCAGTCGGCGCGCAGCGCCTTGCGATAGGCGAAGGCGTTTTCGCTGTCGGCATAGCGTTCGCCGGTGCTGGAGGACGCGGCGTCGATATTGCTGCCGAAGAACACCTTGGTCGGGCTCGCCGGGCAGAACGCCTGGCACATCTGAACCGGGGTCGCGTTGCCGCGCATCAGCGGGAAATACCGGCCATCGCAGCTGCGCACGCAAAATGCCGGTCCGGAGCCTCCGCTCGATGCGATCGGGCGAGACGGCGGCGCCGGCTGCTGATTGAGGCCGAACGGGTCGGCGAAGAAGTTCGCTTGCGGCGGGCTATGGCGCTGCTGCTGCTTCTGGGCCCCGCCGAACAGAAAATCGAACAGGCCTTCGGCGGACGCCGCGGCCGGCGCAACGGCCACCGCGCCAGCGAGCGCGACGGTAACGGCAAGCCGCCTGCGGCGGCGAATGCGCTGATATGGCCATTCTGTACGCAACACCGACTCCACCCGACGCCACCAGACCGCTCGCGGCGACCTGCGCCGCAGCACGAATCGACATTAGTGCGGGATGGTAAACGAGCTATGAGCAGGTGCCGGACCGTCGCAAAGAAATGCAGGTTTTGCATTCCGGCCCCGCCCGGCAACGGCGTGGCGAGCAAGCACGGACAGCGGATCAGTCCTTCAAAAATTCCCCGGCCTTGTACAGCGAACGAAACGGCAGGCCGGCCTGCGCGAAGGTTTCGCTGGCGCCCTCATCGCGGTCCACCATGGTGAACACCAGGGCGACCTCGCCGCCGGCATCGCGTACCGCCTCGACCGCTTTCAGCGCCGAGCCGCCGGTGGTGGTGACGTCCTCGACGATCACCACGCGCTTGCCCTGCAGGCTTTCGCCCTTGGCCAATCCCTCGATCGCCAGCCGCGCGCCGTGTTCCTTCGGCTTCTTGCGCACGAAGAACGCCGCGATCGGATGGCCCTTGATCCAGGACAGCTGGGCGATCGCGCCGGCGAGCGGCACCGCGCCCATTTCCAGTCCGCCGACATAGTCGAGGGCGTCATCCTTCAGCGCCTCGAAGGTCAGTTCTGCGAGCAATGCCGCGCCTTCGGGATCGAGCATGGTCGGCTTGAGATTGAAATAGAAATCACTCTTGCGTCCCGAGGCCAGGGTGATCTCGCCGCGGCCGAACGAACGCCTGCGGATGATCTCGGCGAGGCGGGCGCGGGAGGCTGATTTGGACAAGGCGTTGTTCCCGGGGGCTGAAGGCGGCCGCAATCTATCGGCCTATGCCGCCACATTCCAGCGCCGATGTCGCGCCGTCAACAGTATGGAGGCCGCAGCTCGACTTGAACGGCGGCGAGGTTCCGCGCTAGGGGATATCCGGATGTTGGCGGGGAATGACAAACAGATGACCATCGAGCTGCACACCTGGAACACGCCGAACGGCCGCAAGATCAGCGTCGCGCTGGAGGAGATGGGGCTGGACTACCGGGTCGTCCCGGTCAACATCACCAAGGGCGAACAGATGGCGCCTGAATTCCTGGCCATCAGCCCGAACAACAAGATCCCCGCGATCGTCGATCCCGACGGGCCCGGCGGCCGGCGCGTCAGCGTGTTCGAGTCCGGGGCGATCCTGCTTTATCTCGGCGAGAAGACCGGAAAATTCCTGCCGCTGCCGCTGATAGACCGGATCCCGGTACTGGAATGGCTGATGTGGCAGATGGGTGGTTTCGGCCCGATGCCGGGCCAGGTGCACCACTTCATTGCGCTGGAGAACGAAGCCGATCGCGCCTATGGCCTGCAGCGCTTCATGGCCGAGACCCGCCGGCTCTACGGCGTGCTGGATCGCAGGCTCGCGGCCCACGAATTCGTCGCAGGGCCGCTGTCGGTCGCCGATTTTGCGATTCTCGGCTGGGCGTGGCGGCATGAACGCCACAAGGTATCGTTCGCGGATTTCCCCCATGTCGGCCGCTGGTACGACACGCTGATGGCGCGGCCGGGCGTCAGGCGCGGCATGGACGCGAAACTGGATTGAGATGGTTGTTGGGTTGTCGCCCGACTCACGACCGTCGTCGCCCGGCTTGACCGGGCGATCCCGTACTCGCTGACGTCAGTGTTTACTGGATCGCCCGGTCAAGCCGGGCGACGACAGCTGTATGCCGAGACGAGACTCGGTGTCCGATGATGACGGCCTTGCTTCTCAGGCCCGGTCGCTACGTGCACGACTCAATGCGCCTCGTCCCAATTGTTCGCCGCCCTTGCATCGACCTGCAGCGGCAGCGACAGCAGCACCGCCGGGAACGGCGCGTCCTGCATGGTGTGCTGCACCACCGGCAAGGTCGCGGCCACCTCGTCGTCGGGCACCTCGAAGATCAGTTCGTCGTGGACCTGCAGCAGCATCTGCGCCGACAGCTTGTGCTGTGCCAGCGCGTCTTCCATCCGGGTCATGGCGCGGCGGATGATGTCGGCCGCGGTGCCCTGCAGCCGCGCATTGATCGCCGCGCGCTCGTTGAACGAGCGGACCGAGGCGTTCGAGGCCTTGATGTCGGGATAGTGGCATTTCCGCCCGAACAGCGTCTCGACATAGCCATGCGCCCGGCAGAAATCCCGCGTCTCGTCCATATAGGCGCGGATGCCGGGAAAGCGCTCGAAATATTTCTTGATGTAGGCGCTGGCCTCCTCGCGGGGAATGCCGAGCTGGTTGGCGAGGCCGAACGCCGAAATGCCATAGATGATGCCGAAATTGATCGCCTTGGCGCGGCGGCGCACCTCGCTCGGCATGTCCTTGATCGGCACCCCGAACATCTCCGACGCGGTCATGGCATGAATGTCGAGTCCGTCGCGGAACGCCTGCTTCAGCACCGGAATGTCGGCGATTTCCGCCAGCAGCCGAAGCTCGATCTGGGAATAGTCCGCCGACACCAGTTTGTGGCCGGGCGAAGCGATGAAGGCGCGGCGGATCTTGCGGCCGTCCTCGGTGCGAACCGGAATGTTCTGCAGGTTGGGCTCGTTTGACGACAGCCGCCCGGTGGTGGTCGCCGCCAGTGCATAGGTGGTGTGGACGCGGTGGGTCTGCGGATGCACATAGGTCGGCAGCGCGTCGGTATAGGTCGATTTCAGTTTCGACACCTGCCGCCATTCCAGGATCTTCTTCGGCAGTTCATGGCCCTGCTCGGCGAGCTCGTCGAGAATCTGCGCTGAGGTCGACCAGGCGCCGGTCTTGGTCTTGGTGCCGCCGGGCAGCCCCATCTTGCCGAAGATGATGTCGCCGATC
>Ga0182030_10012207_pt1 | contig 17251 bp, 16 predicted proteins | sample 812S3MmetaG_FD_121299 | JGI IMG/M metagenome (GOLD analysis project Ga0182030, IMG submission 121299) | Permafrost microbial communities from Stordalen Mire, Sweden - 812S3M metaG (Illumina Assembly) | ecosystem: Environmental > Terrestrial > Soil > Wetlands > Permafrost | place: Sweden...
GAGTCCGTCAACGTGATGGCGGCCAACCTGACCGACCAGGTGCGCTCCATCGCCGAGGTGACCACGGCGGTGGCCAAGGGCGACCTGAGCCAGAAGATCCGGGTCGACGCCCGCGGCGAGATCGCCGAGCTGAAGGAGACCATCAACACGATGGTCGATCAGCTGTCCGCGTTCGCCGACGAGGTGACCCGGGTCGCCCGCGAGGTCGGCACCCAGGGCAACCTCGGCGGCCAGGCCGTCGTCCGCGGCGTGTCGGGCACCTGGAAGGACCTGACCGACAACGTCAACGTGATGGCGTCCAACCTGACCGCTCAGGTCCGCTCGATCGCCCAGGTGGCGACGGCGGTGGAACGCGGTGACCTGAGCCAGCAGATCGACGTCGACGCGATGGGTGAGGTCGCGGCGCTGGCCCAGACGATCAACCGGATGGTCGGCACTCTGTCCGCGTTCGCCGATGAGGTGACCCGGGTGGCCCGCGAGGTCGGCACCGAAGGGCGCCTCGGCGGCCAGGCCGACGTCAAGGGCGTCTCCGGCACCTGGAAAGACCTGACTGACAACGTCAACTCGATGGCGGTCAACCTGACCAGCCAGGTCCGCAACATCGCCCAGGTCACCACCGCGGTCGCCCAGGGGGATCTGTCGAAGAAGATCGATGTGGACGCGCGCGGTGAGATCCTCGAGCTCAAGACCACCATCAACACCATGGTCGACCAGCTGTCCTCGTTCGCGGCCGAGGTGACCCGGGTGGCCCGCGAAGTCGGCAGCGAGGGGCGCCTCGGCGGCCAGGCCGAGGTTGAGGGTGTGTCCGGCACCTGGAAGCGGCTGACGGAGAACGTCAACGAGCTGGCCGGGAACCTGACCAGGCAGGTCCGCGCGATCGCCGAGGTAACCAGCGCGGTCGCCTCCGGCGACCTGACCCGGTCCATCTCGGTGGAGGCCCAGGGCGAGGTCGCCGAGCTGAAGGACAACATCAACGCGATGGTGCACTCGCTGCGCGAGACCATCCGGGCCAACCAGCAGCAGGACTGGCTGAAGACCAACCTGGCCCGGATCGCGGGCATGATGCAAGGTCACCGGGACCTCGCGGTCGTGGCCGAGCTGATCATGGACGAACTCGCCCCGCTCGTCGGGGCGCAGCACGGCACCTTCTTCATGTCCGAGCCGGCCGACGGAGACACCCAGCTCCGGCTCATCGCCGGCTACGGACTGCGGGCCGACAAGATGGCGCCGATCCAGTACCGGCTGGGCCAGTCCATGATCGGCCAGGTGGCCAGGAGCAAGCGGTCCATCATCATCGGGAACCTGCCCGAGGGATACGTCAAGATCTCCTCCGGGCTTGGCGAGGCGCCGCCGACGAACCTGGCGGTGCTCCCGATTCTGTTCGAGGATCAGGTGCTCGGGGTCATCGAGCTCGCTTCGTTCACCACGTTCAGCCCGGTGCAGACCGACTTCCTGGAGCAGCTGACCGAGACCCTCGGGGTCAACTTCAACACGATCATCGCCAACGCGCGCACCGACGCGCTGCTCGGGGAGTCGCAGCGGCTGACCACCGAACTGCAGGCGCGATCAGGAGAGCTGCAGGATCAGCAGGTGGAGCTGCAGCGGTCCAACGCCGAGCTGGAAGACAAGGCGGCCCTGCTCGCCGCGCAGAACCGTGACATCGAGACTAAGAACGCCGAGATCGAGCAGGCCAGGCAGGAGATCGAGGAACGAGCCAGGCAGCTGGGCCTGGCGTCGAAGTACAAGTCCCAGTTCCTGGCTAACATGTCACACGAGCTGCGCACGCCGCTGAACAGCCTGCTGATCCTGGCCCGGCTGCTGGCCCAGAACCCGGGCCGGAACCTGTCCGCCAAGCAGGTCGAGTACGCCAACGTCATCCACTCGGCCGGCTCGGACCTGCTCCAGCTCATCAACGACATCCTGGACCTGTCCAAGGTCGAGGCCGGACGGATGGACATTCACGTAGAGCGGTTCGGTCTGCGCGTGCTGATTGAGGATGTCCAGGCCACGTTCCAGCCGCTCACCGCGGAGAAGGGCCTGGAATTCGCCGTCGAGGCGGACGCCGACGCCCCGGCTGAGCTGTTCACCGACCGGCAGCGGCTGCGCCAGGTCCTCGGCAACCTGCTGGCGAACGCGGTCAAGTTCACCGAACGAGGCGACGTGGTACTCCGCGTCGGCCGATCCGGGCGGAGCACGCCCGAGGGCGGCGACGTCGTGGCCTTCTCGGTGGCCGACACCGGCATCGGCATCGCACCGGAGAACCTCACCACGATCTTCGGCGCCTTCCAGCAGGGGGACGGCACCCTCAGCCGCCGGTACGGCGGCACCGGTCTCGGGCTTTCGATCGCGCGCGAGGTCGGCGCCCTGCTCGGCGGCGAGATCACCGCCGAAAGCGAGCTCGGCCGGGGCAGCACCTTCACGCTGTACCTGCCGTGCGAGATGCCAGGGGTCACGGCCGAGGTGGCGGACTCCTATCCCGACTCCGCCGGCACAGGCGAGGGCGTCAGCATCTCCGCGAACGGGGACGCGCATGCGGACGCGACCGAAGCCCTGCAGTTGCAGCCGGCCCTGCCGGACGACCGGGACGCGGGCGGCCGGCGCCTGCTGGTGCTCGAAGGCTCGCGCGGCGGCTTGCTCACCTTGCTCGCCCACAGCGCAGTTTCGGATCTGACCGGTATCGGCGGACCGGTACATGTGGGCACGGCGGTCAGCCCCGAGCAGGGCATCGAAGCCCTGGCCGCCGCGCCGCACCGGTGCGTCGTCCTGGATCTCGGCCTCGAGGACGCGTCCGCGTTCGCCTTCCTGGAGCAGCTGGCCGAAGAGCCCGAGCTGCGGGACGTCCCGGTACTGGCCCACACCAGGGACACGATCGACAGCGCGCAGGCGCGCCTGGCCCGGCTCCGCTTCGGTGCCCAGCCGCTGGAGCTGCTGCCGTCCCTGGACGAGCTGCGTGAGCGGATTACCCTTCACCTGTCCGCGGATCAGCCTGACCAGGTGCCCGCGCTGATCAGCGACCAGGCGGCCGACCCACAGGGCGCCGGGGAGACCGGGCCCGGCCCGCGGGTACCGCCGGGGCCCGACGGCCATGACGTCCTGTGCGGCAAGCAGGTCCTGGTGATCGACGACGACCCGCGCAATGTCTTCGCGATTACCAGCACGCTGGAGTTGCACGGCATCACCGTGACGCAGGCCGCCGACGGGCGCAAGGGCATCGAGGCCCTGCTCACCGCCGACGACACCGACCTCGTCCTGATGGACGTGATGATGCCGGAACTCGACGGCTACGCCACCATGAACAAGATCAGGCAGATGCCCGCCTTCGCCACCCTGCCCATCATCGCGGTCACCGCCCGGGCCATGCCCGGCGACAGGGAGAAGAGCATCGCGGCTGGCGCCAGCGACTACGTGACCAAGCCGGTTGACACCGATGAGTTGCTCGGGTGCATGGAGCGCTGGCTCTCCCGCCGGTAACGGCGTTACCGGCGGCGGACCCGGCTGGCGAGCGCGACGCCGACCGCAGCGGTGGCCGCCCCGGCCGCCGCTGTGACGGCCACGGGATGGTGGGACAGCGCCAGCTGGGCGCTGCGCGAGTGCGCCTTGCCGTCGAACTCCCCGTGCGCGCCGTGGTCGTCACCGCTGGGCCTGTCCACCGGCTCCAACGGGATGCTGCGTGAGCCGAGCGCCGAGCCGACCTGGACGATGACGCCATGATCGCGCGGCCGCATCCGGGCCAGGGCCGCCATGGTGCCGTGCACGAACCCGAGGTAGGTGACGTCGGTAACCCGCCGGAACTCCTCGGGCGTGATCTGCGCGAACGGGGCGAACACGGAAGCGAACGCCACGTTGACCCATACGTCGATCGGGCCCAGGGTCTCCTCGATCTGCTTGGCGGCGGCTTCGACCTGAGCGAAGTCCGCCACGTCCGCCGGGACGGCCAGGGCCACCCCGCCGACCCGCTCCACGTCGCGCGCCGCACCTTCCAGGCCGGCCTGGCCGCGCGCGATCAGCCCGACGCGGGCCCCGCGCTCGGCGAACAGGCGTGCCACCGCCCGCCCGATACCGGCGCTCGCTCCGATGATGGCAACCGTCTGAGTCACGCGTCTTCCCTTCGTTGCGGCATGGGTCCGGTTTGCTGGTACTCGCCCCGGCGGGCCGGCCGGGAAACAGCCGGTCCCGGCGCTCCCTGGAGCCGTTCGGGCCGTTTGGGCCGTCCTTGACCGGGCGGTGGAGCCGTCGGTGGGCGACACAGACGGGGCCGTGGTACTGCCCAGGAACAGGATCGCGAGAAGAATGGCGTGGCTTACGGCAGCCTCAGCGCCGTGGTGACGGTATCGCGCAACGGCACGGCCTGGGGCGGATCGCTGATTCGCTGGTGACCGCGGACCTGGTGGCACGTGCCGCGCTGCCGGCCTAAAGCTGGTACTGGGGGTGGGGGTGGCGGTGTAGGTGCGTCCGTTTGGCGTTCGCCATTGCAGGAGACCTGGTTCTGGCTGGGTGAGCTGCCACCCTTCGGCCTGCTACACCTATGGTGATGACGACACAACGGAGATAGATCACATTCGCACGTGGGCCCGCCCTTGTCCCAGGCGACCGCACTGGTCCAGGTCGCAACGGGCCGCGGGCCGGCCGCAGCCGGGCGCGCTGCACCGGGTGCTCCGCGTGGTGATCAGGTGCCGGAGTTTGCGGCTGGGCCAGTAGCCGGTTTCGGCGTGCCGGTGGTCGCAGGTCTCCCGGGCGATCAGGCTCAGCCGGACTCGCAGGGACCGCAGGTAGTCCTGCGCCCGGGTCTGCGGCGGCGGCCGCTGGCCCGGACCGCCGCTGCTGTCGCAGCTGGTCCTGAGCCCGGCGGTCTCTGGTGATGCAGTGCCCCGTGGTTCCGGGCCGGGTGATGCAGTGCCTGGTGGTGGTTCCGGGCCGGGTGGTTCCGGGCCCGGTGGGGCGGGGTGTCGGCCGGCGGCGCACCCGTGAGCGGCGGCGGTCCCGTCGGGGTGCAGGACGGTCACGCACCAGCGGGTCTGCGGGCTCCTCGCGGCGGCGGCGAGCAGGTCCTGGGCGGTCCCGGCGTCCAGCAGCCCGAACCCGGCTGCTTCCCCTGGTGTGCCGGACTGGCCCAGCGCGGTGGCCAGCGGCACGGTCAACCGTTCTTCGTATGCTCGGTTGCGCTGTAACCCCTTTGTACGGCGCTAACCAGAGCCGGTGGAACCGGTCCTAGACTGAGTCCGAATCCACCGGCCGGTTCGGGCTCAGTATTCGTCCTTGATCACGAAGAAGGAGCCGCGGATCACGCCGGCCAGCTTTGACTTTTGACGCGCAAACTTGAAGCGCGAAGCCAACTCCTCGGGAACTTCCATGCCCTCTGAGAGCTTGAACCCGACTGCGCGCTTCGCCCCTTCTTCGATGCCGTACATCACGTTGATTGACAGGCCGGACTCGTAGAACACGTAGGCCATTCGAAAACCGTCCACCTCGAAGGAAGTCACCTCGAGCGGGCGGGCGGAGATGACGATCTCGCGCTCGTGGGCGAGGATGCGGTTCACCCAGTCGAGCGTCTCGGGCGCCTCGCTTGCCGGGCTGACGGTGAAGACGTGATCGTACTTGTTCTTGTAATAGCGCGCCTCGTTGGCACGTAGTCCAGCGAGAGCCTCCGCGACCGGGGACGATTCCAAGCCGACGGTGGACACATTCTCGAAGTTGACGACGTACGGCATAGGCCCTCCTGATGACGATCTATCAAGGCGACTGTAGTGGACGCGCCACTCTCGTCGGGCGCACCTAGGGGACACGAGGTCTGGAAGGGGACGAGAAGAAGCTGGTCGATGATCTTTATCCGGACGCCCGGCCGCGCATGACGGCGTTGCGTGATATGGGTGTCTCGGTATGCGTTTCCGGCAACCAGACTTCCCGGGCCAGAGAGATATTACGGAACCTGGATTTGCCGGCTGACCTGATTGCGACGTCGGAGGATTGGGGCGCTAGCAAACCGGACCAGTCGTTATTCCGCGCGCTTATTTCAGCGGCACCGTGCGAGTTAGCCGGATTGTCTACGTCGGTGACCGGTTGGCCAATGACCTTAAGCCTGCTAAGGCTGCTGGGATGAGAACGGCGTTTATCCGGCGCGGCCCGTGGGGTTACATATGGGAACATCATCCTGATATAGCGGCAGTAGCGGATTAGCGTATGGTGTCGCTTGCCGATTTGCCGCCTCTCGTGGCCCCGCCGCAAAAGCCGCCGTGGCTATTCACCGCCATGGGCCGGCTTGGCTGAACCAGAAGAGATGGCGGCGGCGGTCGCCTTCCTGGCCTCAGCGGACGCGTCCTACATCACCGGCTCCACGCTGGCCGTGGACGGCGGGAAGCGGTAAGGGTCCGTCCCCGGTTCTGGCCACAGAAGGCTGGCCTTAATCCGACCTCGGCGACCCCGATCTCGCCGCAGTTACCAGCACGGATGCTGGGATACTCGTAGGGCCTGGTGCGTCACCGCAGCCTCCGAGCTGACGGCGGACCGCGCAGGATTACCGGGAAACCCGTTCGGGGCTAGACCGCGTATTCGGTGGGGGTGGTGGCGTAGGTGCGTCCGTTTGGCGTTCGCCATTGCAGGAGACCGGGTTCTGGCTGGGTGAGCTGCCATCCCTCGGCCTGCTTGCACCGGTGATGGTGCCGGCACAGGGGAGCCAGATCGCATTCGCAGGTGAGCCCGCCTTTGTCCCAGGCGACGGTGTGGTCCAGGTCGCAACGTGCCGCGGGCCGGCCGCATCCGGGCGCGCTGCACCGGGTGCTCCGCGTGGTGACCAGGTGCCGCAGCTTGCGGCTGGGCCGGTAGCCGGTTTCGGCCTGCCGGTGGTCGCAGCTGCCGCGGGCGATCGGCGTCAGCCGGACCCGCAGGGACCGCAGGTAGTCCTGCGCCCGGGTCTGCGGCGGCGGCCGCTGGTCCGGCCCGCCGCCGCTGTCGCAGGTGGTGCCGAGGTTAGCGGTGCCCGGCGGGCCGGACCCGGACGCGGCGCCGCCTGTGATCGCGCCGCCAGGTGGTTCCGGACCAGGTGGTTCCGGGCCGGGCGGGCCGGGGTGCTGGCCGGTGGCGCACCCGTGGGCGGCGGCGGTGCCGTCGGGGTGCAGGACGGTGACGCACCAGCGGGTCTGCGGGCTCCTCGCGGCGGCTGCGAGCAGGTCCCGGGCCGTCGCGGCGTCCAGCAGCCCGAACCCGGCCGCCTCGCCCGGTGTGCCGGACTGGCCCAGCGCGGTGGCTAGCGGCACGGTGATGTTCACCAGCGCCGCCAGCACCGGGCCGGTGTCCTTCGGAGCCGGGCGGGCGCGGCCTCCCGGGCCGGTCCCGGCCGGGCCGCCGTGCGGCAGCGGACCGTTCCCGCCGTTCCCGTCGTTCCCGCCGGGCCCGTCCGGCGGCCCGTCACCGTCCCCGGGTCCCCTGTCCTGGCCCTGGTCCTGGTCCTGGGCGGGACCGGCCGCCAGGCGGCTGTCACGTTCCTGCAGCAGGTCGAAATACGCGCGGCAGCGCAGTTCCCGCAGCGTGCCGGGCATCCCGGCGGCACGCAGGTCCAGCGCCCGCTGCTCCACGTTCTGCCACGACGCCAGGACCTCATCGGCGGGCAGTTCCCGGGCGATGATCCCGGCGTTGCCGGACTCCTCCCGGAACGGCCGGACATGGGCCTCCCGCTTGCGGCGGGCCTGCTTGCGCCGCTCATGGGAGTCCGGGTCGAGCTTGAGGACCAGCCTGGCGGCAGCGGCCCGCAGCTCTGCGTAGGTTTTCTGCTGTGCGGCGGCGGCCAGCACCGGGTCGGCCTTCGCCGCGTCCGCGGCGGACAAGATGTCGGTCTGCTCGTAGATGATCTTGGCGCGCACCGGGTCGATCAGCCCCGCGCCCAGCGCCGCGAACGTGACCGGCAGCCGTCCGGCCAGGTCGCACGCATAGGAGATCCGGTCCGCCGTCCCGTGCCAGGACATCCGCAGCTCGAAGGAGACCTCATCGGCGACGAAATCGGCGAACTGGACCCGGCCGTCGTAGGCCGGGTCCGGCACGGCAGCGGCACCGCTCGCGGCCCCGGCGGACCCGGTCGCGGCCGCGCCGGCAGCGGGCGGCTTCGGCGCGGCGGGCTCCGGGGTGGCGGGCTCCGGGGTGGCGGCGCCGTCCTGGGTCGCGGGGGCTGCGGGGCCGGCAGGACCAGCAGGGCGGGCCGGGCGCGGGCGGGGCGGGACCGCGGGGTGCCGGAGCGCGAGCTCGCGCATCGCGGAGAACTCCAGCCAGGTCGCCCACGACGCCATCCGGCGGCCGCCGGAGATCACCGCGAACAAGACCTCCTCCGGAACCTGGGCCAGCCCGGTCCCGTCACCGCCGGACACAGCCGCGGCCACCATGGCCAGCAGCGGACCCGGCGCCATCGGCGGGGCCTGGCCGTCGCCGCCGAACCGGGACAGCTCCATGTTCTCCGCCGGCAGGCAGACGAACAAGCCCTGCTGGTCCTCCGGCGCGACCGCAGGGGGCTCCTCCCGGCCATCGCCCGGCGCGGCCGCGCGCCGCGGGGCGGGACCGTCCCCAGCCGGGCTGCTGTCCTTGTTCCCGGGTCCGGGGGTGTGGTCGTGCGGGCCGCTCCCGTACCCGGGCGCAGGCGTGGAGCGCTCGGGCTCCTCGCCGTCGTGCCCGCCTCGCGGGACCGGTTCTGCGGGCACGAGCCACCCTCCGTTCCGGGAATTCAGGGGTTTTGCTACCCCATCATTGTATCGAACTTTCGGCTCATTTTCTATTGTCGTTCGCTAGTTTTTTCGTTAATCTCGACACGAATCAGACTGTGGTGCCGCGGGAGCGTGGGCGGTTAGCTACTCTGACAGCGGGGAGGCGGCGAACGCAGACCACTAGCCATGGGGATCGGCCGAGGCGATCGCTTGCGCGAGCTAGCGTCCTGAGTTGGGACCTACAGGCGCACTTTTTGCAGCAGATGCGGGGCGCGCAGCGCGGTGTGGCCCTGGCTGGCCAGGTCTGGTGAGAGATCAGGCCCCGACCTTTACCTCCGGTAAGCGCTCGCGGCGAGGTCGAGCAGGAAGTTGTCCGGGACTACGGCATCATGCCGGTGGTGGAACAGGCGCTGGACGACGCTGATCACGGCGGTCGCCTGACACCACTGGCGGAGGCGGCCCGCGTTCAGGCCGGGGACGAGAGTGGTGATCTGGCTGATCCGCTCGTCTAGCTCGCCCGCGCTGGTGACGCGGGCCAGGGCTATGTCGATCGCGTCCCACGTCCGGTCCCCGCAGGACGATCGGGGGTCGATCGCGACCAGCCCGCGGGCCGGGCCGCCGTCGAGGATGTTGAACAGGTGCAGATCTCCGTGCACGAGCCCGTAGTCGTCGGTGCTGGCGGTCAGTTCGCGCGCTAGCGCATGGCCGCGCGCCACCATGTCCAGCGGCACGAACCTGCTGACATAAGGGTCGCGCGCCCGCCGGGCGATGAGGCCGTAGATGAACTCCACGCCTTCCGCGCTTGAACGCAGCGCCGCGACGTCATGCCCGGCCACATCCCGGAGCCCGGCGAGAAGTTCGGCGAAGTCCTCAAACGGCGGAAGCCCGGGCCACGCGGCGACCTTCGTCCCTGGTGTCACCCTGTCCAGGAGGAGCGCGCCAGCTCCCGGATCGGATTCGAGCAGGTCCACCGCGTGCGGCGTTCCCGCCCACGCCCGCAGCGCGATCGCCTCCGACTCGGCGATGGACCGGTCAGGCGTCAGCTTGAGCACCACCGGCCTGGCGCCATCCTGACGGCCGAGGAAGACACGCGACGTGCCGCCGGACATCGCCTCGTCCAGTTCCAGGCCCCAGCGCTGGCAGTACGCGGCGACCAGTCCGGCCAAGCCGTCGCACCACGGTTCCGCGTCCGGTCCGAACCGGTCGAGCAGCCGCTTGCGGGCAGCGGCGTCCAGTACGAACTCCGGGTCAAGCATGGGCCATAGCCTGGCGGGCGAGTACGGCACGGCGCAACGGGGTTTTGCGTGGCTGTGCGTTCGGTTTGCCGAAGACGCTAGGAGTGGAACGGGCGCAGGAGAACCAGTGACGGAATGGGCTGCCTAGACCGCGACGGCCGGCTTGTGTTCGGCGGCGGCAGCCGCGCGCCGCTTGCGCCGCCGGTCCCGTTGCCTGTCCTCCGGAGTGGTTCCGCCCCAGATGCCGTAAACCTGGTCGTGAGCCATAGCGAACTCCAGGCACTCCCGCCGGACGCCGCAACCCGCACAGATTATCTTGGCTCGCTCAACCTGCCGCTCGCCCGGGCCCGCGGCGGAGATGGGAAAGAACAAGTCAGGGTCGGCGGTCAGGCAGGCGCCAGCCGCTCGCCAGTTCATGGCGCTCCCGGTCGCGGTCATCACGTGTCCTCACGAGGTCTGAGCTGGTCTTATGTTCGCGCCTTCACGGCCGGTCAGCATTGACGTCGCCTTGCTCGTTGCCGAGCTGTGCTGGCAGCGGATAATCCGCTTCCCTTCGCCTTCGCCCCTACACCTTCGCGGCGCAAAAATTTGCCCGGCGACGGTCAGCGTTCCGCCTGCGCCGCGGTGCCGAGGCACCAGCCGGATCCACGTCGGCACCGGCCGGTAGTCCTCGCACGTCACTGCTCGCTGAGCAGGCAGCCGCGAAGCTTGATCATCGCGTCCCTGATCCGCGCTTTGACGGTACCGAGCGGAACATCCAGCATGCTGGCGACCTGACTGTAGGTGTGCCCATCGTAGAAGGCCAGCGTGATGGCCTCTCGCTGCCGTTCGCTGAGCTGATCCAGGCAGCGAAGCAGCCGCTCGCGGTTAAAGGCGTCTTCGGCCGCCTCACCGGGCTGGGCCCACGGGGAGACTGGCGCGGCGGTCTGCTGTTCACGGGCGGCGGAGGCGGCGGTCCGCCGCACCCGGTCGATGGCGCGACGGCGCGCGATCGTCATCGCCCACGCGACGGCGCTGCCCTTGGCCGAGTCGTAGCGGAAGGCGGTACGCCAGAGCTCAAGGAGCACCTCCTGGGCGACCTCCTCGGACTGGGCCGGATCGCCGAGAACGGCCTGGACCTGACGGTGGATCGGCTTCCTCAGCTGCTCGTAAATGAGGTCGAACGCGCCGTGCTCCCCTCGTGCCACGGCATCGAGCAGCCTGTCCAGTTCAGCCGGGACCTTAGCCGATGAGCTCGAGCGTCCGCTTCTTTGTTGACTCACGTAACGACATTCGAAGGTGGCGGCGGTTCGGCTTGCCGCATTTCCGAGTCCGGTTTGAGCAGCCGGACAGGTGGTAGTCGACTCCCCTCCTTAGCCGAGCGGAGGGACCTGACCGTGACCGGACCCCTTGTGACCGCGGTCGATACTGCCGTCTACGTCATACCGACCGACGCGCCGGAGGCTGACGGCACGCTCACCTGGGACTCCACGACGATGGTCCTGGTGACCCTGCAGGCCGGCGAGGAGCTTGGGCTCGGCTGGAGCTATACCTCCGCCGCGGCGCAGACCGTCATCCACGAAGTGCTCGCGGATGTGGTGGTCGGGCGAGACGCCTTCGACATCACGGCGGCGGCGGAGGCGATGGCCCGCCAGGTCCGCAACATCGGCCTGCAGCTGGACGTGACCCGGTGCGGCGGGATCACCGAGTTCCTGCGCGGGGCGAGCCTGGCGGCGGCGCATAACCTGCAGGTCTCCGGCCACTGCGCGCCCAACCTGCACGCGCACGTGGGGGCCGCGGTCCCTAAGCTGCGGCACGTCGAGTACTTCCACGACCACCAGCGGATTGAACAGCTGTTCTTCGACGGGACTCTTGACCCGTCAGGGGGCTCGATGCGGCCCGACCGGGACCGCCCCGGCCACGGCATGGCGCTCCGCGGCGCGGACACGGAGCGTTACCGGCGCACCTGACGCCAGGCGGGTCGAAACGCCCCCGGAGCCGCGCGAAAGCGGCCTCCGCAGACGGGATCGGAGATCGATCCACGGGCTATAATGTGACGAGCATCACATCACTTTACGTTTATTTACCTCGGGCCGGGCACACCGTACTCGTCCGCCATTCCCAGGGTCCCGAGGAGGCCACCTTGACCAGAGGAACCCTCCGGCAGCCGGCGTCAGACACCATGGATGCCGCCGCCAAGGCCGTCCCTGACGGCACCATCCAGTCCGGGTCGCGCGCCGAGCTGCAAGAGCTCTCCGACAACGCCCTGCTGGCTAAGGTCCGCGCGCTGCCACGAGACAACGAGCTGCGCGCCGCTGCCTGCGAGATACTCGTGGACCGGTACCAGAAGCTGGTCCGCTCGTGTGTCAGGCAATACCGCGGCAGTCCGGAACCGACCGAAGATCTCATGCAGGTCGGATACGTCGGCTTGCTTAAGGCGATCAACAACTACGACCCCGAAGTCGGCGACAGCCTCTCCGCATACGCTCAGCCTTGCGTCAGCGGTGAGATCAAGCGGCACTTCCGGGACAAGCGCTGGCAGATCCATGTCCGCCGGTCCGCCCAGGAACTACTGCTCGAACTGCGCAAAGCCACCGAGGACCTCACCCAGCAGTTCGGCCGGGCGCCCACCGAGGATGAACTAGCCCACCGGCTCGGGGTCACCCGCGATGACATGCAAGAGGCCCGGCAGGCGGACCTCGTGTTCAGCACGTACTCCCTCGACGCCCCGCTGTCGGACCGGGAAGATCCTGCCTTGCTCGCCGACATGCTCGGCGACGACGACCCCGGCGTCGCCCACACCATCGACATGGAAGCCGTCAACACCCACTGGGAGGAACTGCCCGAGCGTGAGCAGCGCATCCTGGTCATGCGTTTTTACGGCAACCTCACCCAGACCGAGATCGGCGAACGGCTCGGCATCTCGCAGATGCACGTGTCCAGGCTCCTCGCCCGGGCCCTGAGCCACCTGAAGAGCAAACTGCTCGATCCCGCCGAGACCAGCGACACCCACCCGTCGCCCCAATCAGCTGCCACGGCCTGATAAGCCAGGACGCCGTGACCGCGGAAGGATCCTTATGAAAACCGGTATGGGACTGGCACTTATCGCAATCGGCGCGATCCTCGCGTTCGCCGTGACGACGAACACTTCCGTCTTCAACCTGCACACCGCGGGTTACGTGCTCATCGTCATCGGCATCATCGGGATCGCGATCCCGCGCCGCGGCTACGGCTGGGTCGGCCAGCGGCTGTTCGTGCGGCAGACCAACTGGCGGCCACGTAGCCGGGTAGAGGAAGTCAACTATCCGAGCTACGCCGGCCAGGGTTCGGCGAATAGCCGTGTGCAGGCGAGTCTGCCGGCCCCGCAGGTGCGCCCCGCCGAGACAGAGGTGATCGAGGACGTCTACGACGAGTGAGGCCGGGCGCCACGAGCGTCGGCCATGAATAGGTGACGCGGAGGGGGGCCTCGTCCCGTAAGCCCGAAAACGGACCCCACCGTAAACCTTTGGAGAGGACATGACCATCACACCTTCGGTCATCATCGTCTGGCTTGTCATCGGACTGGTCATTGGCGCGCTGGCACGATTGCTCGTCCCTGGCCGTCAGCACATCGGCATCATCATGACGATCCTTATCGGCATCGTGGCCGCACTGGTCGGCGGCTTCGTCACCGCCGCCATCATCGGCGCCGGGCACACCGTGATCACGTTTATCGTCGCGCTGATCGCGGCCGCCCTGCTCGTCAGCGCGTTCACCACCCGCGGCTACGGGCGGTACCGCAGCCGCAGCCGCAGCCGCAGCCGCAGCCGCAGGCCTGCCTGGCGGCGCTGGTAGAGCGCTAGCTCGGCAACATACGCACGGATCCGCCGGGGCATCCGCTCCGGCGGATCCGCTTTGTCCGTGCCGCGCTACCGCCGCCGGTACTATCAGCAGGGAGCCACTCGGCGGCGGTGGCGGTGGCGCTTCACGGGGATGATGGTCTGGAGAGATGTCGCAAGACACCTGGCCTAATGGCTCATACGCTGATTTCGCCGACCTGGCCAGGCGGCGCGATGCGCTCCGGCAGGCCGCGGCGATGCCTGGTGCCGATCCCCGGGCCCTGCTCGACGCCACGTTCGCCGAGCTGGACGCCGCCGTCGACGCGGCGGCCAAGCTGGCGGGATCCGACGCCAGGGATGTGGACCCGAAAACCCCTGACGCCCTGGCCGCGTCGCTCAGCGCGGAACGAGGCCTGCTGCGTGCCATCTTCGCCGATGCGCCCGTCCCGTGCGGGCCACCCGGGGCCCGCGGTGGTCCGGCCGGACGGGCGCGTCGACGTGCTGAGCGGCGGGAGCCTGCCCCTTGGCCTGTTCCCCGACGCCGAGCCGGAGCGGGAAGAACTCGAGCTCGGCCCCGAGGACCTGCTCTTGTTCTACTCCGACGGGGTCACCGAAGCGCGCAGCCCCGACATGCGGTACTTCGAGGAGCGGCTGGCCGATGAGCTGACCGGGCTGGCGGGCCGCTCCGCCGCCGAGACCACCCGGATGATCCAGAGCCTGGTCACCAGCTTTTCCGAGGACCAGCTGCGGGACGACATGACCATCTTGATCGCGAAGGTGAAATCCCCGCCCGATACCGGCTGAACCCGCGCTCAGTCCTGCCTGGCTCGGGGCAGCACCTGCCCGGCGAAGAACTCAAAGAACGCCTCGGTGGCGCTGACCGCCTGACCTACGTAGACCTCGTCGAAGCCCGCGTCCGCGAACTGGCGCAGCGCGGTGTGATAAACGTCCGGGTCGGGGCCGGTCGGCGCGGAGATCATGTCCTCGGTGACGAGCTCGGTGAGCTGTTCGAAGTGCCGGGGCAGCTGGAGCAGCTGCATCGCCCGGGCCCGCTACCCACCGGCTGGGGAGTTACTCGCCTGACTCACCACTGCCGTCGCGCCTCAGGCGGGACGGGTGACGGGCGCCTCACTGGCCTCGCTGCCGTAGGCGGCCACGACCTCGCTGGCCACCTCGGTGACCTTGACGTGGCGGCGCTGAGATTCCTGACGCAGGCGCTGCAGAGCGTCGTCGGCGTCGCAGCCGAGCGCGTGCATCAAGATGCCCTTGGCCTGGTCCACGACCGACCGCGCGACCACGGCGTCCTTCAGCTGGCTGGCGGTACGCTGAGCCTGGTCATACGCCGTCGCGTTGGTGAGCATCGCGCCGCCGAACGCGGCGAGCATATCGGCCATGGGGTTGGACTCGGCGTCGAGCACGCCGGGACGCACGCCGAACAGGGACAGCACCAGGGCACCCAGCGGGAGCTTGCGCACCAGGTGAACCGAGCAGCGTACGCCGCGCCGCAGCGCCGCCTCGGCGAAGTCTGGCCAGCGGGTTTCTTCCAGCGTGTCCGGGCAGCTGACCGGGACACCGGTGTCGGCCGCCTCGACCAGCGGGCCGCGGCCGATCCTGAACTGCAGGTCGGCGAGCTCCGCCAGGTCAGGATGGGTCGCCGCGGCACTGACCACTTCGCCATCGCGCCAGACCGCCGCATGGGCTCCCGAGCACGCCGGTACCTGCCAGGCGGCGAGCTCGGCGAGCTTGTTCAGCGACCTGGCCTCGCCGCCGTTGGTGAGGCTCAGTAGTTCCGCCGCCTCATGGCCCAGCTGCTCGATCGGCAACAGATCCTCCGTCCCTGAATCATTTTTAGCACACGCCGGGCAAGCCGCAGGTTACCCGTGGCGTCCGGCGGCAAACGGTGCCTGCGGCGGCCTGCGAGCCATCCTCAGTCGGGGACGGCGGCGGTCACCTCACTGGCCAGACGCTGGCTCAGCGACACGCGCACCAGGGCCGCGGCGAGCCGGCCGGGCTGGCCGCTGGCGGCCAGCAGCTCGGCCAGCGGCTCGCGGTCGTAGGGCAATCGCACCCGGCGGGCACCGCTGGTCACCCGGGCGTCCAGGTAGGGCGCGACCGAAGGCCAGGTGTCCTGGATTTCGCGCAGGAAGATACTCGCCCCGGTTGATCCCACCCCGGGAAACTCGGTGAGCACCGACGCGATGGCCGCCGCCTCGCCATCAGCCTGATCGCGCAGCCTGCGCAGGTCACCGTGCCATTTGCCGGACAGCAGGTCCGCGCCGTCGCCGAGCATGGTGGCGGTGCGCTCGTCATACCGCCGGTAGTGACCGCGGCCGAGCGCGTCCACCCGGTCCTGCCAGCTAGCCTCGCTCATGGCCTTCGGGCTGCGGTAGCCGGCCGCGAACAGCTCGCGCGCCGCCGCGACCCCCGTCTCGGCCGCAATCGGCGCGCTCAGCAGCGTGGCCAGCACCAGCACCTGGTAGAGCGGACCGGGCCGGTCGGCGAGCTTGATGCCCGCCTCCTCGGCGTACAGCGACCCGCACCGCTCGAGCAGTTCGCTGACGATTAGTTCTGGTTTCCCGGACATAGGGGTGGCCTTCCTCAGCAGCCAGGCGAAGCAGCCGGGACCCCGGAAAGAACTTGCCTTTCCCCCTTCTCCAGGGCTAGGTCGCCGACCGAGACCACCCCCACCGGGATGCCATCGGCAAGGATCGGAATGCGGCGCACCGCGCGTTCGCGGATGAGCTGTTCGGCTTGGGTCACGTCGTCGTCCGGGCTGAGCACGGCCACCTGGCCGATGCAGATCTCGCCGATACACGTGGTGAGCGGGTCACGGTTCTCCGCGAGCACTCGTACCGTGATGTCCCGTTCGGTGACCAGCCCGCTGAGCCGGCCGGCGGCCAGCACCAGCGCGGTGCCAACGCCCTGTTCTTTCATGGCTTTCGCCGCGGCCGAAACGGTGTCGGTCGGAGCCATGCATACCGGCGCGGGCGACATGATGTCGCGCAATTTCCTTGTCATGGTCACCTCCTGAGGTAACCAGTACCGGTACCCGCTGTCGTCGCAGGCAAAAGGCACAGGTCGGCGTCGTGATGCCGGTCACGCCGCGACGTGCAGACCGATCAGCAGCACCGGGAATCGGCGAACGGCTCGGGTGCCCCGCGGAGCACCGGGAGCCCGATGGACTTGTGAGCTTCAGGTGACCTTGTGAGCTTCAGGTGACCTTGTGAGGTTCAGCGCTCCAGCCTGGCGAGGCGCTTTCCCGCCTCGCCAAGGCCGTGCCTGGTGCTGGTGAAGCCCGACCACGGGTCCTGCGTGCCCCCCAGCCTGGCCCCGATGGTGGCCATCGTGAACTGGCCGGGCTCCAGGCCGGCATCGTCGACCTCCGGCCAGCTCAGCGGGGTGGCCACGGGCGCGCCCACCCCGATGGGGCCGGGCGTCATCACGTCGCGCACCTTGGCGTCCATGACGTGCTGCCTCCTGGAATGTCGGTGGATTACGCCTCTTGCCCCTCTTGCGCTACCAGCCCTCACCCGGCTTA
>Ga0182030_10012208_pt1 | contig 17249 bp, 16 predicted proteins | sample 812S3MmetaG_FD_121299 | JGI IMG/M metagenome (GOLD analysis project Ga0182030, IMG submission 121299) | Permafrost microbial communities from Stordalen Mire, Sweden - 812S3M metaG (Illumina Assembly) | ecosystem: Environmental > Terrestrial > Soil > Wetlands > Permafrost | place: Sweden...
AGGTGGATCGGTCTCGGCACGAACTTGTTCTGTGTGTTCGGGAACGTTCCTCCCTCGGTTGCTACGGCGCCCAGCAGGGCGGAGATCAAAAAGAGGGTGCGGGCGACCTGCCAGCCGCCGAGGTTGGCCGCGGCGGCCGATCGCCAGACGTGCGCAGCGAAGCGAGTTCCCGCGCTGGCGACGGTTTCTGCGACCTCGGCCAGCACGTCGGGCGCTACGCCGGACTCGGCTGCGGCAAACTCGAAAGTGAAGTCGGCGTAGATCGAGGCGAGCACCTTTTCGAAGGCTTCGAAGCTGACCGGCAGCTCGGGACGGCAGGCCTCCAGGTACTCGGCCCAGTTCCACCATCTCCGGACGAAATCCCGGTTGTAGCGGCCCGTCGTGATCAGGTGCCGGGCGACGGAGAGATTGATCGCCGATTCGCTGCCCGGTACCGGGGACAGCCAGTGGTCTGCCTGGCTGGCCGTGTTGGACAGGCGCGTGTCGAGCACGATGAGCTTTGCTCCCTTGGCGCGTGCCTCGGTGATCCGCTGGGCGTGCGGATTGAAGTAGTGGCCCGCTTCCAGGTGAGCACTGATCAGGTAGATGACCTTGGCGTTGGCGTAGTCCGGGCTCGGCCGGTCGGATCCCGTCCAGAACTGGTAGCCGGTGCGGCCGGCACTGGAACAGACGTTGGTGTGCGAGTTGTGACCGTCCACGCCCCAGCTCGCGAGCACACGCTCGGTGAACCCGTCCTCACCAGGTCGGCCGAGGTGCACCATGATCTCGTTCTGCCGCCCCTCGGTGATGGCCGTCCTGATACGGGTACTGAGCGCGTCGAGTGCCTCGTCCCAACTGATCCGCTCCCATTCTCCCGACCCGCGGGCCCCGGCCCGGCGCAGCGGGTACAAGACGCGGTCGGGATCGGTTAGCTGGTTGAGGGTCGCGGGCCCTTTGGCGCAGTTACGCCCCCTAGAGCCCGGGTGCTCGGGATTGCCCTCGAACTTGCGCACCTCGAGGCTGTCCTTGTCGACATAAGCGAGGAGCCCGCAGGCCGATTCACAGTTGAAGCACGTCGTCGGGACGAGCAGATAGCGACGCTCGAGACGCGACGGCCAGGCGCGTGAGTCGAGCTCGGTCCAGTCGTCCCAGCGTTCCTTTGGCGGGAAGGCCGCGAGGTGAGTACCGCTTGGCCCCTGGTAAAAGGTCTCGCCCCGCGCTTCCACAGCGGCGCGTGCCGCCGATACCCGTGCCGCGATGACGTCGAGCTCACCGTCGGACAAAAGGGGGGGAGGGCCGTCCAGGCTCGCGCCTGGTCCCGTCTCAGTTTCCCCACTTGGAGGGATCGGGCCAGCGACTGTTCGGGGCTCGAGTGGCAAGTTCAACTCCTCCTAGGCGAGCGGGACGGACTGCTCGGCTCGGATGAAAGCGTGCTCGTGCGCGAGCAGCCCGGCGAGGGCTATCGGTGTCGCCGCAAGGCCGAGCCAGGGAGCCGCGACGGCGAAAGACACGAGCAGCAGGCCGGGCCAGAAGAACCGGGCGCAATCACCGCCGGTCATGTCGTGGACAGCCAGGCGGGCATGCTTGCTCGCGCCTCGCGTCATGGTCTCGCCCGCCGTCATCAGCACGTCGGCACCGGCAGCGATGGCGAGGATCACCTCGCCGGCATTGACGGCCTCGGTCGTCGAGAGCCACCACAGCACCGGCAGCATCGCGGCCGCGCCAGCGAGCAGGGCCTGGACCGCCAGTTGAGGCGCGAGCAACGGGCTTTGCCAAAGGTCCCGCCCCCGAGCCTGGCGGAGCAAGCAGGCGGTGTAGACGGCCGCCGAGAGGGCAAGAACGAGCCCAGGCCAAGCGAGCACTCGTCTCGTCGCCGCCCCGGTCAAGAGGTAGAGCAACACCACCACGCCGTAGGAGCAGATGACAAAGGTGCCGCGGACCAGCCAGCTGTGCCACTGGCGACGGGTGAAGATGAGGAAGAAGCGCCGCGGGTGCTTGAGGTCGGCGACGAGCAGGGCGCCCGTGATGGCGAGGAATACCAGCGCCGTTACCGGCGCGGCCCAGCGAACAGCGGCATTCGTCCAGCTGATCCGGCCCGCCAGTGCGAGGAGCACCGGGACGGCGAAGGCACCCGTGGCGATGCTCTTTGTCCACGTGTAGAGGCTCACGGGCAAGCCCCACGGTGCTCGGTGGGGGACGTCATAGCTGACAAGTGCGTCCGTATCCGAGCTCGTCGGTGCAGGATTGCCCGCCACGACCGAGCTTGCGCCGCCCGGGCCTTGAAGGGCCCAGGCGTACAGTCCTCCGTCCGGGCGCCGAGCCGCCAGGGGATCCAGCGTCGCCGTGTGCACTCCCAGGTAGTGCACACCGGGCCAGGTCCGCTTCTCAGGTTTACGTACCTTGCCTGGTTCCAGAGCAAGGATCCGTGCCACCAAAGAGCTCGGGTCGTTGCCGTCGCCGACGATGATCGCCCCGGTCGGACAGACAGTGACACAGGCCGGTTCGAGGCCAATCTCGAGTCGGTGGGCGCACAGGTTGCACTTTTCTGCTGAATGGTCTTCCGGATTGATGAAGATGGCGTCGTAGGGACATGCCGCCATGCATGCCTTGCAGCCGATGCAGATCGACTTGTCGAAGTCGACTATCCCGTCCCGGCGGCGAAACATGGCCCGTGTCGGGCATGCAAGTGCGCAGGGCGCATCGGAGCACTGGTTACAACGCGTCACCTGAAAGACGCGCCGTACTTGCGGGAACAAGCCAACTTCGACGGCCTTGACGTATGTGCGGGTGACCCCGACGGGTACCTCGTTCTCGCTCTTGCAGGCTGTCGTGCAGGCGTGACAGCCGATGCACTTGGTCTGGTCGAGCACCTTCAGCCACCGCACGGGAAGGATGGCTTGCTGCATGGCCGTGATGCTAGGAGCCGGCAGCGTCATGGCCAGGCATACCGTTCCTAATCACTACGCGAGCCGCTCTGTTCGGATACGCGGCGCGGGTAGATGACGTCATGGCTTTGCTGACAGGCAGTGGCGATCCGTTGGACGTGGAGGGCTTCGCGACCCACCACATCCCGCTCAACGATGCGCCCAGGGTTCATGAGATCTTTCAGCAGAAGGTTGACGGCGCCGTGAAAATCATCTTGTGGCCGGGTCAGTCCGTCTGAGGTCCAGTTTCGAAAAATCGAGTTGGCGCACGAACCTCTCGCAGGCCTGGCACTTCGCAAGGACTTGTCGGACCTTGCGAAGTGCCTGCAAAGTTGCCGTTTGCAGGCGTGTTCAACAACAAGCGTCGGCCCCGACTCGATGACGCGGTGTCCTGTGAGAATCACCTCGTCGCGGTGGTGCCGCGCCCTGTAACGGCAGTCGTGACGACCTTCTATGCGGCGGCGGTGCCCAAAGGGGCGACCCGAGTAACCGGATCGCCCCTTTGGACTTGGTGCTATCAGGACTTGGTCGCGTTCCAGAGGAAGTACTGGCTGATCGAGGTCGCGTAGACGCCCGTCACATTCTTCTGCGAGGCGCTGAGGAAGTTGTAGAAGTAGGGGTAGATGATCGGCGTCTGGTCCAAGAGCAGGGTTTCGATCTGCTTGGCGAGGCTTCGTTGCGTCGAAAGGTCCACCGCCGCCACGTACTGTTTCGAGAGCTTGTCATAGGTCGAGTTGTTGAAGCGGGCCGCGTTCCAGGCTCCCGCGCCAGTAGCGGCATTGTGGGTCTGCAACGGTGCCTCGAGGAAAACGTTCGGCACGGACCGGGCGCCGTAGTCGCAGCAGCTCATGTCGCCGTCCAGCCAGTCCGACTTCCCATAGACAGCCGAGCCGTAGTATTTCGTCGGCGTCTCGACCGTGAGGTCAATCGTGACTCCGACCTTGGAGGCCCACTGTTGGATGTACTGGGCCAACTGTGGCATCTCTTGGCGTTGCTCTGTCACGAGAGTCATCTTGAAACCGCGCGACACACCACCTTTTGCCAGCAATTCCTTGGCCTTAGCGTAGTTCTGCGAGCGCTGCGGTACCGTTGGCGGGGCGACCGTCGTGGGGAAGATGGGGGCGAAGGGACTGTCGTTACCGACGACGGCATAACCCTTGAAGAGGGCCTGAACGAGAGCTGGGCGGTCGAGGAGGTAGCCCATTGCCTGGCGCACGTACTTGCTCGTGAAAGGAGGCAGGTCGGTGCGCATGGAAAGCTCGCGATGCAACGACGACTTCAGATTGATGAGGTTGTAGTTGCCGTTCAGCAGCTGGGGACTCGTCGCCACCGTGAACTGGTCCAGCGTGTCAATCTGGTTCGCCTCGAGTGCGGCCACCATCGGCGTCTCGGTCTCATAGAAGGTCCACTGCACCTCGGCCGGCAGCGCCGCCTTGCCCCAGTAGTAAGGGTTGCGGACATAGGTGGCCCCGACGTTCGGGGTGTAGCTGGACATCTTGAAGTGGCCCGTTCCTACGAACTCCTTTTGATAGTTGGCAAAGTCGTAGTTGTTCGGGACGATGATCATGTTGTAGTTGTCACTCGAGACCGCATCGGGAAATCCGCCATCGGAGGCCTCGAGGTGGAAGGCGATGGTGCTGTCGTCAACCTTCACGACACCTTCTGGCAACAAGGTCCCAGAGAAGACCGAGAGTGCGTTCGAGCCGTTCTTCGGGTTGGCGTGGTACTTGAAGCTGTACACGACATCGTCGACTGTCATTGGGGTGCCGTCGTTGAACTTGACCCCCTGACGGATCTTGAAGGTCCAGACTGTGCCGGTCGAATTCGGTTTCCAGCTCGTGGCGAGCCAGGGTTGGTAGTTGGCCTTGTCGTCGGCGAGCACGAGGTACTCGCCGACGTTGCCGATCAGCTCGAAGCCGCCTTCGTCGGCGATCGTGACCGGGTTGATGGCCCCGGCTGGAACGAGGATGCCCGCCTTGATCGTCACGCCAGCCTTAGCTCGAGATGCCGTGGCTGAGGACGAGGTCCTGATGGTCGGAAAGCCGCCCGCCTCGAGAATGCGACCGAGGACGGTCGCAGAAAGGCCGACGGCCGAGCCGCGCCGGAGGAAGTCCCTCCTCGAGAGTCTCCCGGCGAGCAGTTCGTCGATGACGTGCTGTTCTATCGGTCCCCGCCCGCGCCGGAGGTCGTCCAGCTGCTCGTGGTTGACTTCCCAGTTGTCGTCGGTGGCACTCACGCGCCAGCCCCCCTTTCGTCCCCCCGCTCACGCGAGTTCAACTCATGACCTGGCTCTCGCCAGGTGTTACCAACCTAATATACTGTTACAACACTGTATAGAGGTAGACAATGGCTACGGGCCTCCGGACCCTCGTTCTCGGTGCTATCGACACAAGAGACCTTTGACGAGATGAAACATTTTTGCGACCCGTAGAGAGGCTCAGATCTGGTCCGATCGAACTCTGGGCGTCGTCTGGCCGTTACGCTGCTGGCGAGTGACGGTTGTCGACAATATGAGTGAGCACCGCTTCGAGTTCGCGACCGAGGGTGTCTTGGCGTACCTCGCCTACCGCCGCGACGCCGAACGGCTCGTGCTGGCCCACACCTTCGTGCCCGAGGCGATGCGCCGCCGAGGGATCGGCGGTCACCTCGTCGAGGCAGCCGTCGAGGCGGCGATAGTCCCCGGTCTCACCGTCGTGCCGGAATGCCCATTCGTTCAGGCGTGGTTGGCGGCAAATCCGACGACAGCGGGTCGGGTGAGGATCGCTCCGCTGTCGAGTTGACCTGGTCCTCTTGGTCCCCCGAGGTCAGTGCCGGCTATCTGTTTCAGGAAGCCGCTGGGGCGAGATCGCCTGCCCGGTACGCCTTCACGTATTCGCGACAGGTGCTGTCGATGCCGGTGAGGACGTCGAGCGCCAGCTGGAAGGGCCGTGCCGAGCGATCAGCGGCGAGAGCCAGCTCGACGTTGAGGGCGGTCGGATCGACGATGCCGCTGTCGGCCCCAGCCTCGATGGCCAGCACCAAGAAGGCGTCGTTCAAGAGCCGCCGGCTCGGGAGCCCGAAGCTGACGTTGCTCATGCCACCGGTGATGTGGATCTCGTCGCCGTACCGCCTTCTGATCTCGGCGATGGCGTCCAGGCAGTCCCGGCCGGACCCGCTGTCGACTGCGATCGGGAACACGAGGGGGTCGACGAAGATCTGTGCGGGCTTGATTCCAGCTGCCAGCGAAGCCTCCACGATGCGTCCGGCATTGGCAACTCGCCCTTCGGCGTCGGAGGGTACTCCCGACTCACCCGCGGCGCTTACGACAACAGGGCTTTGCAGCTCGGCTGCCAGCTCGAGTGCTCCGATCCGCTCGAGCGATGCCGAGTTGAGCATCGGCACCCCCACGCGACTGCCAGCTGACTCGATCGCTGTCTCCAACCCTGCCCGGATGATCTCGAGGTCGGACGAGTCGATCGAGAGCGGAACCTCGACAAGGGGGGCAAGAGTGCTCACGAGGAAACGCATTGCCGCGACCTGCTCGTCGTGCTTGCGCGAGAACTCATCCAGGTTCACGTCGAGGAAGTGGGCACCAGCTTTGACCTGACGCTTCGCGAGCACGCTCAGATAAGAGAGAGCGACCGACCGGTCCGGCTCGTGCCCGGACATGGCGACCTGCACGGCAACTTTGACGTGCTTGATACGCCCCTCTAGGTACGGCTGGGCGCTCTTCTCCTCCTCGGGGATGCGCAGGTGACGCTTGGCACCGTGCTCGTCAACGAAAACGATGCCCTCCTCACCAGCCTCGTTGGCGGCGATTCGCTCGTTCTTCTTGAGCAACACCCGCGTGGCATGGATGTTCTCACCGATAACGACGAAGTCACGTTCGGCCGTGCTCACCGCAAATTCTCCTGTTCAGCCCCGATTCGGGCTATGTGGTCTCTTCCCAAGAAAGTGTTCGCCCAAGCGCTTGTGCCGCGAAGGACGTTGTCATTGAACACGACCGGTCGTTGCAACATCGAATCCTCTTCCCCGTAGGGCTTGAGTCGTTCGTAGGCACGTGCCCAGATGCACTCTTTGTCGGCGACCTCGCACAGGCCGTCCCTAGTGCCGCCGCAGGGACCGTTTCGCTGATTCTTCGCGCACTGGGACTCGGGGCACAAATAGGCGATCTCAGCCAGCGAGCAGTCACCGCAGTCTTGGCAGTCGAACAGCGGTTTCTTGGCCGTGTGCTCTGCCAAGTGGAGCGAGTTGCGAACCGGAAGCGGGCAACGCTCGACAGCGGCGTAAAAGCTACGTGCCAGCTTGAACAGGGGAGCCGTGGGGTCGAACACGGTCGCGTGGGCGAGGCGGCTCGTGCGGTAGCCGACCGGAACGCCAGAGCGGGCAGCGCGGCGGGCGGCGCCGCTACGAGACGCGAGGAAGGTGCGGTTGATCTCTTTGGAGCACAGGCCGGTGTCGGCGTCGCGCTCGAAGTAGTAGAACTCGTCGGGGAAGTCGAACTGGATGCTTCGAGCGAAATCCTTCCAGTCGTCGGGAGCGAACCGATCGGCTCTTTCGAGGATCTCTTCGCAGTCCGAGGGCTCCAGCTTGCCCCCCAGGTAGGCGCCGCGAAAGCCGAGCCCTCGGGCGACGGCCACTTGCTTGGCCGCCAGGTCCAAGAAGAAGGAACGTCCCTTGTCCAAAGAGGCCCCCTGGCGTTCGCAAATGGCAAGCAGTTCGTCGGTCACGACCACGCCCGGGATTCGCCCGGCGTTAAAGGCGCGGGCGGCTCCGCGAGAAAGGATGTACACGTTCGAGATCACCGGTAGGTCCAGCCCGCTGAGAGCGAGCCATCGCAGGAGCTCGTCGTCCTTGCGGGCGTTGTAGCCCACCTGGTTGATGATGAAGCGAGCCCCGGTGTCGATCTTCTTGCGCAGCTTCAGGTACTGGGGCATGACCTCACGCTCATAGCGCTTGTGGTTGGTCACGACGGCGCCGAGGAAGAAGTTCGTCGGCGCCATAGGCCGTTTCGTCCTCTCGTCAAAAAGACCCCGGTTCATGGCGGCGTACATCGCGAGAAGCCCAACCGAGTCAATGTCGAAGCTCGGGCGCGCCATGCCTTCGTAGCCGGGGCTCGGGTAGTCGCCCGAGAGGGCGAGGATGTTGTCGAAGCCCTCCGAGGCGAGGTTCCACCCCCGGCTTTGCAGCGAATTGCGGTTGCAATCCTTGCAAGCCAAGTGAATGATCACCTCTTGGCCGTGCGACATGAGATCGGTGCCGAGAGTGTCGGCCGCGAGCATGGCGTTGCCCGCGGGGTTGTCGGTGATGGAGAGAACGTCGATGCGCGGGCTCTCGGCGAGCACGCGCGCCCGGGTGAGGACGCGCTGACCCTCCTGGTCACTCAAAAGGCCGCGGCTCGTAACGAGCTCGACGGCGGTCACGAACTGGTTCGTCCGTTCGAGAAGGTGACGAAAGCTCGGATGACCCGAAAAAGAGCCGTCGTCCGACGCCTCTATTGGCGGCGACGTGCTCATCGCTGTGCCTCCCAGTTAGTTGAGCGGGCACCCATGCCGACACCTCGCGTCAAGAGATCGCCGAATCCCCGTCCATGACCGACGGCGTCGGCCGACATGGGCTCTTTTCGCCCGCGTACTCGCCTACCTTTGTCATCTGGACTGACAGCGCCTGGGTGTCCACGACGCGCGTCGATCCTCACCAAGCTGTCACAAGCCCCGAAATTCATTTGCAGCCTAGGTGGGGACGTCGCAGCCATGTTCGCTTTCGTAGAGCTGGCGGTAGCGGCACGTCTCGCCAAGATCGCAGACATCACAGGGGCTTCCCGCCGAGGTCATGTCAGGACCGACTCCGAGGACGAACGACGTCGACTTCTTGGGCTGCATCAACGAGCTTGCGGTCAGCTGCACCCCGATAAGACCTGCCTCGACAAGGGCAAAGAGCTGACGTTGACCGGTCTCTAGAGCCCAGCCCGCGCCCGGGCTGAGTGCCACGCCGACCTGCCAGCCGGATTGCACCATCCGGAGGGCTATTTGCTCGCGCACCCCATGAGCGAGGTGCTGCAGCGCGATGGACCCGACTGCATCGAGCGCCACGGCGAGGGCCGCATCTTCGGAGAACAAGGCCGAGGCCTGGTCCTCGAGCTCAGGCCCGAGGGTGCACACGACGGCGACCACCTGCTTTGCAGCTTGCAGGTGCTCGACCACGACCGGACCGGTGATGCGACAGGCGTCTTCGAGCAGGAGACTCTCATGGCGAAGCCCGACCACGGGCAGGAATCTCCAAGCGACTGCTGGGTGCAAGAGCGATCGGCTCAGCTCGAGCGCCCGCTCTGCTACGGCCAACGCCGAGGAGTTGCGGGCCCGGATGCGCTCGGGATCACCGCCTTGTGCTCGCAAGACGTCATCGACCTCGATGACGAGTTGCCACGCAGTCTTGACCGCTGTCTGCTCTCGTCGATGCGCGCCGGACAAAGCGGCCGCCTTTACACCTCCAGCAGTTGGCACAGCAGGTCGACCGCACTCGAGGCGTCGCGGGCATATCCGTCGGCGCCGATTTCGTCCGCGAACTCAGTCGTGATCGGGGCACCGCCGATTAGAACACGTACCCGGTCGCGTAGATTGGCCTCGGCCAAGGCCGTGATCACATCGGCCATGTTCACCATGGTCGTGGTCAAAAGCGCCGATATGGCTACGGCGCTGGCGCCGTTGTTCACTTCGGCGACGAAGCGCGCTGGGGACACGTCGACGCCGAGATCGACAACCTCGAAGCCGTTGCCCTCGAGGAACATCGCGACGAGGTTCTTGCCGATGTCGTGCAGGTCGCCCTGCACGGTACCGATCACGACCTTGGCCCGGGAGGGGATTCCTTCGGCCACAAGGTGGGGCTTCAGCACTCCGAGGGCTGCGCTCATGGCCCGGGCTGCCACAAGCATCTCAGGCACGAAGATGTCACCGGCCTGGTAGAGAGCACCCGTCTCGCCCATGGCGGCGATCAGTCCCTCCTGCAGGATCTGCTCTGGGGGCAACCCACTCGCGAGAGCTTCGCTCACCTTGGCGAGGGCTGTGGCGTTCTGGCCGTCGACAATCGCGGCGCGAAGCTCCTCCAATTGTCCCATCCTCATGACCTCCCTTTATCAAAAGAGCTTTCCGCCAACGGTTCCATCGGGTAAGACCGGTATTCGTTGACTGCCTCGTACAAGGCGACCACGTTCGCCACCGGCACGCGAGCCTGGACATTGTGGATCGTGTTGAACACGAACCCACCGTCGGCTCCGAAGATCGACATCCGCTCTCGGACCATGGCACGCACGTCTTCGGGTGAACCGAAGGGGAGCACGCGCTGGGTGTCGATGCCGCCTCCCCAAAAGGTGATCCGGTCGCCGTATCGGTCCTTCAGGGCTTCTGGAGTCATGTCGGCAGCTGAGGTTTGCACGGGGTTCAAGACGTCGAAACCGGCATCGGCAAGGTCGTCGAGCAGGCGCCAGATCGAGCCGCAGGAATGGATGAACGTCTTCCAGGACGTGTGAGCGTGAATCCAGTTATTGACCCGCGCGTGGACCGGCTGGAACAGCGCCCGATAGGTCTTGGGACCGATCATGGGGCCGCCTTGGCTGCCGAAGTCGGTGCCGGTGATGAAGACCGCAGAAAGGGAATCACCGACGACGCCATGGATCTTCTGCAAGTTCGAGAGGCCTATCTCGCACTGTCTTTCGAAGATCTCCTTGACGTACTCGGGCCGGCTGACAAGGCTCATGTACCACTGCTCGAGGTCCCGGATGCCATGGGGATGAGCCAGCGTCGGCCCGGGCACGAAGGCTGCGTCGCCGAAGCTCGTACCTCCGAACTCCCCGACAAGGGCGCGCCCTGTCGCACCGAGGCGCTCGACCTCGCGGCGCACGTGCTCGAGCGCCTCGTCGTCGATCGCGGCGAACTCCTCGAGGTTGTCGGCCGGGTCGAGGTGGTCGTCGTCGATGGGCTCTTGGCGCGTGATCGAGTCGAAGTAGAAGCCGCTCGCCGGCATGCGGGCACAAGGTGGAGCGGAACGGTCACCTTTCGGGTACATGTACAGATCGCCGTTCGGCTCCGGTTCGGTGGGGAACTCGCCCGGGACGAGCACCGGTGTGCCGTCGAAGGTTGTCCACGGTTTCCAGTCGTCGTTCGCAAATCCGTAGATGTTGTTGGGAAGACCGACGCGGACTGCGTCGATGCCAAGGCGCTCGAGCAGGTCCGGAGTCACCTCGCCGAGCATCTGGAATGGCTCGGAAACCTTGACGGGCGTGCCGGGCTCGTCGAGGCCGAGCGCCTGTCGAAGGGCAGCGAGCGAGCTGACGTGGATCCCGCTGCAGCTCGTCGCGCCGAGGTCCAAGGGGACCCGGTCAGCTTCGCGGTGGTTGAGGGCGGCATCGACACGTTCACGCGAGCTCGTCATCGCTCGACCTCCTTGCCTAGTGGGGTGGCCCCTGACGGGGACGTCATTGAGCGTCCTCAAGGGGAAGGCCCGTCTGGCGGGCGAGGGCGCGACGAACCTCTGAGATCACGAGCTCGGTTATCTCCTCGAGCGAGGTGTCCTCGACCTCTTTGTCGAAACGTATCCGGCCGTTGCGCAAGAGATTGACACGATCTGCGACCTCGAGCAGCTGGGCGTAGTTGTGGTTGACGAAAAGGATCGACACATGTTGCTCGTCACGCAGCCGGCGCACGAGGTCGAGGATCTGGGCCGTCTCTCTTGGCCCCATGGCAGCCGTTGGCTCGTCGAGGAGGAGGATCTTGGGCTGCGAGTAAAGGGCGCGGGCTAGGGCAATCGCCTGGCGCTGGCCACCGGAAAGATTGGCGACGTCCTCGGTCATGCCGGGAAGGTTGGCGAGACCCAACCGACCGAGGAACTCGTCCGCCTCTTTGCGCATGCGCCGGTGCACGAGGGTCCGCAGTGGGCCTCGGTAGCGCTCGCGCCCTAAAAAGACGTTCTCGGCGATCGATAGCCCGTTCACGAGGGCCAGGTCCTGGTAGACGATCTCGATGCCGGCGTGTCGGGCAGCGGAGACGGAGCGGAACACGACCGGCTCGCCATGCAACAGCACCTGGCCCGATGTCGCCTGGTGGAAGCCGGAAAGGATCTTCAACAGGGTCGTCTTGCCCGATCCGTTGTCTCCGATGAGCCCGAGGATCTCGCCGTCTTTGAGATGAAGGTTCACGTCGCGAAGCGCCAGCACGGCGCCGTAGCGCTTTTGGATGTGGTCGACGCTGAGGACGTCGGCCGGCCCGGTCAAGTCCGCCGTCACGCTTCGTCTCCTTCGGGCTCGAGCTCCTCGAACCTGCGTCCCACCCGGAGCCTCTGGAAGCGGATGTTCACGACCATGGCGATCAAGATGGCAGCTCCGATAATGATGTCGAAGGCGAATTCGCTGACACCTTCGAGGGTGAAGCCGTCATAAAGGGTCTCGAGGAAGACGGCACCGAAGAAGGCGCCGATTACTGAGCCTGAGCCGCCGGCCAGTGAGGTACCTCCTATCACGGCCCCGGCGACCGCGCTGAACATGATCGCCGTGCCGCCAGACGTCGGGTCGAGGGCGGCGACACGCACACCATCGAGGATTCCGGTGAGGCCGGCCAAAGCCCCCATGAGGACGAAATTCCAGATCTTGATCCGGGCGACGTTGATGCTGGCTTCGTGCGCCGCGTTCAGGTTGCCGCCGACGGCGAAGGTATAGGTGCCAAAGCGGGTCCACTTGAGCAGGTAGGCGAAGATGACGACCATGCAGATCGCCCAGATGAGCTCGGACCAGTTCCCGCCTCCCATGATGTCGGCGTAGAGGTTCCCGCCCGGAGGGGTGCCCGTGGCACCGTTGGTCACGACCAGGACGATCCCGAGGAGCAAGAAGGACATCCCGAGCGTGGTCACGAACGACGGCACGTGAAGGTAGACCGTTATCAGCCCATTGACAAGGCCGATGAAGGCGCTGATGAGGATCGCGAGCACGGTAGCCAACAGCACGGGCAAGTGGTCCTGGCTCAGGTACATCACGATGAACGGCGCCAAGGCGTAGACATTGCCCGCCGATAGGTCGATCTCGCCGCAGATGAGGAGCATTGCCTCCCCGACGGCGAGGATGGCGATGGGGGCGATGAATTGGCCGAGGGTGGCAACGTTGCTGCCGAGGAACAGGCTTCCGCTGCGTACGAGGAAGTAGATGAACAGCAGAACCGAGATGAGGATCGCCGCGATCTCCCGGTGCCTCGAGTAGAGCGCCGAGACTCTGGCGACGCCGCCGACATGTGTCGGCGGCGTCACGTCGAGCCGCGAGCGTCCTTGCGGGGCGCTCACATCAGTGGACATTTTGGGACAGGCCTCGCTGACCTATGACAGCTGGGTCGGTGGGTAGTCGCCGGCAGCGACAGAGATCGGACCGGACATAGGAATGACCTTCTGCGCGGCGCTCGAACCCTCGTAACGGTCTGTGTACTTGGAGAACTGGCCGATGTTGGACTTCGTGATCAGCGATAGTCCCGTCTCTACACTCGAGGGGATGTTCAGCCCGCCGGACAGCTTGTAGAGGAAGAGCTCCATGATGGGCAGGAATCCTTGCAGATACGGCTGCTGGTAGATCGTGAAGTCGACGTAGCCCGAGGTGATACCGCTGACGACCTGGGGGATCGTGTCGAACGAGCCAGTGACGATCTTGCCCTTTAGGTGGTGCTGCTGCATGACCTCGATGATCCCGACCATCGTCAAGGTGTCGACGCACATCATCCCGTTCACGTTCGGGTGGCCCGCGTAGTAAGCCTTGACGGCGGCTACGGCTTCCGCCAACGTGGCGGCACTGGCCACGTTGTCAACCGTGATCGGCTTGCCCGACTTCTTGATGACGTCGTTGATCCCGTTCGCCCTTGCCTGCAAGTTGAGCGACCCTGGGCTCGGGTTGAACACGACGATGTTGCCCTTGTCCAGCTTGTCGAGGATCTGCTGGCCCATCAGCTGGCCGGCCTGGAACAGGCTCTGGCCGATGTAGGCCATCTGGAGGTTCTTGGCAGCTGTTGTCGTCGGAGCCGCCGTGTTGTAGGCGATGACCGGGATGCCGGCAGCGAGCGCACGGTTGGTCGGTGCGATGAAGGCGTTTCCGTCGATGACCGGTACGCCGATGCCGGCGACCTTGGCGTCGATGGCGGCGTTCATGGCGTCGACCATCTCGGACACGATCGAGTTCACCGATCCGACCCACTGGTACTTGCAGTTGAACAAGTCACAAGCGTCCTGTGCCCCATAGCGGGTCGGGACGAAGAACTCGCTCGTTGTGACGTGGTTTACCAGCGTGAACGTCCACGTTGGGTGCGACGGGTAGGGGTTGCTGGCTGCCGCGGCAGCGGCCGCGAAGGCTGGGCTGACGCCGCCTAGGGCCGATCCCACTGCGAGCCCGCCACCGGCCAAAGCGGCCGAGCCGAGCAACTGTCGACGGCTGATCCGGCTCTGTCCGGAAGATTCTGATGTCATGTCTCTTACTCCCTCTGACGTTGTGACGTCAGCTCCTACTGCACGCCTGCTTCATGACTTCAAATGAAGCCATTGCAAATATGCCGGCCCTCCTCACCGGCCTTTACCTTTACCTAGATGAGTTGGACAAAAGTCGTCCTCATCGACCGAACCTGAGAGTGTCTGTCCCCACTCAGCGAATCGGGAGCGCCATGCTGACTGCTGGGGCGAAAAGCGCGAGAAGCACATAACAGTGACAGCCTCAGTGTCGCTTTCACGTGACGACGACGCCAGGGCCTTTCGGCACTTGCTGAACATTGGCTCCTCGGTCCAACCCGGCAGGCCTTCAACTGGGGACCGACTCCCGGATGGCGGCGTCTTTTCGCCGCAGGACATCTGGGTGCAGTTCGGTCCCGAGCCCGGGCCCGGCAGGCACGGTGATGCGACCGGCTGTGATCGGGGGAAGTTCAGTGACGAGCTCTCCGTACCAGCCGTAGTAGTGGGCGCGGACCGTCTCTTGGACAAAGGCGTTGGTCATGTTGAGCGAAAGGTGAGTCGACGCTGTCAGCGCCACCGGTCCGGTGCAGTCGTGGGGGGCGACGGGGATCAGGTAGGCATCGGCGAGCGAGGCGATCTTCTTCGCCTCGCTGAGCCCGCCACACCAGCACACGTCCAACAGCACGACCCCGACGAGGGCCTGCTCGAGTAAAGGCACATAGCTCGCCCGTCCGACTAGGGTCTCGCTCAGAGCGAAGATCGAAGAGGTGGCAGAGGCGATCTCTCGCAAGGTAGCCGGCACCAGCGGAGGCTTGAGGGGGTCCTCTATCCAGAACGGTTCGAACTCGTCGAGGGCGCGCACGATGCGGCGGGCCGCGGGGAGATTCCAAAGACCGTGCATCTCCACCATGATGTTCATCTTTTCGCCGACGGCGTCGCGGATCTTTCGGAACGGCTCGAGACCTTGCTCGAGCTCCTCCTGCTCGATGTACTGCCCGTTCCGGCGCTCTGCGTATGGGTCGAAGGGCCAGATCTTCATAGTGTTCACGCCGCTGTCCAAAAGCTCGGTGGCGAGCTCGCCGGCGCGGTGCAAGAACGCGTCGAGATCCTCATACGGCCCCGACGCCTCGCTTTTCGGCAGACCCCAATTGGACACTGCCTGACCGGCTGGGTCGCGTATGTAGCTGTAGCCGGCGCAAGTGTTGTAGATGGGGATCTCCTGCCGGCTGGCGCCCCCGAGGAGTTGGTAGATGGGCTGGCCGGTCAGCTTGCCGAAAATGTCCCAAAGGGCGATGTCGACCGCCGAGTTCCCCCGCACCTCCGCGCCGCTGCTTGTCGAGCCCACGTACGGCTTTAGGCTCTGGCCGATCGCCTCGAGCGCCAAGGGGTCGGCTCCAAGCAGGCGGCCGGCGGCCGTCTCGTGCAGGTAGGCCTCTACAGCCGCCGCCCCGAAGAAGGTCTCGCCCAGGCCGACGACACCCTCGTCGGTGTGGATCCGCACATAGAGCAGGTTCGGATAGGCGCCCACCCTTATCGTCTGCAACTTGGTGATCTTCACGAGTCTGCACCTCGGTCTGTCACGGCTTGCCAATCGAGCAGCCGCCGTCGACTAACAGGGCGGACCCGGTCATGTACGAGGCCATGTCGCTGCACAAGAACAAGAACAAGTCGGCGACACTGCTCGGGTCCTGCAGCTCACCGAGGGCGATCGTGTCCTCGGCACGGTGCCGGTAGTCGGGATCCTCGTCCCACTGTCGTCGTGCCATTCCGGTCGAGACGATGCCGGGCAGCACGGCGTTGGCCCGAATCCCGTACTGCGCGAGTTCGCTGGCGAAACTTCGCATGAGCGACGACACGGCCGCCTTGCTGGCGCTGTAAGGGGCGATGTGTGGCCACGGGTGGTCTTGGACCCAGGAGCTTGTGAAGATGAGATGCCCGCGCGAGCCGGTCTTTTTCCATCGCCTTCCCGCGACTTGGGCGAAGACGAACGCCCCCCTGATGTTCACCCGGAGGACTTCGTCGAGCTCCTCGGGCGGGTAGTCAAGGATGGGATGACTGCCGACGATGCCTGCGTGGCAGCACACTGTCGTCGGCTGGCGTCCGTAGCGGTTCTCGATCTCGTCGAATACTCCTTCAACTTCCTCGACGACGGTGACGTCCGCTTGCAGATGAGCGGGCTGGAGTTCTAGGGGCTCGCTCACATCAGCCGGCACGGCTAGGTCAACGGAGACCACACTCGCACCGCTTTGCATGAGGCGTGTGCAAATCTCGCGACCAAGTGCGCCTGCGCCGCCAGAGATGACCACCAGCTCGCGCGCAAGATCCAAGTCGCTCATGTCCGCCGCCGTTCCACTGCTATGGGCGCTGGCTGGTGCACGTTCAAAAACCTTCGGAGGGCAGTAGCCCGCGCAGCACGTTGGAAAGAACATCATCCGCACTGAGCGCTTCGCGGTCGGGCTTCGGTCTGGCCGCGCTGACTTGGCGTTGCACGAGCACGTCGAGGTCGATGTCCAAGTCGTCCCCGTACATGCGCTCGCTGACCAGCAGATGCCCCCGGGCAGCGCTTGCCGCAGTCACCTCGTCACGCGTCTCGATCGCCAGGAAGACCTGCTCGTGGTACGGAAGCCCCTCGCGCGACACATATGGGTCGCTCAGGCTGCGGAACATCATTTCCGCCGTCGGCAGGAGGATCGCCGCGAACATGGTCTCGATCACCGGATTGTGGGCGGCACGCACGACGCTCAGGTGGAACTCGAGGTCGTTGCGGAGTCTCGCCGCCAAGCCGTCGTCCTTGTCAGCGGCAGCTATGAGGTCGCGCATGTGCTCGATCTCGGAGGTAGTCGCCCGGCGACAGGCCAGTTGGGCTGCCTCTGACTCAAGCATCGAACGAGCCTCGATGAGCTGGCG
>Ga0182030_10012209_pt1 | contig 17249 bp, 26 predicted proteins | sample 812S3MmetaG_FD_121299 | JGI IMG/M metagenome (GOLD analysis project Ga0182030, IMG submission 121299) | Permafrost microbial communities from Stordalen Mire, Sweden - 812S3M metaG (Illumina Assembly) | ecosystem: Environmental > Terrestrial > Soil > Wetlands > Permafrost | place: Sweden...
AAAAAGGCTCCCATCTCTGGAAGCCTTATTCTGTATGGTGCCGCTTGACGGACTCGAACTGTCGACCTACCGCTTACAAGGCGACTGGACAATGTCGTATTTACAGTGTTTATAGGCATGATGTGGAATTATTGGCACAATTATGGCACACTGCCGTACTTGGAGGTCACACATGGCAACTATACGAAAAAAAGGCGATTATCAGTGGCACGTTCAGGTGCGCAAAAAGGGCTATCCAACACAAACGAAAACCTTCACTGCTAAAGCTGACGCTGAACGATGGGGAAAAGAAACTGAAATTGCAATTGAGCGTGGCCTTTTTTTCGACCGCACTAAAGCAGAACGCTCAACGTTGACAGAATTGATAGAACGATATCGTGCTGACATCCTGCCAAGCAAACGAGGGAAGCACTTTGCTTCAGCATTACGACAACTTGATACCGCATTTGGTCAGTATGCATTGGCATCAATCACATCCGAGATGGTTGCAAAACATCGGGATACAAGACTCAAGACAGTAAGTCAATCCACCGTAAAAAAAGAGATTAACTTGCTTTCCAGTTTAATTGATATTGCTGGCAAAGAATGGGGCATCCCTATCGCGGCCAACCCATGCGCAATGGTCAAGCGACCTACTGAACCTAAAGGGCGTGACAGAAGATTATTTGAAGGAGAAGAAACCCTATTGATTGCGACATGCAACAAATCAAGTTTGGAGCTGAAAGCTATCATACAAGTTGCACTTGAAACTGGTGCCCGTCTAGGCGAATTATTAAAGTTAGAAAGGAATCACATTAATTTTTCAGAAAAGACTGCCAAGTTGCTTGATACAAAAAATGGTGACGACCGGATTATCCCTCTATCATCGGCAGCAATTAAAGCTCTAAAACCTATTCCAAAGCACGCGAGTGGCAAAGTATTCGGCAACTGGAGCGCCAGCGATTCCTTTAACAAAACATGGATACGTGCCACCGCGCGCGCGAGGAAAGAATACGAAAAGAACTGCAAAGAGCATCGCCGAAAAGTTGATCCAGCAATGTTGATTGATTTGAAATTTCACGACCTGCGTCATGAGGCTATATCACGACTCTTCGAGCGGGGGGACTTGAGCATGATGGAAGTCGCTATGGTGTCTGGTCACAAAACACTGGCGATGCTAAAAAGATATACACACCTTCGAGCAAAGGACGTTGCAAAAAAACTCGGCTAGCGCAAACTTTATAAACAAACTTCCGAAATTGCACTCGAATTCAGACTTAATCAGACTTATTCGAGGTCATTGATCTAATCGCTATCCGTGCAAGTCAAATGCAATGCGCAACGATAGTTTAATGAGCCGTAAAGAGTGGAGTTGGAGTTATGTCCGACTTTGAGAAATCATTGCCCTTGAATAACAAGCTATCGTTACGCGCTCGGGCAAGAGCGTATGAGCAGCAATCGCCGAAATTCAATCCGGCTGGATGTCGCCCCTTACCATAGCGCCTGTAGGCATCACGTGCGATTCGATGCTGCACATCATCAAAGTCTGCAACTTCAAACTGCACTGCGGCGACTAAATCATCCAAAAGGGCAATCCCGGCATCTCCCTTTTTACTTTCCATGACAATGGAAGCCTCCAGAAGAGAGACCGCACTTATGATGCGAGGGAAAGAGGTAGCAAGTGTTGAGGAAAGTATTTCGGCATCCGGCTCGCTCAGTAAAATCGCAATCAACACTGAAGTATCAACAACCATTTCTACTGTGGCAATCCATTCTTGCCGTAACCGAGTATTTCGTCAGCGCTACGCGAATCAAGATCTGGCAGCGCCTTGCAACGCGCTGCAATTTTTCGGATGGCATCGAGTGTTATAGCTGCTGTATTTGGTGTTTTCATGCTGACTAACTGCGCTTCGAGGGCGCGTATTACCGCATCGGGGATAGTGCCGCCGATCTTTTGTGCGAGCTCCTGTGCGAGTTGCTCAGCTTTAGGGTCTGTGATTACCAAGGACATACGCGCACTATAAAGGATGCGATGCGATTGTTCAACCCGAGTTCACCCGAGTTCAACTGAGTTTGGTTAGAAAGCTTGCCGTATGGCAAGCGCAACCACAGACAGGACTTTAAAAAACGGTCTGCCAGTAAGCGGGGAATGAATGGGCACTTTAAACGGCGCTATGCGCCTTGTGAGAGGTTCGGAACTAATCAGTAGGCATCCCATGCGGGCTAGTGCCAAAGGCAAAAGCAAAGAGCCGAGTTTACCCGGCTCTGTTTTGCTCTTTCTGATTTTGCCTCATCCAACGCCCTTACCCCACAAGCCGCAGAGCGGCGCTGTAGCGAAGCGAGAAGGACGTTAGATTAGTCGGCGTTGGTGTTGAGTGAAAGGTGAGTAGCCCCCCTTCTTGCCTCGACTCTTCAGGCAATGTTGCGATTTATTGGTAATCGTCTTTGTTCGTTTTGGCAATCTTACCGTCTTTGAAGGCAACAAGTTTTTGAAGAACGACTTTCGCTTCAACCTCACTCAATGAAATTGACCCACCTTCCTCTTTTTTTGGTTCTGCACTGGACAGCATTTTAAAAAGTTGATCGTGGGCAGCAGAGCTTTTCGCAGGCTCTAGCGGTTTAAAACTACCGAATATTGAGTTACCCGGTGTAATGGTTAAAAAATGTGTTCCGTTTCCGCTGTAAATTTCGTACTTAATTAGGGTATAAGATAACCCTGGCCCAGGGTCTGTGCCTTTAGCAACGGCCACGGTTTTATCAACCGAGTCACCTTTTTGCTTCGCCAAATCCGTCCACTTGATGTATTTTTCGATTGCGGCAATATTCTCATCTACATTTTCTTTGCCCACGCCAAAATACACACCATCGCCTATATAGGATATTTCAAACATTAGCCTAACCGGAGATCCTCTGTTGCTATCTTCGACAGTCGAAACAAATTTGTCGTACTTGTTGGTTACATTTTCAGTTGCATCATCTGCCAAAGCCAATGATGCCCACAAGATTGCAAATATCATAAATAATAGTTTCATTTTTTCCCCTAGTTATGTGATTGATCCGAGCTGCACCCTATCTTTCTGCCGCCGCACCACCTTTCTATTTCTGCACCCGCCCCTGTCTTCGACAAAGACCTTTTGATTTACGCTGTATCCAAAATCATAGCGGGACGCGCTCTCAGAAGTTTCCTGCCGGAATAAGTATCACCTCAGGACAGTCTGCACATTTCTTCTTTTCTCCCGCATCCGCCGTATGTACTTTAAGCTTCGCAATACGAGCCGCTGCCTGATTGGCATATATACCTTGAGGGTAACTATTCAAATACCATTGGTAACCAGCCACTGTCCCGAGGCTATTTACATTTTCCCAAGCACTTTTATCTTGCTGAGCCAAGCGCATTTGTGCCTTATCACTTATCTTGGGCGCAACCGCTTCTTTTATCTCAGACCCGACCAAGGGCGCATCCGGCTGACTTACAACAACCTCGCGCACCGCAGCCGGGGGCGTTGTTGCCACCTCATGATAGCCGCTTATCTCTTTTAGTTTCACCACCACCTGATAGGCATCACAGTTCTTGCAAGGCACTGATTTTGAGTAAACGACTTTATCGTCAAAAATGTTGCGAATAGTCAGTGCAAGAAAATAGCCATCTTCTTGCCTAAAAATATTGGCGCTGGCAATTAGTTCAGCCTGAAATGCTTCGGCAATGTTTTGAAGGCAGCGAGTTTCATCACATTCTGTTTTGGCAACATTGCGAGATTCTTTCAAGAATATCTCATGCGCTTTTTTAGAAACCACCTCGCCGGAGAACACCTCAAATCGCTGTTGCAATCCTTCAAGCAAGGCGACTTCCATTGCCGTCTGCCGCCCCCGATCTTCTTCACCCAAACGCACCGGCATGAGAACGAGGCGCTCTTTGGATGGCTCAGAGTCCTCAGCCTGCGTATCTCTTGTAGGCGCAGCATTGGATAGCAAAGGCAGGATAGCCAACAAAAATGCAGCGGACAAACCAAGCAAGTGAGTTATTTTGTGGTGCTTCATCAATCCGCCTTTTCTATTCATCGCCTTAATCGAGACTTGGGGCAAAGCCACTTTGCCCGTTTACGTTAATTATTAAGCCATTCGAACGTTTCAAGTTTCCACAAATCGTCTTCTGTTTTCTTGAATAAGAACTGATATTGAATTGTCTTCCCCGTATCGTTCGCTATATAAGTAACGTGAAATTGAAGCGAATTCTTTTCAAGCATTACCCATTGATCAAGAACGCTCACGCTTACACATTCTGATCTGTTGTGGCCGGAAAAACTATTTTGATAACTTACAGATTGTGAATTCGGAAAGCCATAGTCTGCCCTGCCTACCTTTGTCATATCCCGCCCCGGAACGGCATAAACATTAAGCAACCGAAGTGACTCCGCTTCCTGTCTACCTTGCACACTCTGCAAACACCGATGCACTCCCAACACCCTCTCAATCACCGGCATCGCCTCATACATTGCAGCTAACGCTTCTTTATTCTTCGGCGCAATCAACTGTACCGGCGCGCTCTTTTCTTCAGTCATTAGAATAGCCGGACAATCCTTGACGAACATCGTCGGCTCCCGACTGGCAGGTGCAGTATTCACTTCAGCACAACCAGACAACCCGAACACCAAGCCTGCAATAACTACACTAACTTTTAAACTTGAATTCATTTTTGTTCCCCTTTTTTATGGACGAAAATCGCTCTTGTAATCCTTCAAACGAAGCCAAGCAAGTGAGTTATTTTGTGGTGTTTCATCAATCCGCCTTTTCTAACCATCGCCTTAATCTGGGTTTGGGATTAAGTCCCTTTGCTCGCTTACGTTATTGAATATGTAGGAACGTTTCAAGTTTCCACAAATCATCTTCTGTTTTCTTGAATGTGTATTGGAATCTAGTCCTGTCACCGGTATCATCTGCAATATAAGTAACGTTGAATTGAAGCGAATTCTTTTCAAGCACTACCCACTGATCGAGAACACTCACGCTAAAGCATAAGCCACTAGCGTGAGAATACGAACTATTAGGAATAAGTTCATAAATACGATTGGCGGACATTTGTGTCATATCCCGGCCTGGAACGGCATAAACATTTAGCAAGCGTAGCGATTCTTGTGTTCGCAAACACCGATGCACCCCCAGCACCCTTTCAATCACCGGCATCGCCTCATACATTGCAGCCAACGCTTCTTTATTCTTCGGCGCAATCAATTGAACCGGTGCGCTCTTTTCTTCACTCATTAGAATAGCCGGGCAATCTTTTTTGAACATTATCGGCTCCCTACTAACGGGTGCGGTATTCGTTTCAGCACAACCAGACAACCCGAAAACCAAACTTGCAATAACTACACTAACTTTTAACCCTGAATTCATTTTTGTTCCCCTTATTTATGGCCGATTATGTCGAATGCGAGTTCGTGGTTTGCCGTTTACCCACTTGGTTTCCTACCTTAAAAAATCTTTCCCTGTTCTTGTAATAGTTTTAGGAATCGGTTTTCTCCACTCGACTCTAAATATTTTTTCTCGGATTGCCTCAGATCGGGTTTCCCCTGTACTTTCATTAACAATTTCGAGTGCCGCCCAATAAAGCCGTTCATCAAGATTCAGCATCAAGCCAGGAATAGCGGGATGCTCCAGCAGGCCTTCCTCATACACTTCCCGAGGGGCATGGTGCAAGTCCGGCCAGATGTATTGCTCTCCCTTGTATTTGTGCGGCAACGGGTTCTCGTCTGAAATTGAGCCGAGCGGAAGTCTCACCCGTTCTTCGGCAATGTCATGCATGGTTAATTGCAAAACCGCGTGATAGCCTGGTTCAAAAATAACCGGTGTCTCCGGCAGGATAAGCGAGATCATCACTGTGTCAGCGCGGGGGGTAAGATTCAACGCCTCGATGCGCGATAAAAAAATAACGTTTGAGTACATCATGATTGTGTGGGGTTGATTCCATAGCCTTCAGCTAAAAGCGAATCTGCAAAGCCGCTGGCCGAGTTGAAAAAGCGATCAACTTTTTCTTTGTTGTTCGCATAGTATTCGTCGCCCTCTTCCATGATCTTCTCCGTGTTGAATAAGTTCAGCGAGGCCATTAGCAAAACACAGTCTGCATTCTCCATATCCAATATCGACATGACTTGTTTTTCAACAGCCATTTGCGCAGTGAGTTGGCTGATCGTGATTTTGAAAATACTGATAAGGGTTTCTGCAACTAAATTGTGCATGCTCTTCGTCTTTATCATTTTTGATTCCACCTTATCGATTCAATGGCCGCTTGCATTCGCTTCTTCCCGGCAGGGTTGGCGGAATGAACTTCAATGCTGGCCGGTGGTGTGAAATTGTTTAAAACAACTTCTTGCTCTAGCCAAAGCAAAACGTCATAGCCGGTGCCGCGTTTGTCGTCGCCGAGATCGTGATCAAGGGATAGGTGCGTAACCGTCCCCGTCTGCAATAGCGCAATGGTTTCATCCGGCCAGCGGGTTTGAGTCCAGCCTTCGGGGGCAATGCGTTCATCATCTAAATAAACTTTCATCACGTTCTCAGTATTGCAATAATGTTTGCAACATCCTCATCGGTTAGTCCAGTGTGGTCGTTGGTCAAATATAGGTTGGAGCATGTGGGCGAAAACGCATCGGCAATATCGTCCAGGGCAAGCCAGTAGCGATGTTGCTGGCCGTTACCGGCAAGCCATGCTTGGCACTCGCGTTCGCGTTTGAAGTACGTGCCGGTGCGGTATGCGGCAGCTTCGCGCATAACGGATGGATTGATGCCGATGATGCGCTCTAACAGGTCTTCGCCGCCGTTTTTGGTTAGGTGTTGGAGCAGTTCAGCCGGTGAGTATATTTCTCTCCATGAGGTCGATAGCACAACGTCTACGTGCGGGCAGGCGCGTAGAATCTCCCATAGTTTTGGTAGGCGTGAAAAGTCCGGTTCGGTTCGGCGATTGGGGTGAAGTACGCCGTCGAAGTCGAGAAAAAGGATCACCTTAATCTCCCAATGATCGCTAGCACGTCGGCATCGGTTAGTCCTATATCGCCATTAACCAAATGGAAATTGGTTTGGTCGGCGAATAACTCGGCCATATCGTCGATGGCAAGCCAGCGACCGGAATGCTTATTTGTATTTAGCCATTTTTCGATTTCGAGATCCCGCCGTCCGTACATCCCCTCAGTTTCGAGGTTTGGAGTCGAGCCAATAAAACGGTGTACGAGGTCTTCGCCGCCGCCCTTGGTGGCACATTCCAAGTTGTATTGGAATGGAAACTGTACACGCCACGAAGTCGAAAATACCACTTGCACATTCGGGCATTCGCGCAAAATTCGCCACAACCGAGGTGTGCGCGAAAAGAGTTGGTTTTCCTCATCTGTCAAATCCTTGCTTGGAAAAAAAGGATGAAGTACCCCGTCAAAGTCTAAGAAGATGATCATGCCAGTTCCTTTGCTAATATGGTCTGCAAGCGCGTTAACGCTTCTGTGTCGAGTCCTTTGTACCAAGTGCATTCGATAAGCCGGCTGCGGTGGTTCTGGAACTGCCATGCGGCATCATCTATGGCAAGCCAAGGTTCGTCTACGCGATTGTTGGCAGCAAGCCAGTCCAGCATCTCCCCTTCCCTGCGTGCCGGAAGGTATTTGCCGTCGATGCGTTCGGTTAGTGCCGTGGTGCTGATGATACGGACGGCAATATCTGGTGAAAATTTTGTGCGCAGTTCATCCAGCGAAAAATCGTAACGCCACATGGAGCTGATGACGATTTCGATTTGTGGGAAGTCGCGCATCACCGATTCGAATTGAGGCAAAAAGCAAAACAATTCGTCGAATGGTGTGGGTTCGCGGTCTTGTTCGGGATGCAAAACGCCGTCGAAGTCTAGGAAGAGGATCATGTTTTTTCCTTTTCGCTCATCAACTTCGATTGCTTCCATGCTAGCCACGCAAGGCGGTTTGCTTTCGCATCGTCGAGGGCGTGATGGCGGCGAAGTTTCGGTATGTGTTTCTCGAATACTTTTTCAACCGTTTGATCGAAAAACGGGGAGTCGATCAGCTCGTGCATGAGGGCGGGTTTGCCGTCCAGGTTCTCCGGCCACTTTGTGTCATAGAAAATCTCTTGTATCCACGGCCAGTCCCATGAAATCGAGTCGGTGGCGAGTTTCACGGGTTGGCTGAAGCTTAACAGCCACGCATCAAGGCGCTTTGATAGGTCGCTCATGGGCATAAGAGCATCGCCGCCTTGCAAGAGCGGCAAGACACCTTCTTGGGTGAATGCGCCGCAATCTTTTGGAATATAGGTGTCTGAAAGTTCTGCATAGAATTCGCGTCCGTCTTCGGAGATCAGGCCGATAGAGATTAAGCGCACGTCTATGGACAGGTCTGAAAGTTCAGTGTCGAAAAAGATTAGCATGATTTTTTTGCAACCGGCAAATTAAGAAGCGCGGTCGTGAGGCCGGGCTTCGAAGTCTTCAACCGAGGCCGCTCACCCGGCGTTACTTCTAAACAACTTCCGGCCTCCATAGATTCTTCCTCGACATATTGAAGAAGAAGGTGAGCCAAAGTTTTGTGATGAGGGTAATAACCAACAAACTGCGGTGCAAGCGTTTCAAAAAGCGCATGTGCCAACTCGTCATGCCCCTTCAATTGCGAAACAATCAATTCGCCAATTGCAGCTAATATTTCTTCTTCGCAAGGCAATTCATATTCTTTCGGTGGTTTATTTCTTTTCATTTTGGCGCTCCTTTGCGCGTTAGACCTTGGGGCTCTGCCCCAAACCCCGATTAAAGCGTTGGATGGGTGAAGCTCCTCCCAAAAGCCAATTCAAAACAAATCGTGTTGCCTAATTTCGGAATGTCCATCTTTATCCGGGGCTGACCATGTGCGATGTTTTTCAGCAACCCATTCAAATCCAATATGGCTGCTAATAATCCATTCAACATCATCAGGAATTTCGACAATTTGCAAAAAAGAACTGGAAGCATTGGCCTTATCTCCAAGGGATTCGACAACTGCAACTAATGCAGCATGCCCCCTGTATTGCAAATTGAATTGAATGTTTTTCAACTCTTCGGGAGATACTTTTTTTGAAAGTATCTCTTTCGCCAAGTCAGATATTCCAAAACCGGCAGAGCTTCTATTGATCACAATCTTTTTCATTATGTTTCTCCTAAATATCTACAACTAACTTTGGATTGAAGTCGAAGTTTTCTTGTCCTCTCATCGTGACGTATCCGCGTGGATTGCAAATAACACGAGTGCCGTTGGCTTCATAATCCAAGTTATCGTGCGTGTGGCCGTGAATCCACAAATCCATTTTTCCAAACAAATAGTCCAGTTCCGAGGCAAAGCAGGCGGAAACAATATCGTCTTTGAAGCGGGCAACAACCGATTGCTTCGATGGCAAGTGGTGAGTCACCACAACTGTGGTGCCGTCGAAGGGTTCATCAAGCTTTGCCTTGAGCCACGCAAGCGATTGCTCAAATAGTTCGATTGAGCGAGCAGGAAGAAAACGTTCATGTTCAACTTCTTTGATGACGCGAAAATCGTTCAGGAAAAATTGTCCTTGTAGCATGGCATCCGGTTTTTTTGAGGGACCGAATAATTGAAAGTCTGTCCACAACGTGCAACCCAAAAAGCGTACACCGTTCAAAATGTATTCTGCGTTGTCCAAAACTTGTACATTGCATTGTTTTCCTGCAATGCGAAGAAGTTCAAGCGTCTCTGGACGGCGCGAACCATAGAATTCATGATTGCCAGGCACGAAGATGATTGGCTTGTTAGGGAATGCCTCGCGTGCCCAATACACCCCCTTATTGCCAACGGTAATATCTCCGGCCAAAACGATTACGTCCGCATCGATGGCGTGGGGCTCGAATTTCGAAAATTCTAGGTGTAAGTCGGACAGGATATGGAGCTTCATTTTTCGCTTTCAGTAAAATACAGGTAGTATCCCAAGGGCATTACCCATTCCCCAGGAGTGGAAGCAATGGCAAATACACAAAAGTATATGTATATCTGCTTCGCCTTCCCCTTTTGTGCCTAGCCTGTAAAGACTATTGTTCGTTAGCACAATCTTTTGTTTAAAATCGACTGCTTTAATTTCAGATGTTGCAAGTGGGTTGTCAGTCGAACTTTTGAACCCTGTTAAAAAATATGATGTCCGACGGGGATTGGTAAAACAAACAATGCGCCACTCGTTCAAAGTTGCCTTGACTGGTTTTTGACCGTCCATCAGCGTTACCACTGATGGGAATTCGGCAAAACCATTCTCATTAGCCCAACTCAAGCTGAATCTATCGCGCTTAATAGTTATGATTTCGTCCAAACGTTTCGGGATAAGTTCCTCAATTTTCTTTCCTAATGCCGTATTCATTTTGTACCTCTCAATTTCTGATACTCGCGCTCAAAATGAGCGTCGTGGTGCCCTACCCTGATTTGTCCGCCGTACATATCCTTGATGCCTCTGAGTCCTACGCCAAAGGCGCTGAATTCCAGTTCTTTGAACTTGTCCGCATAGTTCAGCGCATCGTGTAGGTGGCCGTGGAAAGCGAATTTCACGTGCATAGAGCGTGCCAATTCGGTGAGAACCTGAAAGCCGTATGGATGACAGCTCGGCGCTTCGTGCGTCACAAGAATGTCGGCTTGCTGTCCGTACAGATTGAACCACTCACGATAAAAAATAGTTGAGCGATGCATCAGCAACTTACCCGACTTGCTTGATGCGAATCTTGCCCTTGGCGAATTCAATCTGTAATCCTCAAAGCTCCTGTAATGACTCGGTGATTCGGGTGTTACTGGATTCCATATTTCTTCACGGAACACTCCGCCCAAGCCCGCAACCTTTAACCCGTCGATCTCGACAATACGACCATGCAGGTTACGATCTGCAAGTTCGCTCTCAAAAAGATTGCGGTAATTCTCAAACGTGTCCGTGTCATGGTTGCCGGGTATCCAGTAGACCTCAGTTTTGCTCAGGACGCTCTCTAGCTCCTGCTCTAACGGTTTACTGGCTTCCATGTCACCCAACAGAATGATGGCGGCAGGGCGATGTTCTTTAACAGCAGGAAGCACATGCCGGAAGTCGTCGTGGATGTCGCCAAACATCAAAATCATTTCAAATCCCTCTTTTGATCGCGTACTTCCACCCGAATTGCATGGAGCGTGCATCTACCAGCGCGTGATGCTGGCGCTTGCCGTGGGTCTTGAAAAAATCAGCAACGCCAGATTCATATCGATGATTCTGCCGGGAAGATTCGAAACGAATAGAGCCGCAAGTCTTGCGCAAGTTCGTCGGCCAACCATGAGAGTTGAATATTTCTTCCACAAACGGAAAATCGAATTGAGGTGCATCGGTTCGCAAAATAACCTGCCCCTCGGACAGCGATTCAATCCAAACCTTAAGGCGTGTCGCAAGCTCCTGCACTCCCATTCTGCAATCACCGCCGTCCAGCAAAGGCAAGACGGTTTCGAGCACGAATGACGAGCATTGCTGCTCTGTCCATGTGTCGGTAAGCTCGGCATAGAACTCGCGGCCATCGTGAGCAACTAGGCCAATGGAGATAAGAAAACGCTTGGATTCGCGTTTTGTTGTGTCTCCGGCAAATTCGGTATCGAAGAAGACGGATAGGGATTTTTGAGTGTTCATTTCAATTTCTCCAGGTATTACGCCCTGCCCTGCACAATTTCCAGATGCCTCGCTTGCCGCAATGCTTCGCACTGGTCGCAAATGGTTCGCAACCATGCACCGGAATTCCTGAACGTGCCAGGACAACCACAGGCTTCACAAATTGTCGAAGATTCCTCTGCCGCCTGCTCAATCAGGGAGTAGATAGAGGGCACCATGCCCCGCCCTTCCTCATCAAGCGTTCCAGCCGCGCAATAGAAGCGCAGCGTCCCCATCTTCTCCTTAGCCTGTCGAGCCGCAGGCCATGCTTCTTCGTCGAGAGCAAGCCTAGCGGCCTCGGCTTCAATATCAGCCGATAATTTGTGAATGAGATTAAACCAACCGTCTTCGCACTCGATGCCGTAGTGCATCAGTTCCCCAGCTATCGCGAGGCGATACAGTCTTGGGAAATCGGCGTACAGTTTGTGGGTGTTGGTTTCGTTCATTTTTCTTGCCTTAAAGTTGACAGAAGCAATGCCTCTTCCATCGCACGCTCTTTCAAAATGCGCGAACGTGCGTTTTTGAAATTTGGTACATCGAAAATTAACCCATGCTCTTTTAATCCTGCGACGATTTCTTTATTGGATGCCCCTTTAGCTTTGGCTTCCTCTACCAAATCGAACACTTCACGTAAACGGACAATTTTGCTGCGACGACTGTTGCTTGCAATCTTAAGTAGTGTTTTTGCTAAATTGTCCCGTTCTGTATCCATGTTTGGTATCGTTTGCTGCCGTTTGGTTTCGATAGTAGAATGATATGTGTTACGTTAGTAACAAGTCTATACGAAGTTTACTAATGCGCGAGTAATTAAATGTTACTTTTATAGCGGGTGATTTTATGAGCGATTTACTAGCTGAAAATGGAATGACATTTGCGAAGTTTATCGAGAGCGTAGTTGCAAGTTGCATGACTCGCGATTCGATTAGCTTCGTCAATCCGCAGAGAACTTACCGGGTGCTAATCGTTGGCGGCAGAGGGGGGAAATTACCCTCTAAGGAGCGTTCGCAATGCTTTGATGAGCAGTATTTGACTCCCATTGCCCAAAAACTTGGGCTAGATCTCAGGAAGACGGCAAAATTGTTGGCTCTTCGGAATGCTTGGATTGCGTATATACAAGAGTGTACATCTGCACTGATTCTTGAAGACGAAATTCGGCTGCTGATAGCAAATGAGATTGTCGCAGACTATATTGTTCTAACATCGGCCAATTGGTCAACGCATCCTTGGATGAGAAAACATCCTTGGGCGTACATGGAGGAAGGCACCGATTTCGTCTCGGTGGCTGAGGCTTCAAGTGATTACCAATATCGAGTTTGGATAAGCAATCAGGAAGCAGATGAAATTAATTTCTACATCAATGATTTTGGTGGTCAGAAGCAAAATAAGGTCTACGCATCTTTACTGGAAAAGAATGCGGCCTTTGCAGAACAAGACATAAAGCTTGCCAAGAAGAGAGTCCATGAATTGCATGCCGAAATTGAAGAACAGATGGCGATTAGTAAAGTTGCAATGAGTCCCATTCGTAAATTTCAAAATCACGAGAGGGCGTTGAAGAAGAGAGGGCCAGGACATCCACGAATTTCTGAAAAACCTGATCAGCAACAGAGACGAGATGTGGTAATTAAATTTGTTGAGCAATGGGTTGGTTCTTTGATGTCCACATTATCAATTACCAGTTGTGACGGTCTATCCAAAATGGTGGGCGGTCAAAAAATGACTTGGGGGAGATGGAAAAACAAGGAATCGTTGCCATCATCTACCGCCTTGGAAAATTTACGCAATGTACAAATAAAACATGGTGAACACAAAGGTAAAAAGCTTTGTGACATTCAAACTATTCCGATGCTCAATGACCTAATAAAACTACGGTCAATGACCTAGGCTCTTGTCTATCTTGTTTTTTTCCATCACCGAAAGTAACCCGTTTTTATCAATGGCAATATGCTGCCCTTTCACAATCGAAAATCCATTGGTAATTTTGTATTCGAAGGCCTTAGCGCGACCACTTCTGATGATGGCAGTATTTCCAAAAACAAATTCAACTTTGCCTATGCAATTTGTGATGACATCTCCAAGCTCAACGCCCTCCGACTTAGCCCACTCCACAGCACTAAGCGAAGGAATATCGACAGCCACTGGCTGGTGTAGAACAACAGGCACCTCTGCTACGGCTGTACCTGCTACGCGGGATAGGCCGGGTCGACTAGCGATGCTGCTATTGCCTACAGGAAGCTGGATTTGCTGGCTGCTTCCGATATCGTCTCTTGCTGGATTGGCAGGAGGCCGTACCCCTTGACTGGATCGAACGCCGTTGTCTGGGCTGCGACTTGTGTTGCTGCCGGATAGGTCTGCTCTATTAGCTCTTCCTCTGGCATCAGCCCGTCGCAATCCATCACCATTTCTTCGCTCTTCATCCCCGTTTGCCACACCACTAAGAACATTTTTCTGCAATAGCATTTCAGGTTGTTTGGATTCTGTAGCCAAAGTGAGTTCGGACAAGTTGTGCAGGCGATCCCTTCTGTTGGACGGAGGGACTTTGCTAGTTGTGTGCGACCGAGTACGAGTGACATGGTTTTTCTCCTGGGTGAGTGTAGCTAATAATTCCTGCTTGTATGCTTCCATGGCAGGATCTTGAAACGTAATATTCAGCTTTTGATGAACTGAAATTTCAATCGCTCTGCGTTGGAATTCTTGCGAGCCAGTAAGGGTAAGCGTGGTGCCGAACTTCGAGGTAGCGAAGCGTAGCGCGGTGGTAATTGCCTCTGGGCTATCAGCGGCAAACGAATTCAGTTGAATTCGTTTAGACATTGAGCTATCTGTTAATGTGCGCCCCATTCCAAGATCGAATACGACAGAACCACTAAACGTAACGTGATGCTTGAATGGCATGCGTTGAGCAGGCATGTATTGCAGACCGGTGACTGAGGCCACAATTTTTAATTTGTTGGCCTCGCGCTGGCGAAGTACGTCGGTGGACTCATCTGAACCGTATTTTCTGGCGAGTTCGAGAGCCACGTTGTCGCCCTTGCGAGCTTCGATGACTAGATAATCACGGAAGGTATTGCCCGGCCCCTCATCTGAAAGCTGGCTGCGAAAAGCTTGGCGCTCTAGCGCAAATCGATCGGCAATCGCTTCATGCTCTTTGATGTGGCGCATCTTGGCGACTGATATAGCGGCAAATCTGGCATCTCCTGTTTTGCTTGCACGAATTTTCTCAAGCTCTGCTTTTTGTTGGGCTCGAAGGTCGAGTCGGAAAGTCTTGTTTGCTTCCCGCTGTTTATTTATTTCTTCTGTATAAATAGGCTTAAAATTCTTCTTAGCTTCGCGCCAGCGGTCGTAGTGGCTTGCGGCCTTCACATTGGTTGGCGATGGCTTATAAGTGGCCTCTGGCAGCACCTTTGCTTCGTTGTTAGCGGCTTGGAACGCCCCGTACTTGGAGGGAAGGTTCTTCAGACCAACTTTTGATAGTTGAATGCCGCCCTTCTCACCCACCGGACATATAACGAAGCCCGCGCCTTTCGGTTTAACATCGCAACCATAGGCCGCTGCTGCGGCATGAAGATCTTGCCAACTCTTAGCGTGCTTGAGCCTGTCGCCGATACGAATCTCGGCACACCAAGTTTGAAACGATTTCTCGCCGGAATATTTTTCGGTGGTTCTGGCCTTGTCAGTAATAGCTGCTGGCTTCGCTTCGCGATTTGCAATTCGAGTGGCGAGTGGGATTTCGACAATCACGTTATCTTCCTTGATTTCGTGCATGCCATTGTCACGCTGCAACCCGTGACGAATCTCGATTTCACGGCAGACCTTGTCGCGAATGGTTTTGTCCTGCCAAAGCGCATTGCCCCGATGTGGTTTATTTTTCTCGATACGACTTGAAAAAATATGGAGATGCCAATACCCATTGTCGTTATGTAAAAAAGTGGCAAAGTGATTATTGTCCAGCTTCATAGCAGATAGCATTGAATCTTCGGTGTCTCGTAGGACAGCTTCACTGGGCTTGTCCTGATTAAATGAGACAACAAAGTGCGCCATTTTTTTATCCGCGCCAACGCGAGTGTTCATGTCTATTGTGGCTTGCATTTCAATTGCCGCGAGCTTAAGCAATTCAGCCATCTCATCCTGTTGGTCGATATATACCCCATCATCAACTAAGCCAAAGTTCCCCAGGCGGGTTCTGTGACTTTTATCCAAGAACTCGCCCGTATCGCGATCTGGCGTTAGACCCTCTCCATATTTCAAAGCATCGGCGCAAGACGATTTTCCATCCTTGCGGCCTTTGATCCGTTTGGTAATCACTTCGCAGACACCTTGGATACGGCTTCTAATACCTGTTTTTGAGCCGCCTCGATTTGACGGAGCAATTTAACAACATCGGGTTGAGTCTGAGGCGCAGGCACACCCTGTGGAAATGTACCGGCCAGCCAGCCTTTTAATAAACCACCGAGGCGACCTAAATCGGCACGAGTGATGGCAAGCTCGGAAATGGCAGATTGGTCAGTTTTAGATTTGGGCATCGAATTGAAAAGAGACTCGCGGACCAGCTCCCCCATGGAGATTCCAAAAGCGGCAGCACGTGACTGCAATTTTTTCTTTTCATCAGGAGTGGCACGCACACCGATGGTCAAAGTTTTATTTCTCGATTCAGAATGCGCAGACATTTTTATTCTCCAAAAAGTACATTCCACTTTCGCCACCTGGGCGAACTAGCCTGCCGCAGGTGCAGGACAAAACATCACGAATAAGGCGCAGCCGTTGAGTGTGTTTTAAGGGCGGTGCAACCGCCCTCCGTCCTGCCCGTATTCGAAGATTAACAGGAGTTAATGAGGAAGCCGAATTTTGTCTCAAATAGTCGCAAATAGTCTCAATTTGTTGAATATTTGCATATATTTTCAGTTATATCAAAATGCCACCATCATAATTTCACGTAAGTTTGAAACGTTGAAAAATAATTTGGATAAACGCAACGAACTGCAAAAAAATGCAAATAAATGGATAAGTCAAGAATTAAAGAGGTGATGGAAGAACTTTCGCGTGGCAGTAAGAACAGACCGGCTACTGCTCGACTAAAAGATATTTACGACGATATCGAAATTGCACTTTTCGCAGAAGTAAATTCAGAGGCGATATGGCAGTCTCTTCAAGACTGCGAAGATTACAAAATGCCACTGGCGACTTTTAAGTCAGCTCTAGATAGGATCAAAAAAGAAAGGAGAGAAAGAAATAAATGCACTTCAAAAAAAACTTCAGGACGGATTGTCAACACTATCCCGTCAGAAGTTCAGACAGAAAACCCCGTCGAAAATAGTGGCGCAGCAGTAACTGCATCAAATGGTAATACAACAAAAGAGCCGATGCTTGACAAGCTGCGTGGAGATATAGATTTATCGAAATACAAAAATGGCTAGAAATTATTTTAACTAGAAAGGAATTAGCATGAGCAAAAGAATGACAGGAATCGAAAGTAATCCAGTAAAGCTGTTTCAAAAAAGAGTAACGGTCATTTCAATGGTTGGAGACATTGGGAAGTCCACAATCGCCAATGATTTACTATGCCCACGGATGCCTGACGCAACAATGATTCGTGTTGAAACCATAAATTCATCAGGCAAATC
>Ga0182030_10012211_pt1 | contig 17247 bp, 10 predicted proteins | sample 812S3MmetaG_FD_121299 | JGI IMG/M metagenome (GOLD analysis project Ga0182030, IMG submission 121299) | Permafrost microbial communities from Stordalen Mire, Sweden - 812S3M metaG (Illumina Assembly) | ecosystem: Environmental > Terrestrial > Soil > Wetlands > Permafrost | place: Sweden...
CTTGGCTCGAAGAGCGGCGGAATGCGCCGCACTCCAAGCGCTCCGCGAGGCAGTCAGCCGCATAGGTACTCGCGAAGCGTTTGGAGTGCGCCGTATTCCGGCGCTTTTGGGCGCATCCGCCGAGGGGCGCGCGGAATTAATTGTTGCACCGGCGCCAAGCTGCGCAGCATTGCGTAATCACCCCTCGGCTCCATCTCCCGGGCAACGCCTCGCAGCCCGACTGATTGGCCCGCCTAAAGTCCCCGCCGTTCCGGGCAAGTGGATAATGGCTTCCCCCTGAAGGTCTCGGACAATCGAACCAAAGCCCAACCATTCATCGTTGGGGCCGACCGTCAAAAAGGGCCTGCGTCCCGGGAGGGACGCTTGACCTCAAACCCGCGGCGGTCTCCCACCCCTCAACGCGAAGCCAGTGCCTTCTGATAAGCCCGGAGGACGCGGGCGGCGTTCTGGCCCCAGTCGAAACGGCGGGCGTTGGCCAGCCCGGCGGCGCGGAGCCGGTCGCGGAGGGCGGGCTCGCCGGCGGATTCCAGCGCGGCCGAGATGTTCGCGACGTCCTCGGGGTCGATCACCAGCGCGGCGTCACCCACCACCTCGGCCAGCGCGCCGCGGGTGGAGCTGATCACCGGGCAGCCGCAGGCCATCGCCTCGACCGGCGGCAGGCCGAAGCCCTCGAAGAGCGACGGGTAAACCATTGTCTCGGCCGCCCGGTAAAGGTCCGGGAGCGAGGGATCGTCCACGAAACCGAGGAAGCGGATGTCGGCGGCGCAGGGCGAGGCCGCGGCCGCGGCGCGGATGTGCTCCACGCCGTGCCAGTCGCCGCCGCCGAGGGCGAGCAGCCAGTTCGAACCGGTCCGCGCCTTGAACCGGGTGAACGCCTCGATGAGGCGGACGTGGTTCTTGGCCGGGTGCTCGAGCCGGGAGATGAACAGGAAGTAGGGGGCGTGGAGGTCCCAGCGCGAGGCGGCCGCCGCCGTGGCCGCGGCGCGATCCCCCGGACGGAAGCGCGCGTGGTCGATGCCGTTCAGGATCAGGTTCTGCCGGGCGAACGGGATCCCGAAGAACCGCTCGATGTCGCGGGCGGTGCTGGTGCTGATGGCGATGATCTCGTCCTGCCGGCGGGCGAGGCGCTTGACCACGACCCGGCCGTAGAACATGCGGGCGAAGTCGTATTTGCCGCGCACGTGAAAGGGCGCGAGGTCATGGATGGTGGCCACTTTGGCACACGGGGCGCGGAACAGGAGCCGGCGGTAGGTGGGGATGTGGATCACATCCACCTTCTCCCGGCGCAGTATCCGCGGGAGCGCAAACTGGTGCCAGAGGATGTTGCGCACGGCGGACCGGTTGTGCTCGGGGACGGGGAGGATGGTGGCGCGATCCGCCGCGAACTCGAAGAGGGGGCGATCCTCCTCCAGCACCAGCAGGAGCAGCTCAGGGCCGCCGGGGGCCTGGAGCAGGGCGCGGGTGAGGGCAAAGACGTACTGGCCGACGCCGGACTTGCCGCGTTGGATGGCCGTGGTGGAAAGGGCGACGCGCATGGTTCAGCCGAGCAGAAAGCTTTCGAGCCGGAGGATCCGGAGCACATTGAGGACCGCCGGCTGGGGTTCGACGAAAGCGACGCCCACATTGCGCGCCCGCCCCTCCTTCCGGATGCGCACCATCAGGCCGACACCGGCGCTGTCGATGAACCGGACGGCGGCGAGGTTGATGGTGAGCGCGCCCCCGCGGGCGGCGGCGAGTTCGAGCTGGAGGAGCGTGAGACGCCAGACCTCGGGCTCGTTGGCGGCGACGATGTCCCCCTGCCAGGCCAGCGGCTCGGTCCCGCCGGCGAGGTCGAGCGTGGGGAGCACGTTGCGTTCCTCGACCCGCGCGTGGGCGAGGTCGCGGGCGGCGGCGAGATCGGGGGCCACCGGGAAGAAGTCGGCGAAGCCCATCAACTTGAGCGCCGCGACTACCGCGCGCGGCGGGGCCACGAGCACCAACTGGCGCCCGGCGGCCCGGAGTTGTTTCTGCAAGCGGACCAGCAGGCCCATGCCGGTGCTGTCAATGAAGGTGACGTCGGTGAGCTCCAGCAGCAGGTGCGCCTGCTGCTCCAGCAGCCGCGGCCAGAGTTCGGCGTGCTGCTGCACGGTCGCCGCGTCCAGCCGCGCGGGAAACCGGACCACCTCCATGGCGCCGGAGCGGCTGGACTGGGCGGTCACCTCGTTGACCTTCCGCGCGGCCGAGCGGACGGTGCGGAACCGCCACCATTGGCGGAGAATGCCCCGCCCGAACACCCAGAAGTCGGTGGCGTAGCGCCGGACCATCCGCCGCGGCTCCTGTGCCATGCGAAAGAACCACTCCAGCCCGGTGCGCCGCATCCAAACCGGCGCGCGGCGGACCGTGCCCGCGAGGAAATCGAGCGTGGCGCCGACACCGATGCACACCGGCACGCCCGCCTGCCGGTAGTGCATGTTGATCCACTTCTCCTGCTTCGGGCAGCCGAAGGCGACCAGGAGAATGTCCGGCCGGGCCTCGCGGATGCGGCGGAGCATGTCCTCGTGGTCCATCTCGAGCAACGCCTTGAACGGGGGGGAATAGGCGCCGACCAACTGCAAGCGCGGGTATTTGGCCCGGACAACCTCCGCCGCCCGCGCGTTTTCCGCACCACCGAGGAAGAAGATCCGCCAGCCCTTTTTTTCGCCCTCCGCCAGCAGGAGCGGGGTCAGGTCCGAGCCGGTGACCCGCTCGGGGAGGGGGTTGCCCAGGAAACGGGAGGCCCAGACCAGCGGCATGCCGTCGCACAGCACCAGATCCGCCTCCGCGAGGATGCGGCGCAGCTCGACGTCGCCCATGGCTTGGGTGACGAAATCGACATTGGCCGTCGCGACGTAATGGGGCCGGCGCGAGGCGATCATCGCCTCAATCCGGGCCAGCGTGCCCGCCATGGTGGTGTTGTCAAAGGGCACCCCGAGGATCGCGATAGGGGCCGGGGTCACCGATCCGCGGGGTGACGCGGGGCTGGCGGATGGGGCGGGGTCACTCATAGGCGGGGGGTGTTCATTTGCGCCACCAGGAAACGGACACATCGGCATCCACCTGGCCGCCGCGCTCCAGATGGATCATCGCGCGGTAACCGCCGCGGGGCTGGACGTATTCCCCGTGCCAGATCGGCGTGCCATTCGTGCTGAGCGTGATGTCGCTCTCGGCCCCGGCCCCCTTGAGGCTGAAGCGGACCGAGTCGCCGTCGGCCACCTCGTGAAAGGTCTGGGACTGGCCGCAGGCGGCGACGGTCAGCTCGGGGAGGGCGGCGCCGGTTTCGTTGAAGACCACGATGCGCGAGACATTGGAGCGGAGCAGCGCGATGGTGAGAGCGGCCCCGGTGAGGAGCAGCGCGGCCGCGGGCCATTGCACCCGGCGGTGTTTCCACCACTCAGAGTCCAAATCGTCGGGCGTGGTCGTCACTCAGTTCCTTTCCGATGGTGGTCCAGGAGAGGCGCGCGTGCACGGTGCGCATTCCCTCCTCCTCGAGATGGCGGCGCAGCGCCGCGTCCTGGAGGCCGCGGGCGGTTTCGCGGACGAACTCCTCCGGGGTGTCGCCGAGGAGCAGGTCGTCCCCGTGCCGCAGATCGAGGCCCTGCGCGCCGATGGTGGTGGAAACGACCGGCGTGCCCATCGCCATGCTCTCGGGGATCTTCAGCCGCGTGCCGCCGCCGATGCGGAGCGGCACGATCTGCAGCCAGGCCCGGCGGTAGTACGGCCGCACGTCGGGCACGCCGCCGGTGACGGTGACGCCGGGCCGGCCGGCATGGGCCTGGACCTCCGGGGCGGGGGACTTCCCGACCACCAGCACGCGCAGGTCGGGCACGGCGCGCCGGAGCGGTTCGTGCATCGTCTCGAAGAACCACCGGAGGGCGTCGACGTTCGGCGTGTAGTCCATCGCGCCGCAGAACACCACGGTGGGCGCGGCGTCGCGCGAGACGGGCGCCGCGGCGGGAGTGAAGAAATCGAGATCCACGCCGTTGGTGATCACCCGCACGGGAACCTCGCGGCTGATGCGCGCGCGGATGAAGGTCTCGTCATCCGGCCCGCAGACGACCTCGACGGCCGCGCGGCGGGCGATACGCCGCTCGAAGCGCGCCAGCTTGGTGATGTTCTCCCAGTCGAGAAACGCCTGGCGGACGCCGTGCGACATGGCGTCGCGCTGGGCGAGTTGGAACTGGAGATCGACGCGGCTCCGATCAATCGCCAGCGGCAGCGTAACGTTCCGCTCGAGGAAATATTGGGCCATCACGATGTCGCAGACGTGCGCGGCGCGGTAGGTCTGGCCGGCGGTAAACCGGTCGATCGCGTCGGCGATGTGGGGCAGGCGCCAGTGGCGGATGGTGGTGGGGAGGGGGTTGAGCAGGCGGTCCGGGAAGAGCCCGGGCCAGGGGGGATGCTCGAAGGGGACAAACTCGACCCGGCGGCAAAAGGCCTCGAAGACCGGCTTTTGATCGAGGCGCTCCCCCTTCTCGCTCAGCGCCAGCAGGTCCACCTCGTGGTCGCGGCCCAGTGCGCGCAGCAGGTGGAAGGTGCGCTGATACGTGCCGCGATCCACCGGGAAGGGGATGTAGGGATAGACGACGAGGAGGCGCATGGTGTCCCTAGTTGAAGCGGTGCCAGAGCCTTTCGTAAGCGGCCACGAGATCGGCGAGGCTGCCCGGGGCGCAGCGGAGTTCCCGCGCCGCAAGCCCCAGGGTGGCACCGTCCGCCCCGGCATTGCCATCGCCGGACCAGAGCAGCAGCGCGAGGGCGTGAAAGAGCCGTTGGCGCGGATAGCGCGCGGCGCCGGGAAGGAGGGCCGCGGCCGGACCGAAGGCCCGGGCGTTCACCAGCCGGTTCCGCCAACTGCTGGTCTCGGGGCACTTGTCCACCGGGCTCAGGGCATAGTCGCGCGCGGTGGGGAAGGGCGCCTGCAAGCGGCGGCGCTCGACCCAAAGCCAGAGTTCGCGCGCGAGCTCGGTGAGTTCCGCATGGCGCGCGGCCAGGGTCGCGCGCGACTCGGTGGAACGGCCGGGGTGGAGCTTGAAGGCGACCCCCGCCGCATGATGCGCAGGGATCTCCCGCGCCCACGGCTCCCCCACGGCGCCCGCGGCGCCGGTGATGCGGTTGTGCCGCTCGCGGCAGCTCCAATGGTAGGCCCCCTCGGCGGCGAGCAGGGCGTCGCCCAGGGCGAGCTGGAGCTTGGCGAGGTTGCGGCCGACGAAGTCGGCCTCCTCCGCGCCGAAGGCGGGTCGGCGGAGCCGCTCCAGGCTGAACAGGAGGCCGGAGCAGCGGTTCATGAGCAACCGCGTGACCTCGTGCGGCGGAATCCGCCGCGGCTCGCGGTGTTGGTCGCAACCGGCGAGCAGCGAATCATCCCCCACCAACCAGCGGTGGCCGGCGACCAGATCGTAGTAAAACATGGAGGGTGACGCCGCGGCCAGTTTCCCCAGCGTCAGCACCTTGAATTCGACTTCGAGACCGGCCTCGGGCGAGAGCTGGTGGCCGAGCTGGTGCAACGGGTCGCGGAACCGCCGTTCGGCCAGGATCGCGTTGCCCCGGACGAAGACGTAGAATTCCAGGTCGTTGTACGGCTCGTCACCGCCCGGCGTGCGGAGCACGCCACCCTCGCCGCGGCCGTAACCGCCCGCGAGCAGCAACCCTTCGAGAGCCGCGGCGGGAACGAGGGCCGCGACCCCGGCGAGGACGCGTTCGCAGACACGGGCCAGATGCGCCTCCAATGCGTCGCTGCCATCCAGGGTGAAACGGGCCGGAGTGGTGGACACCGCTCCGACGACGCGTGAAGGGCCGGGTGCCCCGCCCGCGCCGGTGTTTGAGGTTGGTAGGTCCACGGCACCACTCACGTCGCTCCTATGCGTGCCAACACGCGGGCGGCAAGTCAATCAAAACAGCTTTTCCGGGGAGAGGAACGGATGAACAGGACAGGGAGGGGGTGGAGGTTGGGGACGGCCCGGGACGTCCGGCCGCAGCGGTTCCCGTAGCGCAGATTTCCAAATCTGCTGTGTCGCAGGTTTCCCAACCTGCGAGCCGCCCGAAAACCGGCCGCGTCCGGCATGTCCTTCGCGCTCGAACAGACGGACGCTGGCAGCCTTCGGACGGCCTGCCGACTTGGAAGTCGGCGACACGGGGGCGGGCTGGGCGCGACCGGGCTTGGGTTACCGATGGCTTTCGCTGTCATCCGAGCCGTCATCCCACACGACGAGCCGGTCCGCGTCCGACATCGTCTGGCGCAGGCTTCGCGAAAGCACCCGGATGGCCTGACCGACGAACGGCTTTTGGTCCGCCACCTCTGGCAGCCAGGCGAGCACCGTTTCCCGGTTCAATCTGTTCATCCCCTCAAACCGAAGGACTGCGAAACGATCGCTCGGAAGATTTGCGGCGGCCACGGTGGGAAGGAACGCGGCTGCGTCGCCGTGTTCGACCGATGCCAGCAGAAGGGACAGGGTTTCGGCTTGGATGACGCGATTGAGTTGGATGCCCGCCTGCGTTGAAATCTCGCGGGCGGTGGTCGCGAGTCGCCCATCCCCCATCAGCTCCGCAAACGGCACTGGCTTGCCCTCGTAAACCTCTTCCCCGGTCCGGGAACGAAGAATCTGCCGCGGCACGACGAAGACAAATTCAAAGGTCCCGATGGTCTCAGTCTTATGGCTCTCGGAAACAGCCGATTTCCGAACCAAGCCGACATCGATCCGGCCTAGTTCAAGCTCGTGAATGACCTCGGCGCTGCGCAGGCTGCGGACCCGGCAATGAATAGGGGGCGAGAGGCCCCGCAATGCACTCATCGATGGCACGAACAACCACCTCAGCAGTCCCTCCCCGCCGCCTACATTAAGCAATCCGGGTTTTTCGGCTTCCTGCGCCGCCAGATCGGCCACGGCCCCGAGATACACGCGGCTCATGCGTGCCAAATGCTGCCCGAGCGGGGTTGGCTTGAGGGTCTTCCCGATGCGCTCAAAGAGCTTTCCACCAACTGCTTCCTCCAGTTCCTTTATTTGACGGCTGAATTGACTCTGGCGGCTTGAACTGGGACCCGCGGCAACGGAAATCGAGCCCGCCTCGATCACGCTGCAGAGCGTGGCAATGCGGTCGAGCGAAAACCCGTTTTTGGCAACGACCTCAGGGAGCATGCCTGACTGGGCAGGCAGGATATCTACGAACACCCGCCTTCACAATCGGAATCCGGTGTGCCATGATTCAATCGTGCTCAGGCTTGAGAACATCACGGTCGGCGCGGTGGTGGGCGGCATTCTCGCCAACCAGCTCGTTACCATCCGTCAAGTCCAACGGTTCGGCGACGACGTCCTGTCGGTGACCTTTGTGGACGCTGAGGGCCGGCCGGGCGAAGAACTCCTTTACCGCGACCGGGAGCCGGCGCTGTCGCTCGTCCAGCAAAGCAGACCGTTTTCCTTCACGGCGGACGGGGCGGCGTTCCGTCTGGTTTCCGAAGCCCAACGCCTCCGCTACGCGTTCTTGTTCGATCCGCACATCGCCGTGAACACGTCGTCGGTCGATCCGCTGCCGCACCAGATCACCGCCGTCTATGAAACGATGCTCGGACGCCAGCCGCTGCGGTTCCTCCTGGCGGACGACCCCGGGGCGGGAAAGACCATCATGGCGGGTCTTCTCATCAAGGAGTTGATGATTCGGGGCGACGTGGATCGTTGCCTGATCGTCTCCCCCGGCAGCCTGGTGGAGCAGTGGCAGGACGAACTTGACGAAAAATTCAACCTGCCATTCGAGATCCTCACCAACGAAGGCCTGACGGCCGCCCGCACGGGAAACTGGTTCCAAGAACACAACTTGTGCATCGCGCGGCTCGACAAGCTCAGCCGCAACGAGGACATCCAGGCCAAGCTCGCAGCCGTTGATTGGGACCTCGTGGTCGTCGACGAGGCGCACAAGATGTCGGCCACCTATTTCGGGTCCGAGATCAAATACACCAAGCGTTTCAAGCTGGGACAACTCCTCTCCGCGCACATGCGACAGTTCGTGCTCCTCACCGCCACCCCGCACAACGGGAAAGACCAAGACTTCCACCTTTTCCTGTCGTTGCTGGATGGGGACCGGTTCGAAGGCAAGCCACGTGACGGCGCGCACGTCTCCGACGTGTCCGACGTCATGCGCCGCATGGTGAAGGAGCAGTTGGTGACGATGGAGGGCAAGCCCTTGTTCCCCGAGCGCCGCGCGTACACAGTCGAGTACTCGCTGAGTGACGATGAGCAGGCGCTCTACAAGGCCGTGACAGAATATGTCCGGCAGGAGTTCAACAATGCCGACAAACTCAGCAGCGAGAAGCGCAAGGGGACCATTGGATTTGCCCTGACTCTCCTCCAGCGGCGGCTGGCCTCCTCGCCGGAGGCCATTTACCGTTCACTCGACCGCCGCCTCAAACGCCTCGAGGACCGCTTGCGGGAAGAGCGTTTGCTGCGGCGCGGAGCGGCGCCGGTCAGTACCAGGCTCGCGGAGACGCAAGACCTTACCGACGAGGAGATCGAAGACCTCGAAGACACGCCTGAGACCGAGGCGGAGCAAACCGAGGAGCAGATCGTCGACCAGTCCACGGCGTCGCAAACGCTGGCCGAGCTTGAGGCCGAGATTGTCGTTCTCAGGGATCTTGCCCAGCAGGCGTTGAGGCTCCGGCGCTCAGGGAACGACACCAAGTGGCAACGACTTTCCGAGACGCTCGACCTGCCCGAGATGTTTGACGCCAGCCAGGTCCGCCGGAAGTTGGTCATCTTCACCGAGCAGCGGGACACGTTGAACTATCTCACCGACAAGCTGGCCACCCGCCTCGGAAACCAGAGCGCCATTGTCGCCATCCACGGCGGCACGACGAGGGAACGCCGCCGCCAGGCCCAGGAATCGTTCGAGAACGATCCCGAGGTTCTGGTCCTGATGGCCACCGATGCGGCGGGCGAAGGCATCAACCTCCACAAGCGGGCGCACCTGATGGTGAACTACGACCTGCCGTGGAATCCCAACCGGATTGAGCAGCGCTTTGGCCGGATCCACCGAATCGGCCAGCGGGAAGTCTGCCACCTCTGGAATCTGGTCGCCCACGAGACCCGCGAGGGGGAAGTCTGGCAGCGGCTTCTCCAAAAGCTCGCCCGCCAGCGCGAGCAACTCGGCGGCGCGGTCTTTGACGTGCTGGGCCAGGTCTTCCGCGACGAACCGTTGAAGGACCTGCTGGTCCGCGCCATCCGCTATGGCGAACAGCCCGAGGTCCGCGCCCAGTTGAACAAGGTCATTGACGAGCGGTTGGATGTTGAACGGCTGCGCGACCTCATCCACAATCGGTCACTAGTGCAGGACACGCTTGACCCGAGGCGGGTTCAGGATATCCGCGAGCAGATGCAACGCGCGGAGGCCCGCCGGCTTCAACCTCACTACATCGGCTCCTTCTTCTTGAAGGCCTTTGAAGCGCTCGGCGGGACGGTTCATCGCCGCGAGACCAATCGCTACGAGATCCGCCATGTCCCGGCGGACATCCGCCACCGCGACCGCGTCATCGGCCAGCGCGCGCCGGTCCTCAAAGCCTACGAGCGCGTCACTTTCCACAAGGACCGCATCCGGGAAGCCGGAAAACCTCCCGCCGCGCTGGTAGCGCCCGGCCACCCGCTGCTCGACTCGATCGTCGACCTCACCCTGGAGAAACACCGCAGCCTCCTCCGGGAGGGGGCCGTGCTGGTGGACACCAATGACCAGGGCACGGAACCGCGCCTGCTGTTCTACTACGAGCACAGCGTCACCGATGGCCGCCGCGACGGGGGCGGCAATGCCCGGGTCGTTTCCCGGCGGCTTCAGTTCGTCGAGGTCACCCGCAGCGCCCAACTGGTGAACGCCGGAACCGCTCCGTACCTCGACTACTCCCCGCCCACCGCGGAGCAGAAGGCGCTGCTCCATCCGCTCCTGGAGGAGACCTGGCTGGCCGACGGGGTCGAACGAAAAGCCACCGAACATGCCATCCGCCAGCTTGTTCCGGAGCATCTTCGTGAAGTGCGTACCCGGCGTGAGGCGTTGGTGGACAAAACCCTCGAACAGGTTCAAGCGCGTCTGTTGGGTGAAATCCGTCATTGGGACCAGCGGGCGAATGATCTCCGGGCTCGCGAGGAGGCGGGCCGCGCTGGGGACAAGCTCAACTCGGCCAACGCCCGGAAGCGCGCGGACGACCTGAACGAGCGGCTCCAAAGGCGTCGCGCCGACCTCGCCCTGGAGCGCCAGATCAGCGCCCGTCCGCCGACAGTTCTCGGTGGGGCCCTCGTGATTCCCCTGGGCTGGTTCACGGAGGCGGCTGCGGAGCGCAACGCGGATTCCCTGCGCGAGATTCCGCCGCTCTACGGGGCTCCTGATCGCGAGGTCGAACGGATCGCGATGGAGGCCGTCATTGCGTTCGAGCGCGCCCAAGGGTTCGATCCGCGCGACGTTTCGAAGGAAAACCGCGGTTACGACATCGAGTCCCGCTACCCCGCCGGCCACCCGAAATCCGGCCAGTTGCGCTTTATCGAGGTGAAAGGCCGCACCGCCGGGGCGGAAACCGTCAGTGTCACCAAGAACGAGATCCTCACTGCCCTCAACAAGCCTGATGATTTTATCCTGGCCCTGGTGTTCGTTGAATCGGGCCGGGCCGAAAGACCCCGCTACCTCGAACGGCCTTTCGAACAGGAGCCCGACTTCGCCACCGCGAGCGTCACGTTCCGTGTGGATCAACTTCTGGCGCGGACAACCGCCGCATGAGCCTGGATCAACCGATGCACCTCAAAGCCCATGACATCGCCGCTGCCGCCGACAAGGTGGAGTTCGTCATCAGGTCGTTCGCGGCACCAGCAATCAAGGACCCTCGCGACCGGCGGCTGGAATCCTGGCGCTCCAGTCTGAACCAGGTCCGCAGCCTCCTAGCTGACACGGCGAAAGTCCAAATTGCGATGGTCGGCACCACGGGCGCGGGGAAATCCACCCTGCTCAACGCGGTCCTGGAGCACGAGCTGCTGCCCACGGGCGTGATGGAGCCATGCACAGCCTTCGTCACCACCGTTGCATCTCATCCACAACAAGAATGGAAATTGCGGATTTCCTACCTGACCCGGAAGGAGTGGGAATCCGAATTGGAGATTCTGAAGGATGCGCTGCGCAGCGAGGCGGCGGAGGAAAACGGTGAGGATCGCGGCGAAGCGAACAAGTTCAAGCGGATGGCAAAGCTCAAACTGGCCGCGGTGTTTGGTCGCAAGAAGGACGACATCCCGGACGGGTTTGACCCGCGAGGTGGCGATTTGCCCTACCAGGTGGAGAGGGTTTTGAGCCGGACCGAGCCGGAGGATTTGACATTTGGCACCTTTGCCGAACTCCATGGCCACATCAAAAGTCTCGTCCGCGGGGACAGCCTGGTTTGGCCGCTCATTGAGCAAGTCAGAGCGACCGGACCCATCAGCAATCTCCCGGCTGGGCTGGAGTTGGTGGACCTGCCGGGGCTGAATGACCCGAACCGGGTTCGGGTGGAAACCACCCGACGATTTCTTTCGTCGGCCCCACATATCTGGGTCGTTTTCAACATGAAGCGCGGCCTGACCGACGACATTCATGGGATCCTCCGCGAGCGCGGCCTGCTCCGTCGGTTGATTCTCGCCGGCAATTATTCCGCACTCGCACTCGTCGGGACCCACGCCGACGATGTCGACGCCGACAACGCCGAAAGTCTGGGACTCTCACCCGAGGCTGACTTTCCGGAGATTTATTCCGAATACCGCCGGCAGGTGCGCACCAAGGCGCGTGAGCAGGTTTCCGATCTGGTTTCCGACCTGCGCCAGCCGGGCGATAACGAGACTACCTTGCAACGCCTTTTGGAGGTAACCAAGAGCATCCCCATCATCCCAACCTCTGCCCGGGCCTTCCTACGAATAAAGGGCGTCACCAACGCGCGAAGGGACTACGGCATCAGTGACCCGGTCGAATCCGGGATTCCGGAAGTTCAGCAACACCTTGTCCGAGTCGCTTCGGAGGGCGGGCCAATCGCTCGTTTGCGCGAAGCGGGCGACCGGTTGGGAATCCTCTGCGATGAAGTGGAGTTTTTTTTTCGAAGTCCAGGTTCGTCCGCTTCGAGCGCCCAAAGGCAGCAGGCCCGCGCCGAACTCAACCGGGCGCTTGAATCCTTCGGGGAGGCCGTCAAGGCCATCCACGCCCATGCCCAGAGCCAGTACTCCGGCTACCGCCAGGCATTCCTCCAATCGCTCAAGCCCCTCGTGCCGGAGGCGCGGAAGGGGGTCACCCACAGCACCGGCCGCTGGGGAGGGATTCATCACATGACGCTGAAGGCCATCGTCAGCAGAAATGGCTGCTTCGTCAGCCCTTCCACGGGGCGCGACCACGACTTCAACGACGACGTATCAAGCCCGCTGCTCAATCTCCTTCCGGTCAGGTGGGAGCATTTCTTCAAGGATCAAATCGATCGCGTCGTTGGTGATGCGAGCACCAAACTGGAGGCTCAGTCCGAGGCACTCGCGGCTCAGATTGCGATGATTCTCCGTTTTGGGAAAGGGGCCGATGACGGGGACAGCGGCGCCGAGCACCTCAAGTGGTTTCACTCCAAAATGGAATTCCTCCGCGACAAATGTCGGGAGGTTCTTGCGAAGCAGATTCGCGAAAGGCGCGGGAGGCTGACCGGGGATGTTTACAACACCGCCCAAGATCAGATGCGACCGGCCTACCGCGATACCAAAGAGCAATCCGGCCCCGGCATGAAGGCGCGAATCCTCCACAGGGTTCAATCGCACGCGCTCCACATCTCCTCCCCGCTGCACGAGTCCATCGAATCCGACCTGACCAAAGGGCTCGGCGAAGTGTGGCTTCAACTGGAGATCAACTTGCAGCGGTTATTCGAGGAAGTCCGGGACAAGGCCTCACAAATTGGAGCGAACGCTACGACTGACCTTCAGTCGAGCGATGGGGGATCGTCCTTTTCGGAGGCGCTCGGGTTCCTTCATCAAGTGAAGGCATCACGGGCATCCTCCCATGAATGACGGCCCGCCAACCCGCCCATGAACCCATTTACACCCACCTCCGGGCCATTCGCCCAGATGACAAGGACGACGCCCATGCCATGAGCTGCCGCAAGAAACTCATCGAAGTGGCGCTGCCGCTGGAGGACATCAATCGCGAGGCGGCGCGGGAGAACTCCATCCTGCATGGACCTCCGTCCGCGTTGCACTTGTGGCGGCCGCTTGAAGCCTGCCGCGCGGTTCTGCCCTCCTCGCCGGTGGATGGCCCGTCGGAGCGCGCGGCGCAGTGGAAGGCGTGCAAGGCGGTGTTCGAACCGGCGGTGGCGTCCGTCCGGCGTCACCTTCCGGCCGGAAGTTCTTCTGCGAAGGCCGTCAGTCGGGTAAACTCCCTCCTCCAGGTGTCATGACCCTGCAAGACTTGGAACAGATCGCCGCGGCCGGCGAATCCGAGACGGTGGAGTTCAAGAAGTCCACCGGCCAGTTGACGCGTGCCGGCGAAACGCTTTGTGCCTTCCTCAATGGCCAGGGTGGGCGCGTCTTCATCGGCATCGCCCCCGATGGCCGGGTGGCGGGCCAGCAGATTGCCGACCCCACGTTGCGCGAAGTCGCCGCCATGCTCGCCCGGTTGGATCCTCCCGCACTCATTTCCCAGGAGCGCGTGGTCTTGCCCGGCGGCCTGGAGGTCCTCGTCCTCTCCGCTCCTGCCGCCGCCGCCAGCGGGCCCTTTGCCTTCGATGGCCGGGCCTACCAGCGGGTTGGACCAACGACTTCCGCCATGCCGCGAACCCGCTACCAGGCCCTGCTCCTCGAGAGCACGCACGGCCGCTCACGCTGGGAAAATGCCACCGCATCCCGCGTGGGCCTGAAAGACCTGGACCGCGAGGAGATTCTCCGCACCGTTCGCCTCGGGATTGACGCCGGACGGTTGCCGGAATCCACCGGCCGCAACACCGGAGACATCCTCGACCGGCTGGCCTTGCGGAGGGACGGCCAAATCCTCAACTCGGCGGTCATCCTGTTCGGAAAGGACCCGGTGTTTGGCTATCCCCAGCGCAAACTCCGGCTGGCCCGCTTCAAGGGCACGGACAAAGCCGAGTTTATTGACAATCGGCAACCCGAGGGGCATGCCTTCGCCCTGCTTGACGACGCCATGACCTTCCTCCACCGGCACCTGCCCTTGAGCGGCCGGTTCGAGCCCGGCCGCCTGGAGCGCATTGATGAGCTGCTCTTCCCCACCGCTGCCCTGCGCGAGGCGCTCGTCAACGCCTTCTGCCATCGCGACTACGCCATTTGGGGCGGCGCGGTCAACGTGGCCGTCTTCGATGACCGCGTGGAGATCTGGAGCGATGGCACGCTGCCCTTTGGCCTCCGCCCCGCAGACCTCGCGCGGGAGCACGCGTCCAAACCCCGGAATCCGGACATCACGAACGTCTTCTACCGGCGCGGCCTGATCGAACAATGGGGCCGGGGCACCAACCGCATTGTGGAACTCACCCTCAAAGCGGGACATCCCGCGCCCGAGTTCGAGGAGATGGCCGGGTCAGTGGTGGTGCGCTTCCGTCCGCAAAGCCGCACACTTGCACCCCAGGCTGCCCCACAAGTCACCCCACAAGTCACCCCACAAGTCACCCCACAAGTCACCGCCATGCTGCGGAGATCCGAGCGAGCGGCCACCGGTGCGGAATTGCAGGCGGCCGCCGGTCTTCGCGATCGCGTCCACTTCCTCAGAGCCTACCTGGAACCCCTCTTAAACAACGGTTGGATCGAACGTACGATCCCCGGCAAGCCCCGCAGCCGCCTCCAGCAATACCGCCTCACCGAAAAGGGCCTCGCCTGGCTGGCTGACCAGCACCAGACCAAACAGCCATGACCTACCGCAAGAAACTGATCGAAGTGGCGTTGCCGCTGGAGGACATCAACCGCGAGGCGGCGAGGGAGAAGTCCATCCGGCATGGGCATCCGTCCACGTTGCACTTGTGGTGGGCGCGGCGGCCGCTCGCGGCGTGCCGGGCGGTCTTGTTTTCGTCGCTGGTGGATGACCCGTCGGAGTGCGTGGAGGAACTACTGGCGGACGCGCCGAAGCGCCACGCGGCCGAGAAGGCGCTCCGGGCGCACCGGAAGGCGTGGCAGGCGCGCAAGGCGCTGTTCGACAAGGCGGCGGCATCCGGCATCCCGCCCACGGGCAATCCGCCTCCGGGACCAGAACCGAAGCTGGAAGAAATCCTCGTCGAGACGGAGCGCGAGCGGTTGTTCGACATCATCCGCGAGCTGGTGAAGTGGGAGAATTCCAACGACGAGCGCGTCCTGAACCGCGCGAGGGGGGAGATCCTTCGTTCGTGCCGCCCGCCGTGCCTCGCGGAAACGGACGATCTCCAGACGATGTATGGCGAGGTGTTGAAGACCAATTTCTATGAAGTGACAGGATTGGGGCCAGCCGAGATTGAGAAACGTGTCGACCCCGTGCGTGACCACCACGCAAGGACCGGGAAGTGGGCAGGATCGATCGACGATCTCAGGCTGGCCCTTTCCTACGTGCAGCGCGAGATCAAGTTCGGGGAAGGGTCCAGTCAGATGACCGGGGCCAAGAAGGAGTTCCGTTCGCTCTACCGGGAGGTCCGCCGCCGGTGGGTGGAGGTTCCCTCCAACCCGCCGCCGGTGTACGACCCGTTTTGCGGCGGCGGCTCGATTCCGCTGGAAGCACAACGCCTCGGACTGGAGGCGCATGCCAGCGATTTGAATCCCGTGCCGGTGCTCATCACCAAGGCGCTCATCGAGATCCCACCCCGGTTCGCAGGGAAGCCGCCGGTGAACCCGGAGTCGCGGAAGAAGCTGAGTGCGTCCGGCTCCTGGGAGGGTGCGGCGGGCCTGGCGGAGGACATTCGCTATTACGGCCAGTGGATGCGCGACGAGGCGGAGAAACGCATCGGTCATCTCTATCCCAAGGTGAAACTGCCCAAGGAACACGGCGGCGGGGAAGCAACGGTGATTGCGTGGCTGTGGGCGCGCACCGTGGCCAGCCCCAACCCCTCGACTAAAGGCGTGCATGTGCCGCTGGTGCGGTCGTTCTGGATCTCTACCAAAACGGGCAAGAAGGCATGGGTCAACCCCGTGCTGGATCAGAGCATGATGAGTTATCGCTTTGAAGTTCACCCCGGGGACGGCCAACCGCGTGCAGGTACTGTGGGCCGAAATGGAGGGGTGTGCTTACTCACCGGGAGCCCAATACCACTTGGCTACATCAGGACTGAGGGCAAAGCGGGGCGAATGGGTGCGCGGCTAATGGCGGTTGTCGCTGAAGGGCCGCGAGGTCGGATTTATTTATCGCCGACGGCGGAACACGAACGTGTCGCTCAAAGCGCCGAGGTTCCTGAGCGAATACCCGACACGGAAATGGTGCCTAACTCGCGCTACATGACACCCACAGGCTACGGCATGACCAAGCACTTTCAGCTGTTTACGAAGCGGCAGCTGGTCGCGCTTGCTACGTTCTGCAATCTGGTGGAAGAAGTTAGGGCCACCGTGTTGACCCTGCCCAAGGGTGGCGAAACCTACGCCGACGCTGTCGCGACATACTTGGCCTTCGCGGTCAGCAAAGGCGCAAACTATTGGTCGTCCATATGCAAATGGCACCAAGGTGCTGAAAAAATGGTGAGCACCTATGGGCTTCCAGTTTTGCCAATGGCTTGGGACTATACTGAGGCCAATCCCTTTAGCGATTCAAGTGGCAATTGGTCTCTTGGGGTGGAGCAGGCTGCAAAATCGGTTGCTGCAACCCCCGCATCCGGCGCAGGTCGCGTATTCCGAGCGGACGCAAGGCAGCCAAAACATCCAGCGATCCCGTGGATGATCAGCACTGACCCGCCGTACTACGACAATGTTCCGTATGCTGATCTTTCGGACCTATTCTACATTTGGCTCCGGCGCACGTTGCACAGTGCCTACCCACAACTCTTCAGCACGGTGCTTGTTCCCAAATCCACGGAACTAGTAGCCGATCCATTTCGGCAAGGAGGGAAAGCGGCAGCACAACGATTCTTTGAGCAAGGTCTTGGGGAAGTGTTTCGCGTGTTCCGAGAGGAGGCATCCCAGGCCTATCCAATCACCGTCTTCTACGCCTTCAAACAGCAAGAAACCGAGGAGGCAGGCGTCGAGGATGGTGAGAAGTCGAACCAGGTTTCGACTGGCTGGGAAACGATGCTTGAAGCCTTGGTTAGCAGTGGCTTCTCGGTGGATGGGA
>Ga0182030_10012213_pt1 | contig 17245 bp, 17 predicted proteins | sample 812S3MmetaG_FD_121299 | JGI IMG/M metagenome (GOLD analysis project Ga0182030, IMG submission 121299) | Permafrost microbial communities from Stordalen Mire, Sweden - 812S3M metaG (Illumina Assembly) | ecosystem: Environmental > Terrestrial > Soil > Wetlands > Permafrost | place: Sweden...
ATATTGCACCCTAATATTGCACAAGGGGTAAACTGCTTTATATTTGTACTGTGTCTGTGAACTTCTCAAACAAGAAAGGTTTTAAATAGATCAAATGGGAGAAACCATAAATCCTTTTGGTAAGAAAATTATTAAAGTTGAAACAGAGTTTTGCGGTAAAACACTAACTTTGGAAGTCAACCGAGTTGGTTTTCGTACGAGTGCTAGTGTTTTAGTGACCTACGGCGATACAGTTGTCCTTGGTACAGCTATGGTTGGTAGTCAACCGCTTAAAGGTTTTGATTATTTTCCCCTGAGCATTGATTATGAAGAAAAGTTCTATGCTGCTGGCAAAATAAGTGGTAGCCGATTTATTAAGAGGGAAGGTCGTCCAAGTGATGACGCCATTCTTATTGGAAGACTAATCGATCGTCCGATTAGGCCTCTGTGGCCTAAGGGCTATCGTCACGAGGTTCAAGGCGTAGCCTCAGTTCTTAGTATGGATCCAAACTTCCGTCCAGATATGATAGCCATGGTAGCTATGAGCGCAGCTTTCATGCTAACTGGCGCACCATACGATGGGCCAATTGCTGGAGTTAGAGTTGGCATTGATGAGGCTGGTAAATATAAAGCCTTCATGAGTGCTGACGAGCTAAACAAGGGCAAACTTGATTTAGTAGTAGCTGGTACGGCTGATGCCATAATGATGGTTGAGGCTGGTGCCAATGAAGTTAGTGAAGAAGAGATTGTAAAAGCACTAGACTTTGCCCAGGAAGCCATTAAACCAGCTGTTGCTGTTCAAAAAGAACTTGTAAAGAAGGTTGGTGTTGAACCACTAGCTTACGAACTAACGCTGACTGACGAAGATGTAACTAAGCGCGTAGACACCTGGCTTAGTGGTAAGCTTGGTGAACAACTTCGAAAACCCTACCCTGAGCGAAACAATATCATATCAGAATTACGAATCGCTATGGAAGAGCATTTCAAGGAAGAGTACGGTGATGATTATGATTCATTAAAAGGTGAGTTTAGCGAAGCTTTCCAGATGGCTCTGCATAAAGATGTTAGGGTAGGTATCATCAAGGACAATTCCCGTCCTGATGGCCGCGAATTAACAGACATCCGACCACTTAGTAGTGAGATCGGAATTTTGCCGAGGGCTCACGGCTCAAGCATATTTACCCGTGGTATGACTCAGGCTTTAAATATAATTACGCTAGCTCCGCTAAGTTACGTTCAGCTTGTCGATACCATGGAGCGCAGCGACGAACGACGTTACATGCACCACTATAATGCGCCTGGCTATACGGTTGGCGAAGTGCGTCGCCTGGGCAGCCCTGGAAGACGCGAAATTGGCCACGGCTATCTAGCGGAACGGGCTTTGATGGCAGTTTTACCCTCTGAAGCCGATTTTCCTTATACGATTCGTTCGGTAACAGAAATAATGAGCCAGAATGGTTCGACCTCAATGGCGGCAACCTGTTCTAGTAGTTTAGCCTTAATGGACGCTGGAGTGCCGATAAAATCAGCCGTCAGTGGTATTGCTATGGGACTAATGGTTGAGGGAGATAAGCAATATATACTCAGCGATATCGCCGATGCTGAAGACTTTGCTGGTGATATGGACTTTAAGGTTGCTGGTACGGCAAAGGGCATAACTGCTCTTCAAATGGACATGAAGGTTCATGGCTTACCAGTTGCCGTCTTAAAGAAGGCCTTAGCTCAAGGCAAAGAAGGCCGAGCTTTTATTCTCGAACATATGCTAAAGACTATAGCCCAGCCTCGTAAGGAAATTAGTGAATATGCGCCTCAAGTTCAATCAATCCAGATTAACCCAGAGAAAATCCGAGAAGTAATTGGTAAGGGTGGAGAAACCATCAATAAGATAATTGCTCAAACCGGTGCCGAGATAGACATTAAGGATGATGGTACGGTTTATATTGCTAGCCCAGATAAGAAATCTATCGATGGGGCTATAGCGATGATCCGCGATATAACGGCTGAACCTGAAGTCGGCGCAATCTACCGTGATTGCCGAGTGGTTAGCGTGCTAGATTTTGGAGCTTTCGTGGAAATTCTACCCGGTAAAGAGGGCTTAGTCCACGTTAGCGAAATGAGTGAAGAGCGGGTTAATAAACCTAGTGATGTTGTTGCAGAAGGCGATCATGTTACTGTTAAGTTAGTAGCAATTGATGACCGTGGACGCTTGCAGCTAAGCATGAAGGCGGCAGCCCGCGAACTCGATAAAAAATAACGACTATGAATACCCAAAATATCAAGAAGTGGCACCATACCAAAGTAGGTCTGCTCATCGTTGCCGTAGTTGAACTGGCACTAGCCTACCTTTTCGGTAGTCTATCAATTGATAGAGGTAATCTCTGGTGGTATTTGTTTACATTGGCATTTCTAGTTGGTGCAATCCAACACATTATTAGGTTGATAGGAAAATTTTTTAATGGCAACAAATCAACAAAGGCTTGATAAGATTCAAACATCTATACTAGACAACAAAGTTTGCCCAGAGTTAGCGACAACTGCTACCCAGCTAGTATTTGGTGAGGGCAGTCCCAGTGCCGAAATAGTCTTTATAGGTGAAGCGCCTGGTAAGAATGAAGATGTTCAGGGTAAACCCTTTGTTGGTGCATCGGGCAAATTGCTAGCCGAGATGCTCGAATCAATAGGCATGACCCGTAGGGACGTCTATATAACCAATATTGTTAAATATAGGCCACCAAATAACCGGGACCCCTTGCCAGAGGAAAAACAAGCATTCTTATCATATCTTCAGGCTCAGCTCGATGTAATTGACCCAGACCTAGTCGTGACACTGGGTAGGCATAGTTTGAACTGCTTCTTGCCGGATTTATCGATTAGCCAGGTACATGGTCAGCCAAAACGCTACAAGGGCAGAGTTTATTTGCCGCTATTTCACCCAGCTGCGGCATTATACAACGGTTCGATGCGCCAAACTCTCATGGAGGACTTTGGACGTATTCCAGCCATTATTAATACAATCAAATCAGATAAGAAAACAATTTAATAAAGTAAATATAAGGAGGATTTAAATGAATCCAAAAAATCAGAATAATAAACCAAAAACTAATACCCCCAGTAATACTGGTAGAAGTGCTTCTCGTGGCGCGGCTATAAGGGCTCAACGACGAAGCATGGAAGATGCTCAAAGGGTTGCCAATCAATATGCGGCTGCCTCACCCCTAAGCGATAAAGCACCCCGGCGGCCAAATGTCATTGACGACAGCCCGAGGTTACGCATTATCGGTCTAGGTGGTATGGACGGCGCCGGCTCAAAGAACATGATACTTCTTGAGTACAAAAACGATGCTCTAATAATTGACTGCGGTAACGATCTTGGAGTTGATCTACCAGGAATTAATTATGCGATTGCTGACACCACCTATCTAGAATCAATAAAGCATAAAATAAAAGCTTACGTTATCACCCATGGTCACCTTGATCATATCGGAGGTTTGCCGCACATTGTACCGCTGTATCCAGCGCCAATTTATGGCAGTAAATTTACTATCGGTAGAGTTGAGGAGATTTTTGAAAATTTCGGCTTACCAATGCCTCAGGGTTTTGAGCTTAAAACTATAACCATGAATGAAGATACCCATGAAAGATTAAAAGTTGGCGATTTCTTTGTTGAGTTAGTCCGAGTAACGCACTCCATCCCGGGCAGTACCTGTGTAGTCATTGATACGCCAGTTGGTCGGATCATTAACACTGGTGATTTCCGTTTTGACCCAAATCCACTCGACCACGAGCGAACCGATATGGAGCGCTTAAAAGAGCTTGGCAAAGAAGGCGTTTTAGCCCTGCTTAGTGAAAGTACTTCAATCGAGCGCCCTGGGCGGACACCGAGCGAGAGCACTCTTGAACAAAGCTTTGTCGATATCATGGAACATGCTCCAGGAAGAATATTTATTGGTCTGTTCTCAACCAACATGAACCGTATCCAAATGATCGTTAATGCCGCTGTCCACCACAACAAGAAAGTGGCCATGGATGGTAGGAGCATGGTAAGCACTCTGGAAATGGCCGTACGTCATGGCTTCATGAAGATACCAAAAGGTACCTTTGTACCGATCGCTTCATCAGCCAGCATCCCAGATGATCAATTAGTTGTAGTTTGTACTGGTTCACAGGGAGAGCCCAGCTCAGCCCTGCAGCGTATGGCTAACGGCGAACATCGCCATATTAAGATGAAAGAACAAGATACTGTCATACTAAGTTCATCGCCAATACCAGAAACTGGTAATGATGCTCTAGTTGGAGCTATGGTAGATGATTTAATGCGCAAGGGTGTACATATTTTCCAGCACATCACCCACGAAATGGATGGGGTTGGCCCGCTGCACGTTTCTGGACACGCCAGTATGGACGAATATCTAGAGATGGTTGATATAACTAAACCAAAGTTCTTTATCCCAATTTATGGGCCATTTAGATCCAAGCGTCGTTATCTAGAGGCTGTTGTCGAGCAGGGACTACTACCAAGGGCCAATACAGTTAATGCTGAAAATGGCGCTGTCATATCCTTCACAGATAGCAAGATGGAAATGACTGGCGAGGAAGTACCGCACGGAACTGTTTTGGTTGATCAAACCGGAGCAATTGTTAGCAATATAGTGGTTAAAGACCGTGTCTTACTATCTGAAGAGGGACTGGTGGCCATCATTCTGACAATTGATAAGAAAAGCGGTGCTTTGCTGACAAGCCCAGACATTATCAGTCGGGGGTTCATATATATGCGCGACAACGAAGAGCTAATGAACAATCTGCGTCAAGAGTTACGTAGAGCGGTACAGCAACGCTTCAAACGGATTGATCTGGATCGCTTTAAGGCAGAACTCAAAGACCACATTACTCACTTCCTTTTTGAGCAAACTCAAAGAAGCCCAATCGTCATACCAGTAGTTAACGTTGTTGGCGGCGGCACAAACCCAAAGGCTGAGACTAATAATGCTGCCGGACCACCTAAAGCCGTCCAGTCACCTGAGGATATAGCCCAGGAGCAAGAACGACGCTTCAAAGAGATGCGCGAACGCCTCTTAACCCAAGATGCCCGCGTTGATTGATTGGACAAAAGTTGTAATATTTGCTATAATATAGATTGTGACACTTACTGTCAATCTAAGGGTAATAACAGTAACTAATCAAAGTGTTATAATGGGCATTAAATAGTATGGCAAAAAAGAAAAAATCAAGAAAAAAATCAGCTTCTAAGGCTAACGAAGAAAAGAAGACGCTATCTCCGAATTTTTGGAGAACGACAATCGCGCTTATTTTGTTCGTGCTCGCTTTATTCTTGCTACTTGGCGGTTTTCATACCGGCGGGTCTTTGCCTAAGGGGCTATTCCATGGCGCATTTTGGGCACTTGGTTGGGCAGCCTACATAGTATCGATAGCTTTTATAGTCCTGGGTGTTTATAAACTATCAGCTGAGGATAAAAAAATACCTCGCGCTAAGTTGATTAGCGCAATCGCGGCTGTGTTATTTTTCAGTAGTTTACTATTTACGGCCTTTGCCTCACGTTATACGAATGGTAGCTATATTTCAAATGGACACGGGGGAACTCTAGGCAAGTTAATCGGTCAGGAAGTCCTTAATGTATTGGATAGATTCCCAGCATCACTTATTTTCTTAGTTTTTACCGTTATAACAGCTTGTTTCGCTATCGGTATTTCTCCAAAAGTTTTCCTAAAAATTGGTAATATCTTTAAGAACAATTCTGATGATAGTGACAGTGAACTGGCTTCTTTGAAGGGTAAGACCGAAGCTAGTAGTTTTCAAATGAATGAGGGTGTACCGGTAGAGCATCATTCGCTCCGCGATCAGACTCGGCTAGCATCATTTAAAAATGTTGCACAAAAAGCTGGCGCTACAGAAAATCGTCAAGCCCTGACCATAGCGTCTGACCCAGATTGGAAATTTCCCAGCATTGATTTATTAAATCAGAAGCAAGATAAAGCTGACGCCGGTGACGTTGAAGGCAATGCCCAGGCCATCCATAACACTTTCGAGAACTTTAATATCGACGTTGAGATGGAAGGGGCTAATATTGGACCGAGAGTCACACAGTTTACTCTTAAGCCCCCAACCGGAGTAAAACTAACAAAGATTACAGCCCTAGAAAACAATTTAGCGCTCGATCTAGCAGCTCATTCGATTAGGATTGAAGCACCAATACCAGGTAAAAGAGCAGTTGGAATTGAAGTGCCAAATATAAAGGCAGCAACCGTAAGACTGAGTTCAATTTTTCAATCTAGAGAATGGGCAGAACTAAGTGGCCCCTTAGGTTTTGCGATCGGTAAAGATATAGCTGGTAAACCAGTAGTTGCCGACCTTGGTAAAATGCCACATATTTTGATTGCTGGGCAAACTGGATCGGGTAAATCTGTAATGATTAACACGCTACTAACAAGTCTGCTATATCGAAATAGTCCAAGTGACCTAAAACTTATATTAGTCGATCCTAAGCAAGTTGAGCTAAAGCCTTATGACGATATCCCTCATCTATTAACGCCAGTTATAACCGAACCAGAAAAATGTATTAGTGCTCTAAAATGGGCAGTTGCCGAGATGGAGAGACGCTACAAGGCACTTGCTGATATCCGTAAACGAAATATCGATGAGTATAACGCCCTAAAGAAAGAAGAAGGAATGCCCTACATTGTGATTGTTATAGATGAGTTGGCTGATCTAATGATGATGGCCTCGCGTGACGTAGAGTCATTAATCGTTCGTATCGCCCAAAAAGCCAGGGCGGTTGGTATACATCTAGTGATTGCCACTCAGCGCCCAAGTGTAGATGTTATTACTGGTCTTATAAAGGCAAACATACCAGCTCGTATTTCATTTACTACCGCTAGCCAAGTAGACTCCAGAACCATTATTGATGGCGTCGGCGCTGAAAAACTACTCGGTCAAGGCGATATGCTACTCCTAACTGCCGATATGCCTAAACCTAAGCGCGTCCAAGGTGCTTATATCGATGAAAGCGAGACTTCTAAGGTTACTGACTTTGTACGCCTGCAGCGACCTCCACAATATGATCAGGAGATTATTAGCCAACCAGTCCAAATTAACGGTAAAGGTGGTGGAAACAGTGATTACGGCTCCAATGATGTTAATGATGAGATGTGGCGTGATGCTGTCCATGTAGTTTTAGAAGCCCGCAAGGCTTCAACTAGTCTCCTGCAGCGTCGTCTACGCATTGGTTACGGTCGCGCAGCCCGTTTAATCGAGACCATGGAAGAACAGGGCATAATAAGTCCGGCCGATGGCTCAAGGCCTAGGGAAGTTTTAGTCAGTAGCATGGATGAAGTTTTTAATACTGGTGATGATAGCCCAGTTGTTGAGTCTCCAATGACTGAAGATGACGATCCCGTAGACGATCTATAAGATCTTTGACTAACAGATGTAAATTTGCTAGAATATTTATTGATAATAACTCAGCTCACAGCGAAAGAGGCGTGTGGGCGTAAACCATGGGAGCGAATCTATGAATGAATACGAAATTGCTATCTTATTTGATCCAGATCTTGAGATAGATATTGGAAAATCTACTCAGCGTATCGAAAAGATTTTCTTAGATAACGGCGGAAAAATTGTGAAAGTTGATAACTGGGGCAAGCGAAAACTGGCTTACTCAATCAAAAAACACGAAGCCGCGATCTATAGTATCTATACTCTACAGTTTCCACCTCAATCTGTTATTAAAGTTGAGAAGACTCTTAATATTACAGATGAAGTTATTCGATTTTTGATTACTCGTCCAGATCTTAAAGCCATCGCTAAAGCCGAAGCTGCTAAGGCAGAAAAGGCCCAGCGGGCTGCTGAAAGAGGTGAAGACCCTCGGTCTGACGAGTCAGAAACCGAAGAAGAGTAGTACAATAAACTTAATTAAGTGAGGAATATGATATGGCTAGGAGTTTGAACCAAGTAACATTGATGGGAAATTTGACTCGTGATCCTGAACTTAGACAGATACCAAGCGGACAAAGTGTCTGTAGTTTTAGTTTAGCTTTGAACCGTTCTTATAAAGATTCAAGCGGTGAATGGCAAGAAGCTACTGATTTTATCGACATAGTAGCTTGGGCGGCACTAGGAGAGAGAGTTGCTCAATATCTGTCCAAAGGCCGACGCTGTCTCGTTCAGGGGCGCCTACAAAGTCGTAGCTGGGAGCAAGATGGTCAAAAACGTAATAAAGTTGAAGTACTAGCCAGTGATGTTACTTTCTTAGATGGTAATCCCAGTGGCGGCGATAGCGCTACTACAAAACCTTCCAAGTCCAGCGATAAAAGCGAGTCCAGTGACTCTTCCAGTAAAAAAGCCAAGGAAGATGTCGTTATTGAAGACATAAGTGACGAACCAATAAACTTAGACGATATACCATTTTAAGGAGAATATATGGCAAAGATTTTTAAACAACGAACAGATGTAGCTTATTTTGACTACAAGGATGTAAAAACCCTTCAACGATTTGTTAACGTCTATGGTCAAATCGAAACACGTAAAAAAACTGGTCTAACCGAAACCGAACAACGACACCTAGCGGTTGCTATTAAGCGGGCTAGACATATCGCCTTGCTACCGTTCGTAGCAAATAATTAATAACGGTTGGCAGGTGACTTATATTTCGCCACAACGGCTACTGAAAGACGTAGAAGATATCATTCTAGGTGAGATAAGATCAATAGACGTTTATCAAACCCTCGCTAGTGAACAAAGACTAATTACTAGAATCAAGAATGAATTAATCGACTGCCGACTTTATATCAGGGACTATGAATCAAGTGAGACTCGACAACTTCAATCAGATATTGCTATTAAGCTTCAAGTGGTCATAAATCATCTACTCAAGAATATTCTCCGGCTCAGTGAATACAATATATTAAGCGCAGTTGATATTGCCCAGATATCAGCTCAACTGAGTGTAATTATCGAAAACGTGGTCTAAGGAGAACATAAATTATGCAATTAAATATCACCGAACTAAAAAAAGGAACACTACTCCAACTTGGCGGTATACCGTATAAAGTTCTTGAGTACAATCAAAAGGTCATGGGCCGCGGGGGTTCAATTGTTAACGTACGTATAAGGAGTCTAATTGACGGCAAAGTTCTTGATAAAACCTTCAAAGGGAATGAGCAGCTGGAAGGCGCCGATGTCACTATTCGGAATGTACAGTATCTATATAACGACGGAGCATATTTTCACTTCATGGATGAAGATAGTTTTGATCAATTTGATATTGCCACAGACATTATTGGCGACCAAGCTGGTTATCTTAAAGAAGGTGATAAAGTCCAGGCCCAGATGTTCAATTCGATTGTGATTAATGTTGAACTGCCAAAAAATGTTCCCCTGAAGGTTGTCTATTCAGAGCATGCCGTAAAGGGTGATACTACCTCGAATGTCCTAAAGAATGCTGAGCTTGAAACAGGAATCAGCGTTAAAGTCCCACTATTTATAAAAACAGGTGACACTATTAGGATCGATACGCGAACCGGAACGTATCTTGACCGGGTGAAGACCTAAAACGGCAATGGTAGCTTCAGGAAGTTATGATGAATAAAATACGCCTTGATCAACTTCTAGTTAGCCGAGGACTTTCTAAGACTCGTAGCCAAGCCGAAGACCAAATAAAAAGAGGCTTCATAAGTGTTAATGAACAGAAGGTGATTAAGCCAGGCATATTCGTAGACACTAATGCCAAACTCCATATCGATTCGCACGAGAGTTTCGTTTCCAGGGCAGGGGAAAAACTAAATTCAGTTGTTGAGCCATTTAAATTAGATTTTATGGGTAAGTTAGTCTTAGATGTCGGTAGTAGTACCGGCGGGTTTACTGAACTAGCCCTGAGGAGGGGCGCTAAGAAAGTGATAGCGGTTGAACTGGGGACTAATCAGATGCATCCAAGGTTGCGAGAGAATGCCAAAATTGAGCTTCATGAAAAAACCGACATCCGTGATTTTATAACTAGCGAACATATTAATATTGTAGTTATTGATGTTAGTTTTATATCACTGCGTGAAATCTTACCAGCGGTCAGTAAACTATCAGATGCTAATACTCAGATAGTTGCTATGGTAAAACCACAGTTTGAGGCTTCGACAGGAGGCTTAAAACATAAGGGTGTTATTAAGAATGATCATATGCGAAGAGAAATACTGAAGAATTTCGAAAATTGGTGCCGTGATAATTTTGCGATAAAAGCCAAGGCAGATTCAAAAGTCGCCGGGGCTAAAGGTAATGTTGAACGTTTCTACTTACTGAATAAAAAATAGCGAACCTACCTAACTAGATAACTTTGCAGTTTATCGACATCGGTCAGGGTAAAATACAGTTGGTGATTAATGATTAGTTTATTGCGTTCTAAATAAGCTATCTCCCTTGTCGTAGTTTCTCGACTTGAATTTATTGAACTAGCGACGTCCTGGTGTCTAAGAGGTACCTTGATTAGTATGCCATCACTAGTCTTCTCGCCAAAGCGCCGTGCTGTAGTCAGTAGAAAAGAGATTAGTCTCTCGCGTACAGATCTATATTCTAAACTCAATATTCGTTCAGAGTGAACGCGGTACATCTCTATTAAATTATCAACTAACGCAAGGGCTGATTCGGGGTGCTTGGTTAGATGCTCGGTGAATGCCTCGCTTTTTATTAACCATAGAGTAGCAGGGGTCAGGGTTTGATAGATAATTTTTTTATCATCACCTGTTATCGTAAGGGTTAATCCCAAGAATTCTCCATTTTTTCTAATAACCAATAGATTTTCTTCACCGTATTTTGTGATGTCATAGGCTCTTACGAGACCCTCACTAATATAAAAAACGCCCGGCGGAGATTCGCCGGGCCTGATTACAAATTCGCCTCTCTTATAAGTCAGTTTTGTCCCACGATGGAATAGATCTTCCAGGGACTGGGCTTGGTCTTTGACCGCCAACATAGGCTAATTATGGCACAAATGACTGCAAACAGTCAAAAAATGGATGTACAACAGTATTAACCTTTGTGATATATGTCTCTTAATTGTTGTGACATAACTAACGGTATTTCTATAATGTCCAAGCTACTATATGAATGTAACAAGTAGAGGGGACCAAAAAAATGATAAGTTTACTCAAGATAGAGGAACAACTACATGAGATTGGTTTTAGAGCTCACGGCTGGGGTAGAGGTGAGGTAAAGGAACTTTGTAAGATTATGGCTGATGACGAAGTGATTTTACAATGTGCCAACGGATACTATCAGAACGGTTTCGCTATGCTTGTAGCTACTAATCAACGGTTATTATTGGTTGATCAAAAACCGATGTTTCTAACAATGGAAGCTGTATGGTATGACAAGATTGGACAGATCGAATATAACCACCGCTTATTAAACTCAAATCTGTGTATTTCATCACCAAGTAAAGACATAAAATTTACTAGTATGAACCAAATCCGCTTACGACAAATATTAGCTTACGCCCAGGAGAAGATGATAGCTGCGAGAAGTTCCAACCAATATCTTGGTGGAGTAGTTCGCCAAGAATACTCTAACAACTATCCTAAAGCTCCCGAACCTTATCAGAACACTACGACAACTCAAGTTAATCTTACAGAAGCACCAGTAGTTGATGCTCTGGCCGCGACTGTACAAGAAGAACCAAAAGCAAAGAACATTTACTCGGCTACCAGTTTACCATTTACGCGTCACCGTTACTTCTCGAGAGATTCAGAAACATTCTAAACTGTTTCAAACGTTGAATCTAAATTCAACGACGTCATCTGGTTGCATAACGTAGTCTTTGCCCTCAGTACGAATTTTCCCACTGGCCTTTGCTGCAGTTTCTGATCCAGCTTGGATCAAATCATTATAGTTGACTATCTGGGCTGCAATAAAGCCACGTTCAAAATCTCCATGAATGACCCCAGCTGCCTGTGGCGCAGTAGCATTACTCGGTATAGTCCAGGCTCGAACTTCTTTTTCACCAGCTGTTAGATAACTCTGTAGGCCAAGAGCCTGATAAGCTGCCTTAATAAGCTGAGTTAAACCAGAGTCTTTTTGACCATAACTTTCTAGTAGCTCAACTCTGTCATATTCCTCGAGGCTTTTTAACTCATCCTCTAGTTTGGCGCAGATGAACAGTGCGTTGACGGGATTAACTAATTGTCTCAATTTTTCCATAGATTCTTGATTAGATAAATCATCCTCGTCAACGTTAAATACGTAAATAATTGGTTTAGAAGTGATTAACATTAGATCACGAAGACCTTCAGTATTTATATCTGGGGTACTCCAAAGAGGCTTACCATCGTCAAGTGAATTACGAGCTTGGCTAAGACTATCTAGAAGTGGTTTGAGTTTTGGGTTAGCTTTTACTTCTTTTTCTAAGCGGGGTAGTCGTTTTTCGATGGTTTGTAGATCTGCGAGGACAAGTTCGGTGTTGACAACATCTATGTCTTTTCCGGGGTTATGATCATTGTCTACGTGGGTGACATTACTATCTTTAAAAGCTCGAACAACCTGAATAATTGCGTTACAACTTCTTATGTGGCTTAGAAATTGATTGCCGAGTCCTTCACCCTTGCTGGCTCCAGCAACTAATCCAGCAATATCTATAAACCGTACAGTTGCTGGGATTATTTTCTCGGTCTTATATAACTCTGCTAATTTATTTAATCTTACGTCCGGTACGGGTACGATGCCAATGTTTGGTTCTATTGTCGCAAAAGGGTAGTTTGCTGCGAGAACATTACTATCTGTTAAGGCATTGAATAAAGTAGATTTGCCAACATTGGGTAAACCTACAATACCGATTTCTAAGCTACTCATATCTATATCCCAAGTACACTATTTATAGTACTTAATACTTGCTCGGGGGTAGAGTGTGCTTTTACGATATATCTATCTACGCTTAAAAGACGAAGCTTATGTGGCGCCTCATCCTTGCTTAAATTAGTAAGAATAATTAGGCGGATCGAGCTCCCCCAACCAGTTGCGCGTAGCTTTTCTAACATGTCGTCACCATTCATAATCGGCATACGGATATCTAAAAGTATTAAATCTGGTTTAACTTCTTCTATGACCTGAATGCCAACTTGCCCATTATCGGCATTAAAAACCTTGAAACCTTCTGCTTTAAGCTTCCATGTATACATGTCCCGTATCGGTTTCTCGTCTTCTACGACCACTATAGTTTGTTTCATTACGAACATTATATAACACCATATCGCTTATATTTACTTGACATTTAAGTAGTAATTTAGTATAATATGGTAGTATTTAGTACATTATCAGATCAACACCCAGTGGACAGGTTTTAGGCTTGTTCGCAGGGTGTTTTTTAATTCAAATAACTAACTTAAAGATAATCGATTATGACAGACAATAAACCAGCTGAACAGAATAAAATCTATCCTAGCCAAGAAGGTGATCTGGATAATTTAGCCATTGCTAGTTCTAGGCTAACCCCAGGTAATGAAGAGTTTGGTATCATACCCGAACAAGAGGCTGGTGCTAAAGTTGAGCTACCAGAACAACAAAAATCACATAGAGTTAAGAAATATATAACTAGGGCAACCCTGGGTTTATTGGCAGTTGGTGGCGGTGTAGCACTAGCAACTCACCCCGATCATATACTCAAGGAAGCTGAGAAGGCTGCTCCTGTAACTATCCCGGGAGTTATAGTTTCTGAGGGGTTATGGGACTTAGGACTCGGTATGATGGTCGCTAGTGCTGGTAAGAATGTAGGTAACCCCTTGACGCTCCATAAAAGATGGGGTGAAGTTAGCGATCAAGCTCTTAATAGCTCTCTAACTAGGGTTGGGTTAACAATTAATACAATTGGAGCCTTTGCTACTACTGGTTTTATTGTTTACGGAGGTACTAAATTATCACCTGATTTATGGCCTGGTGTTGCTGGGTTTGCAGGTTTAGATTTTGCTTCAACTGTAGCTCTTAGAGCACCCTTGGTGGTCGCTATGAAAAACTCCTCTGATAGATTATCAAATTCCAGTGATCCTGATGCAAAACCGGAGAAAATAAAAAAACCATCTATAAAAGTTCGACACGCAACCCTTAATGACATAGACAGGTTAGCAGATATTGATCTTGAGCTTTTTAGAAAAGCATACGGAGAGGATATACCACCACACGAAGAAGTTACCACAATGCTTAAAAAACGATATCTAAATAACCCAGATTGGATGTTTGTATCCGAAGTCGACGGTCAAGTAGAAGGATTCGTTTCTGCTTTTAGAACTAATGTTGCGTCAGAAAATTTTGAATCTTGGGAGAAATCAACAGCGAATGGGACATTAGATGACAAAGTCGATCCTGATGGTAAATATATTTATGTTACTAACATGACTATAAAATCAGACGCGGTTAGACTTGGTGCCGAAGGCATGTTACTCGCTAATCTCTTCGCCAACGGGATTGAAGCAGGCGTAGAGTACGCATATTTTATTAGTAGAGTCCCTTATTTCAAGCATTGGTTAAAAAAGAAAGGGCTCGAACTTACTGATGGCGACGAGCTTCAACGCATAGCCGAAGAATATGTAAACATGCGGAGGCGTGACGGGTCGCGTAGAGACCCAGAGTTGAGAATATATGAAAAACTTGGCTACAGTCTAGAGAGGACAGTCCCGGAAGCATTTCAGGACGAAGCATCATTAAATTTTGGTGTAATATGTAAGGTGGACGCACCAAAAAACAAACTAATGACTATTAAGCCTGCTCGCTTAGCTTATGCAGCAGCACTTCGTAGGGTAGCAAAACATCCTAAATTATTGGGAAAAGTCATATAAATGAAACTTACAAAAAACATTAGTAAACCAGATATTACAACAAAAACGTTTGTGACGAATGAGAGATATGGTATTGAGTTTTTCCACATTTATACGGATGAGAATATCTCCGAACGACACACTAAAAGTCTTGAATATATGAGTGTATTACAGAATACTAGACCTTTCGGTTTTACTAAGATTGTATTAATTGATAACTATAACCCCGATCAACAGATTATAAAGGGTGAAGAGATAATCGCATATTTAGATTCTAAATCTATGCGCCCGGATTATTTTGCATATGAAAAAGACCTTATTAATAACTCTGCTATTTTCTTAGAATCTATAACAGACGCCAGAACTCGTAAAAGCTATACAAGATACATAAAAAATCACAATAAATATCCGTGCTCATTATTAACAGTTTCATGGTATCTAACTCGACTTGGATATCTAGACTTTACTCAAGTCATACAGAATTCTAAGGGTGTGAATAAGCCATTTGTTGCTTCGACAAGATTGATTAATATCTTACCTGACGATTACAAGGCAAATGAGAAACTAGCGAGACAGTTAATACTAAACAGCAGTTATTCTTCAGCGGCAGATAAAATAGAGAATATATTTTACTCAGTATAACTGATAGATAGCTAAAACCTTTTAACCAATAATTAAATTATTTAACTTGGTAAGTATCATTGCGACGCATAGAATATATTTATGCTTACGTTTCTAAGCGTTCTCATATCTATAATTTCATTAGGTATTATTCTAGCCGGCCTTCTGGCGCTCCTACGTGACACAAAAAGATCACAAAACAAGTGGTTCTTTATTTTCACAATTTTTCTAGCCATCTGGGTAGTGTCCAACTTTCTGGACAGTAATTTCGTTGATCCGATGACTAATTTTTTCTTGAAAGTTGATTTTAGTTCAATTCTGTTTAGTTGCTGGGCATTTATTTTATTCACTTTAGCTTTTTTTACAAGAACGGCAATTCAAAAACGCTCAGTGGGCGCCCGTGTTTTTGTTATCGTTGGCCTATTGCTAAATGTAATTTTTAGTACGTTGATTTTCTTGAATCTATTAGTAGTTTCAAGGATAAATACCGGTAAGTTGGTCATAAACTATAAATCCTTTTACATACCTTACCTTTTCATGTTATTGATTTATTTCGTTATTGTTTTTATCAATCTGTCTCTTAAAAGTCGACAAGCTAAAGGTCTAGCGAGGTCTGCGCTTAAGATGATTTACATCGGACTAACTATTGCCATAGTATTAAATATTTTAACTAATTTAATTTTCCCCCAATTATTTAGTGTTAGGACTACTGTTAAAGAATTAAACCTTATTGGATATGGGGGCTTATTAATCATGACTCTAATGATTTATATAGCAATCACTACTCAGAAACTATTTGATATTCGTATAGTTATAGCGAGATCAGTAGGCTATGTGTTATCTTTTGCGGTAATAGTAGTTATTTATGTAACTCCGACTATTCTAATATCTTCTCGCTTATTAAATTACCGACTATCTTTGGGTAAAATCCTATATCTGGTATTTCTTACTTGCGTGGTAGCAATATTATTCCAACCACTCAGAAATTTCTTCAATAAGTTAAGTAATAAGGTTTTCTATCGTAACTATTATGAAATACAAGACGTAATAGATAATCTCGGTAATCTATTAGTGGGCAGTGTAGACCCTGAGGATATTAAGGATAAAACAATCAGATTACTTACTGGTGTGTTGAAACCAAGTTACGCCAAATATTTACTCCTGTTTAATGCCACGGATGAGGATAAGCACATCATCAATGCTCTACTGGCGGTAAATAAGCAACTGATTGATGCCGATGAACTCTCAGCTAACATTAAAGGGCTGTCACATGAGTTTTTGACAAAAAATGACGTTGCTTTGGCGTTACGTTTGCGTACAAAACATGAGGACCTAGGTTTTATTATTTTTGGATATCAGAAATCAGGCAGCACATACTCTGCCGGAGACAAAAAATTACTCGGGATTGCTGCCGATGAGATTGCAATAAGCCTCCAGAACGCTCTAAGGTTTAAAGAAATACAACAATTTAATCTAACACTACAAGCTAAAGTTAACGAAGCTACAAAAGAACTTAAAAATACTAATGAAAAGCTAAAAGCACTTGATGAAACAAAAGACGACTTCATTAGTATGGCATCCCATCAATTAAGGACACCTCTTTCTATAATAAAAGGTTACGTAAATATGGTCGTTCACGGAGATGCTGGTAAGATTAATAATCAACAAAAGGAATTTCTGGAGCAAGTTCAAATTAGTTCTGAGACAATGGTCAGGCTTGTTACCGAACTTCTCAATGTCTCTCGTATAACCTCAGGCAAGTTTAGCGTAGACAGCAATCCAGTTAATCTTGCTGATATCGTAGAGAATGAAGTTCAACAATTAATCAACATGGCAGAAGAGAGAA
>Ga0182030_10012215_pt1 | contig 17245 bp, 19 predicted proteins | sample 812S3MmetaG_FD_121299 | JGI IMG/M metagenome (GOLD analysis project Ga0182030, IMG submission 121299) | Permafrost microbial communities from Stordalen Mire, Sweden - 812S3M metaG (Illumina Assembly) | ecosystem: Environmental > Terrestrial > Soil > Wetlands > Permafrost | place: Sweden...
CAACATTCGCGTGTGCCCGTGTATGATCCGCAGCGCGGGCCGGAACATATTGTGGGCGTGTTGTATGCCAAAGACCTGATGCGATGGACGCGGTTGCGGCTGCGCTTCGGGCTGATTGCTCCTCCTTCAGCGCAGCGGATTGCCGAGATGAAAATTGGCCAGATTATGCATGATGTGCTGGTCGTTCCGGAGACGAAATCGCTGCTGGACTTGATGGGCGAATTCCAGCAACGGAAACGGCATCTGGCGGTGGTGGTTGACGAGTTTGGTTCGACGGCGGGAGTGATCAGCGTGGAAGATGTGTTGGAACAATTGGTCGGCGAACTGGAAGATGAATTCGATGTTGCGACTGCGCAAACAGCGGTTACGGATGCGAACGGTCCGCTGATTCTCGATGGAGCGGTTAATATTCGCGATCTGGAGGCGCAGTACGAGCTGAAGCTTCCGCAGGATGAGGGTTTTGAAACGCTGGCTGGTTTCGTGCTGTCGCGGCTGCAGAAGATGCCGACGGGCGGCGAGGCGTTCGATTTCGAGCGGCGGCGTTTTATAGTGGACAAAATGGATGGGCATCGCGTGGCGTCGGTGCGAATCGAAACTCTGCCCGCAGCTTCGGCGGAGGTGGAAGAGGCACGATCGGCTTCGGCACAAAGGGTGGGAGACTAGCCCGCGATGCCGCGCTACATCATCACGCGTGTTCTCTACACTCTGCCTGTGATCTGGCTCGTGGTTTCCACGGTATTTCTGCTCATTCACTTTGTGCCGGGCGACCCGGTGCAGCAGATGTTGGGGGAAGGGGCGACGGGCGGGGATATTCAGGCGGTCCGGCACGCTTACGGGCTGGATGTGCCGTTGGGGCAGCAATATCTGCACTACTGGCGGGGAGTGCTGCACGGAGATTTGGGGAAGTCGCTGCGCTTCAATCAGGGAGTGACGAGTCTGATCGTGCAGCGTTATCCGTTTACGTTGCAACTGACGCTGGCGTCTTTGCTGGTGGCGATTGTGCTGGCGATTCCGGCGGGTGTGCGGTCGGCGCAGCGAAGGAATTTGTGGGACGACCGCACGCTGAGCGTGGTGAGCTTGTTTGGATTGTCGTTTCCGAACTTCGCGCTGGGGCCGGTGCTGATCCTGTTTTTTGCGGTGAGGCTGGGATGGCTTCCGGTGTCGGGCTCGGGTACGTTTGCGCACTTGATGCTTCCGGCGATCACGATGGGGGGCGCGCTGGCGGCGATCCTGACAAGAATGGTGCGCACCTCGATGCTGGAGGAGTTAGGGCAAGACTACATTCGTACGGCGCGCGCGAAAGGGCTGACGGAGAGAGCGGTGGTGTATCGTCATGCGCTGCGGAATGCGATGATTCCGATCTTGACGGTGTTGGGATTGCAGTTTGGGGCGTTGCTGGCGGGTGCGATCGTGACGGAGACGATTTTTTCGTGGCCGGGGATCGGACGGCTGACGATCCAGGCGATTGGGAACCGAGATTATTACCTGGTGCAGGGATGCATTCTGGCGATTGGGCTGACGTATGTCGCGGTGAACTTTCTGACGGACTTGTTGTACTCGGCGGTGAATCCGAGGATTAGGCAATGACGAAGAGCGACCTCGAAGCTCTGGCCGGCTTGGACTCTGTTCCATGGCGAAACTTGAAACATGCCTACGGACCCGCAATCGACGTTCCCGAGTTGATCAGAACCTTGGCGTCTGGGGACAAGAAGCGGCGAGAAGAAACGTGGTATACACTCTACGGCAATCTTTGGCACCAGGGAACGATCTACGAAGCAACTAGCTATGCAGTCCCTTTTCTTGTTCGACTGCTGGAAGCACGTGATGTCTGCGAGAAGCAACAGATCTTGCTCTACTTGGCGATGCTCTTCACCGGGCGATCATTTTGGGACGTCCACAAGAGCACGATAAAGAGCGAGGTCTCGAAGCCTGGTTTCGAGGAAAAGCTGAATGCCGAACTGGAATGGGTAGCCGCAACGAAGTTGGCCATTAAAGCAGGGAAAGAGGTCTACATCCGGCAGCTCCATGGGGACGCTGTCGAACCAAAGATCGCGGGGGCTTATTTATTGGGACTTGTCGGCGAAAGTGATGATGAAGAAGACGAGCGAGAGCTGAGTGTCTGGGAAGAAATTGCAAAGAGCTGTGAACCCTAAGAGTGTCAAACCAATTCAACCACGACCTGCTGCCCCACTAGCGCCGCCGCCCGCTGCAAACTTGACAGAGTGATATCGCGTTTCGGATCGAGAATGCGATCGACCTGAGAGCGGCTCGTTTTCAGCAACACCGCCATGCGCGCCTTGGAAATCTTTCTCTTCTTCATAGCCTTGGCGAGTTGCCAGGCCACGACCTCTTTGACAGCTTGCGCCTGCGCCTCCTCAAAGCTGCTTTCCTTCTTCAAGAAGTAGTCAACGCTCGATCCCAGATTCTTTTTACTCAATTTCCACCCCAGTTCACCCTACTGCAAAACCCGTTTCCCGTGGATCACCGCAACGATCAACGCCTCGTCTTGTTCCAATCGGTAAATAATTCGATAGCTGTAGACGACAAGTTCACGAATGGTCTCATCATCAAACTCCGGAACTTTGCGGCCTGCCTGCGGGAAACGCGCCAGAATCTTTGTTTGATTCACGATGTGCTCTTGAGGACAATGCCAGCGTAGGCGGGAGAATCGGCGGCAATATAGTCGATGATGGAATCGAGATCCTGGGCGGCGCGTCTCGACCAGACTATTCGGTGAGCCATTTGCTGAAGCGACTCTCCACTTCTTCCTGCGAGAGAGTACCGTTGACGCGGGCATCTTCCAGTCCGCGCCGCACCTTGTCGAGAACGTACAGGTGGTACTGGATGTCTTCCACCGATACGTTATCCGGCAGCCTGTTCAACAGCGACTCAACATCCTGTTTGACGTTGCTCATCGGGCACCTTTCGGCAAGCATAACACCTTCAAGACTTCTTGCTCACCTGATCCTTTTCTTCCGAGTCGCAAGTTCCGGCGGGATTTCGTCCCCTTCCATCGGAGGATTTCCTTTTCCGGCGCGCTTCAGGATACGCGCGACCTTTGCAGGAGCGGCTCGTCGCGCCCGCTTATTAAAGTAGTCCTCTGTCCGCAAGGCCGAAATCTTTTCCGCCACCGCCACGTTGATTAGTTGATTGAGAGCCACACCTTCAGACTCAGCGAGCTTTCGTGCCTCGTCCAGCAAAGACGGCTGCAACCGCAACGCAAAATTGCTTCTTCTCATGACGCGCTCCCTGGTTCAAGTAGGTTCGAAATAGTCATCGGTATAGTTTCCCAACATCCGGAGAGCTTCTCCGGGGGTATTACTTGACAACCAAAGCGACCTGCGACCGGATTAAAGTGCCGTTCGTTAAAAGTTACGATCGCGTCTGCGTTGCCGTTGAGCGCAGTCTCGAGGACCATATCGTCATTGGGGTCCGGTAAGGCTGGTCTCCAACGAAACGCAAACGTCACACGTTTCCCCAGTAGAGACAGAACATCAAGAACGTCCCCGACATCTTCTGCGCTGATCCTCGAAGCTTTGAGATGCTCGGGCCGTTTGAGAACGGCCTCGTACTCCAATATAAGTGGCACTGAGATCAGCACTTCGAAGTGCTGGGCAAGCGCGGCCAACAAAACTTCACGCGAAGCGTCCGTTTCGCTTCGCATGGCGGCGACCAGCACGCCGGTATCGAGCACGTAAGCAGGCACAACATGATGATATCGCCAGCAATATTGCCAGTCAAGTAGGGACGGAAATGAGAAACGGCTGACAGAGTCGCTCTGTCAGCCGTTCGTCGGTTCGTGATGCAGTGGGATTAGCGACCTCGTGCTCCGCCGTGGGAGCCACCGTGTCCGCCGCGCGATTCGCTGCCGCGGGCAACTACACCGCCGCGACCTTCGTAGCCATGTCCAACGAAGCCACGTGCCTCATAGCCGCGTCCGACGTAGCCGCGAGCCCAAGGGCCTCCGTAGTAGCCACGTCCCCATCCGTGGAACCAGGGGCCGGCGCCGATGAAGACGCCGTTGGCGAAGTAGCTGGGGCCCCAGTATCCGTAGGGCGCACAGGCATACGGATAGTCAGGGTAATAGCCATAGGTGCAGGCGGGCGGGCCAGCTACGTAGCCACCAACGCCAATCCCGACTCCGACTCTGACTTGCGCCTGCGAGTAGGCAAGCGGCAGGGCTAGTAAAGCGAACATCACTGCGTATCTCAGGTATTTCATTGTGAACCTCCCCGTTTTTCCGTTCCGGTGTCGGTGTTTTGATCGCTCGGAACATGAGGTCCTTCAGCTTTCTCTTTCTGAAGCGCCTGCACATTTAAACGCGGACGGGGGAGAAAAGTTGCGGAAACTGGAGTGGCTGATTTCAGCCATCCTGCGTGAAATCAGCCACTTGAAAGGCAAGCTGCCCAAGACGACCGAAACGCTTTGATATCTGTCTAGTAACGGCAGGGGGTCGCCATCGTTGCCCGGGACGTGCGGTTTCTATATAAGTGGAGAGCGAACTTCCCGACGTGTCTGCTCTTGCCATCTCGCTGCCGCGCCTTGCCCGCCACAATCCTCTGGCCGCCGTGGGGGTGGTTTTGGTGGCGCTGTTTGTGTTTTCCGCGATTTTCGCGCCGTGGATTGCGCCGCAGGATCCTGCACACATCGATCTGCCGAACCGATTGGAAACGCCTTCGAGGTCGCATTGGTGCGGCACCGACGAACTGGGACGCGACATTCTTTCGCGGCTGATTTGGGGAGCGCGAATTTCGCTGATCGTGGGTAGCAGTGTGGTGGTGTGCTCGCTTTTTCTGGGACTGATTATCGGCAGTCTCGCCGGATACTACGGCGGGGACGTGGATCGTTTCGTGAACGTGGTGGTGATGAATGCGTTTCTCTCTTTCCCCGGGATTCTGATCGCGATTGCGTTCGTGGCGTTTCGCGGACCCGGGATTTTCAACCTGGTGCTTGCGTTGTCGCTGGGGGGCTGGGTGGGCTACGCGCGACTGGTGAGAGCGCAGGTGCTGGCGGTGCGAGAGAGGGAATTTGTGGAAGCGGCGCGCGCGTTGGGCGCGGGAGATTTCCACATTCTGACGCGGCACATTCTTCCAAATATTATTCAGCCGGTAATTGTGCAAGCGGCGATTGGAATGGCGGGAGCGATTCTGGCCGAGGCGACGATGAGCTTTCTGGGGCTGGGCGTGCCGCCGCCGACGGCGAGCTGGGGATCGATGTTGAATGATGCGCGCTCGCATCTTTTTGACGCGCCGCATCTCGTAATGTTTCCGGCGGTGACGGTGATGCTGGCGGTGCTGGCTTTCAACTTCATTGGCGACGCGCTGCGCGATTTGCTGGATCCGCGATCGCGGATTGAGGCGGGACTGTAGTTCGTTCTTCCTTCTTCTGAATGTTTTCTTTGTTTCTGCTCTACCCTGCCAGATCCCGTCCCGGAAATTTTTCCAAAAAAACAGATTATGTCGTGAAGAAAGCAATATTTCTGTTTTTCGCCCGTCAGTACTAATAGGGACTCGTGTTTCCGAGCAATGGGAGTTGTAACGTGGTTGTAATATTTGCAATCTTGATGTCGCCGAACGGGTTTTTCAATGCTCACTTTTGCCTTTCTTTCACGTCCAATTGAAGCAGAAGACCTAGTGGAACTTTTCCCAGGGGTAGTCCGTATCCATCACAAGTAAGGCAGGCTCACATGAACAAACATATGGAACTGGAATATCAAATCGAAAGCTTGCAGGATGTAGCGGTCGTGAACTGCTCAGGGCGCATGGTGCGCGGAGCGGCGCTCGACCAGTTTCGGCGCGGGATCGAGCAACTGGAACGCGTGCGCGTGCTGGTGCTTGATCTTTCGGATGTGGAGCAACTGGATGCCGGTGGATTGGGCACGTTGCTTCTGGTGCGGCGATGGGCAGTGCAGAGATCGGCGAAATTGAAGCTGGTGAATCCTCCGGCTTTCTTTCGAAGGATGCTCGACGCGACGCACTTGAACTCGGTGTTCGAGATTTCGTCCCTGAAGGATGCCATCCAGATTTTGCGGGGCAGGGAATGCCCCGCACGGTACGCGATCGCGTAACTCTGCTGTGCTGCGCTGCGGGCGTGATGGTTCGCGAACGTGGCGCGGCACAAAATCTTGCACCGACTGACGGTCCCAGCCATCTATTGGTTATGGCTAAAGCAATTTGGGAAAACACCGTCATCGCTGAATCTGACAAAACCATCGAAATCGAAGGCAATCAATATTTCCCTGCGGATGGGGTGAAGAAGGAATATTTCGCTCCGAGCGCGAGACACACGGAATGCCCGTGGAAGGGAACTGCCAGCTACTACGACGTTAAGGTGAATGGAAAGACGAACGCGGACGCAGCTTGGTTTTATCCCGAACCGAAGGAGAAAGCGAAGCAGATTCAGAATTACGTGGCGTTCTGGAAGGGTGTTCGGGTTGAGAAGTAATCTGGCTCGCGTATAGAGGCTGGCACTTTGCCGGTTGAGCAGTTCTGCGGGCGGTGGCCGACGGCGAGCTGAAATGCAGTCGCGGCCATCCGAACTCTGCATTATCCTTGGCAGGTTGATGGGCACAGGTGCGGCAACCCGCCTGTAACTTGAAGCCTGCCGAGGAAAAAGAATGAGCGTCACACTCCGAATCGCGTTGCGCGTAGCACTAGCCTTTTTTGTTTTTTCTTCTGTTGTTCTTGCCGCAGACACTCCTTTCGATCTGGTTATTATCAACGGGCGCATCATCGACGGTACGGGATCTCCGTGGTATTCGGGAGAGATCGGAATTCGCAACGGGCGTATTGCCGCCATTGGCAATCTCGCTGGAGCGGGCCGGAAGCACACGATAGACGCTCACGGGGAGGTTGTTGCTCCTGGGTTCATTGATATGTTGGGGCAATCGGAGGCGACCATTCTGGTTGATCCGCGGCTGCCGTCGAAGATTTATCAGGGCATTACGACTGAGATTACCGGCGAGGGCGGATCGGCCGCTCCGTTGAACGACGCGATTATTGCCAATGATCGTCCGGGGTACGAGCATTACAAGATCAATCCTGATTGGCGCACTTTTCGGCAGTATTTCGCGCGTCTCGAAAAGCAGGGGATGGGCATTAATCTCGCGAGCTACGTGGGCGCGACGCAGGTGCGGCGGATGGTGCTGGGCGATGCCGACGTGCAACCGACTCCGGAGCAACTGGAGAAGATGAAGGCGCTGGTGCGGGATGCGATGCTCGATGGCGCGGTAGGCGTTTCGACTTCGCTCGAGTATGCGCCGGCTCCCTACGCGAAGACGGAGGAGATTATTGCGCTGGCCGCGGAGGCATCGAAGTTTGGCGGCATCTATGCGACGCACATGCGAAGTGAAGGGGATGCGGTGCTGGAGTCGATTGACGAGGCGGTTCGCATCGGGCGCCAGGCGCATATTCCGGTGGAGATATGGCACTTCAAAGTGGCGGGCAAGGCCAATTTTGGGCGCATGCCGGAGGCGATTGCGCGAGTGAACAAAGCGCGCGCCGAAGGCTTCGACGTCTCGGCCGATACGTATGCATATACGGCGTGGTCGAACAGCATGTCGGCGTTTGTTCCGCCTTGGGCGCATGATGGCGGCGACGCGAAGCTGGTGGAACGGCTGAAAGATCCGGCGACGCGGGCGCGTATTCGCAAAGATATGGAGACGCCGTCCAAGGATTGGGATAACGAATGGGATGAAATTACGGGGCCGCAAGATGTGATGATCACTGTGGTGCAGAATCCGGCGCTGAAGAAATACCAAGGGAAACGGCTGACGGACGTGGCTGCCGCAATGAAGACGGGTCCCATGGATGCGCTGTTCGATTTGCTGATTGAAGACAAGGCGTACACGGATTGCGCTGTTTTCGGCATGTCGGAGCCGGACGTTGCGCTGGCTTTGCAGCAGCCTTGGGTTTCGGTGGACAACGACTCGTCGGGCACATCACCGGAAGGAATCTTGGGCGAGGAGCATCCGCATCCGAGAGCTTACTGCACGTTTCCACGGATTTTGCGAAAGTATGTTCGCGAAGAGAAGAAGCTGACGCTGGAGGATGCGATCCGGAAGTTTTCGGCGCTGCCGGCGCAACGCATGCGGCTGATCGATCGTGGCGTGCTGAAGAAAGGCATGTGGGCGGATGTGGTGGTGTTTGATCCGGAGACGATCAGCGATGTCGCGACCTTTGACGATCCAAATCGACTGTCAAAAGGAATGGATGACGTGCTTATAAACGGGACATTGGTGATCGAAAGTGGAAAGATGACGGGAGCGTTGCCGGGGAAGGTTTTGCGGGGAGCAGGCTACGAACCGTAGATTCTGCTTTCGGTCTCCGCGAGTTTACGGATTGACGGCTTTGGCGTTGGCTTCCGAGTGATCGATGGCTTCGGGGTTGGCGATGTGGGGTTTCGCGAGCGTGCCGGTTAACGTCCAGGATTGGTCTTTGCTGTTTCTAAGCACGAAATCCATTGCGCCTTCCGGAGATGCTGTTCCACTTACCTTATAAGAAGTATCACGAGTTTCCAATTGGCCGCGCGGCAGTTCCCAAGCACCTTTCTTCAGAGCGAGGGTTCCGGCGAAACGGCGGATGGCGAGAGGGGCGAGTGTGCCCGGGATCGCGACATGCGGCAGGCTGCCATTGCGCATCACGAACTGCAACTTTGCGTCGGAATGGGCTGGCACTTCTGACAAAGTGTTGGCGGAGCCGTCTAAGTCGAAGGTTGCGTCGACTGTGCCGGTAATCCAGGGATCGTTCATTAAGGCGGCGAGTTGCGGCAAAGCGATGTCGTGGAAAGCTCCGGTGGCGCGGTAATGCAAACCCTGGTCGGATTCATCGTGTGACGAGGCGTCGATGATCCAGGTGCCCTGATGAGTGCCTTGCAGGAGTTGGGCGCGAAGATTGGTGAGTGTGATTTTGCCGTAAGCAATTTCAACCTGGCTCGAGACTTGGCTGGCGGCGATGGTTTTCAAGGCGAACCGACCCACATGCAGGTTTCCGCGAGCGCGAATCCCGAGAAAGGGTGAAGGTCCTGGCGTTGTTTCGGAAGAGAGAAGGCGATACCAGGGACGTTTGGCGGGATGCCGGATAAACCAGTCCGCCAAATCTCGAGTAGAAAGCTGATCGACGGTCAGATCGAACTGGAGCGTGCAGGTTTGGGCGGCGGTCGAGATGGCAGGGCCGGGACTCGGGACATCGCTCGACTGTGTGGCCGCAGCGGTGCATTGTCGGGGCGCGGTGACGGTTCCGGTCCAGTGTACTTTGCCGGTGTGAGCAACGATTTTCTGCAAGAGTACTGCGTCGGGAGTGAGCGAGACGTTGGCGGAGGCGATCTCGATAGGGGTGCTTATGCCGCGCATCTCGGCGTGCACGTTGTGGAGTTGCGCAGTTCCGAGGCTGGTGGGGGGAGCGAATCCCGACCACGGTCCGGAGATCCTCACATCCAATTTGGCGGCGCCTTGGGCGGCAGGACGGGCGGCAGGCAATGCGATGATGTTCTCCAGGCGAAAGAGGTCTTGCAATTGCAGATCGCCACGCAGGAAAAATCGGTAGCCGGTACTCGATACCCATCCGCCAGCGTTCACGGGGGGGGCTCCATTGATCGCGAGTGCGACGGGCCCGATTCGCAGATGAAGGGACACGGGCTCAGCTTCTGGTTTCGCAAGCTGTGCGAGCGCAAGGCTCGTCGTCGGCGAGGTGGGTTTCGCGCTGGGAGCGTTTCCGGAAATGAGAGTAAGAGGAATCGTGCCGATGGAAACGTCGTCCTTGCCGGCATTTGCGGAAAGCTGAACGTTCGTTGCTGAGCCGGTGCCAGTCCATTGTGGTTGGGGAGCGATCGACCCGCGGCGGGGTTGCTCTACGGAAATCGCCGCATTGTTCGCGAAATGAAATTCGGCGTTGAGCAGTCCGGTCGAAGTGAGGTCCGGTGTAATTTGTTTTTTCGCCTGGTGCAGCAAGCGAAAGAGCGCGTCGACGGGAACGTGTTCGGCTTGGACAGTAAGATCATAATTGGGTAGTGCCACGAGCTCCAGAGTGCCCCGTAGGCGCAGAGTGCCGTCGCTTACAGGGGATTCGCAGAGGAGATGGGCGAGCGTTCCCGTGGGCGAGTTGTATTCTCCGGAGCAACTGGTAATAAGGCGAAGGCTGGTGCGGTCGGTAATGTCATAGCGGTGAAAATTGTCGACGGACGCCTGGCTCTGGACTTGCAGAGCTTCGGGAGTGCCGGATAATTTTGCGGTGAAAGTCACTCCACCACGCCATCCGCGATCCTTGCCATTCAACAATTTTGTGATCTGACCGAGTTGGCCGTTCTCCCATCGCACGGCGATCTGAACGGGAGTGGTCTGCGGGCTGGCAGCGCGTTGCCAGGTGGCATTGATCTGTAGGAGTCCGGTATCGGTGAGATTGAAGTCGGTTCGTATGGGCTCAGCCTTGAGGCGGGCGCCCCAGGAGTTGTCGGAATCCTGCCAGAGGGCGACGTCGGCATTGGTCAGCGCGTAGGATTTTTTGGTTTGGCCGATTTTGAAATTGACGCGAGCACCGGTGGCTTCAAGATAAGGGAATGCGGGACGACTTTCGAAAGCGGGCTTTGCGGTTGGCGCGGCGGGAATCTGGGCGTTGCGCGCGAGTAGGCTGGCGAGGTTCCAGCGGCCTTCGTCGTTGCGGACGAGATTGACGCTGGGCTCGGTGGCGCTGAGATTTGCGATTTCGAGGCGTCCGCGAAGCAGGGAACGAAGGCGGATGGCGGCGGAGACTTCATCCGCGCGGATCATGGGCTCTGGGCTGAAGGCGGGATCGTCATAGATGACGAGGTCTTCGAGATCGAAGCCGGGGCGCGGGAGAAGTCGCAAGCGAACATTGTCGATAGTGACTCGGCGTCCTAGGGCGTTGCCGATGGAAGTCGAGATACGGTTGCGGAGGCGATACACGCCGGGGCGCCACAGAAACATTACTACCAGCAGAGCAGCAACGACGGCCAGGCCGCGTTTGGAGCGGAGAAATTTCACTTCACGATCCGCAGAGTCCGCGACCAACGGGTTTGATCGAAGAAGTGAATGACCATGTGAACCATGAACGAGAGGCGGTCGCTGGCATCGTGCATCATGTACTGGTCGGGAGGCGTAATGAACGACCAGTAGACGAACATGGGGCGGCCGATTATGTTCTGGCGGGGAATGAATCCCCAGAAGCGGCTATCTTTGCTGACGTCGCGATTGTCGCCCATCCCGAAATAACTGTTGGGAGGGACGACGATATCCTCGCCTTGAATGTGGGAAGCCATGGTTTCTTCCCAGTCTTCGCTGGTCACGCCGTACATGCCGGAGGGCGGGACGGAGGGAAAATTGTCGCGATAGGGATCGTAGTTTCCGAGCTTATGTTCGACGTAGGGCTCATCGAGCTTTACGCTATTGCGATAGACGGCGCCGTCGCGCAAATGGATGCGGTCGCCTGGAACGCCGATGACACGCTTGACGACGAAGAGGCCCTTTTCCTCAGGCGACAGGAAGACGATGATGTCGCCGTGTTGAGGATCGCGATAGGGCATGAGCGGGTCCATCCAATGCGAGGGCGGCGCGAACTGCTCGCGGTTTACAAAGACGTGGTCGCCGATGAGCATCTCGTTCTCCATGGAACTGGAGGGGATCTCAAAATTCTGCAGGATGAAAGTCATGAGGAAGAGAACGATGACAAGGAGTTCGGCGAGTGAAGCCAAGAACTCCACCGTCGTTTCGCGCGGCTTCTCTTCTGCGGGAGTTTCTTTGTTTTTATTGTCGGGTGCTTTGGGCATCTGGGTGAAATTTGCCTTGCGAAAGCTTTCTTACTTTACAAGCTTTAAGGTACGTGACCAGCGCGTCTGATCAAAGAAATGAATGACGATGTGGGCGATCCATGCGAAGCGGTCGGCCGGACTTTGCATCTGGTACTGGTCGGGTGGAGTGATAAACGACCAGTAGATGAACATGGGACGGCCAATCACGTTCTTGCGCGGGATGAAGCCCCAGTAGCGGCTGTCGTAGCTGACATCGCGGTTGTCGCCCATGGCGAAGTAGCTGTCGGGTGGAACAACGAGATCTTCGCCTTGAATGTATTGGGGCAGAGACGATTCCCAATAGTCGGCAAGATTGTCGCTTTCGCTGGGCATAATTGCCGGGAAATTCATGCGGTAGGCGCAACGGACGCATCGTGGATCGGAAGCATCGCCTTTGTACCTGACGTAGGGTTCGTCGAGTTTCTCACCATTGCGATAGACGACATTGTCGCGGAGGTGAATGCGGTCGCCGGGCACGCCAATGATGCGTTTGACAACGAAAAGACCGTGCTCGGAGGGCGACAAGAATACGACGATATCCTGGCGGTGGATGTCGCGATAGGGGAGCAGTGGGCCCAGCCAATGGGTAGGAGGAGCGAACTGCTCGCGATTCACAAAGACATGGTCGCCGATGAGTAAGGTGTCTTCCATCGAACTGGAAGGAATTTCGAAGGCCTGGAGGACGAAGGTGATGATGAACAGGCCGGTGACCAAGACTCCGGCGAGGGACGCCAGAAATTCGACGGTTGTTTCCCGCGGCTTTTCCTCGACAATTTCCTCTTCTTTTTCTTCTTCTCTTTTGTTAGGCAAAGATTTAGGCAAGTTCGTCTTCCCTGTTCCGAGGATTTCGGTTCAAACCGTTTCCATTAGCGTACCAGCCGGAAGGTTCGTTGCCAGCGGGTGAACTGGAATAAATGCGTAATCGCGTAGGCAAGATGATAAAGCTTATCGCCGACAGTTGGCGATCCGGTGAGATCATTGTTCAGACCGCCCGCAGACCAGTAGATCACGAGCGGGCGTCCGATGATATTTTCGCGCGGGACAAAGCCCCAGTAGCGGCTGTCCTGGCTGTCGTCGCGATTGTCGCCGAGAACGAAATATTGGCCGTCGGGGATGATGAGTTGATGGTCCTCGACCAGTTTTGGCATCTCTTTCCACCATCTGGCGTCGACAGCGTAATCGGGAGAACCGGTTTGGGGAAAGTCGTCGCGATAGTAGTTGCGCAAGGCGGCGATGTACTGGACGTAGGGCTCCGGAACTAATGAGCCGTTGATATAGACGTGTTTGTTGATGAGGCGGAGGCGATCGCCGGGCAACGCTACGACGCGCTTGACGAAATCCTGCGCAGGATTGATGGGATAGTGAAAGACAACGATGTCGCCGCGCCGGATTTTGCGGTAGGGAAGGAGACGATTCCAGCCGGTGTTTCCACCGTAGCAGAATTTGTCGACCAGGAGATAATCGCCGATCAACAAGGTCTGTTCCATCGATTCGGAGGGGATAGTGAAGGCCTGGACGAGAAAAGTGACCACAAAAATAGCGATCACGATCGTGCCGGCAACCGACTGAACGGTGGAAGGCCAATCTTCGGCGGCGATTTTTTCGCTCCACGACATAGCGGGTGGTGATGGAAACTTAGTCTCTATTGAAGATTGGATGCGCCGGGCAACGCCGCTAGATAGTCCAAGACCTGCCGCGCGGCTTCCTGTTCGGCGCGCTTTTTGGTTGCGCCTTGAGCGCGCCCGACGAATTGGCCCATTTCGGGCAGCGGAAGTTTTACTTCGACGGTAAAGGTTTTGCGGTGTTCGGGGCCTTCTTCTTTCACTAGCGCATAGATTGGTTGAGGGGCGCCGCGGGCCTGGAGGGCCTCCTGCAGAGCAGACTTGAAGTCCATAACGGGCATCATGCTGGTTTCGAGGTTCATGTTGGCCAGTTCGGGCTCGACGATGGCACGCACGATAAAGTCGCGGGCCACGGACCATCCACCATCGAGATAGAGGGCCGCGATGATGGCTTCCAGAGCGTCAACCTGGAGGCTTGCTTTATTGCGGCCGCCGCTCTTTTCTTCACCGCGGCCGAGGCGCATGTAATGGCCAATCTCAAATTGTTCAGCTACACGCAACAAGTGTCTCTGCCCCACGAGGTGGGCGCGAAGTTTGGAGAGTTGGCCTTCATGGAAGGCGGGAAAGCGCTGGAACAGGGCTTCGCTCGTGGCGAGGCCGAGCACGGCGTCTCCTAGAAATTCGAGCATTTCGTTATGACCGGCGGGGGAGGCCGCGGAAGATGAGCCATTGGCTGCCCAAAGCGCGTCGATTTCACGGGCTTGGGAGCTGTGAGTGAGCGCCTGCTCCAAGAGCTCAGGGCGCTGGAAGCGGTGAGCTAAGACATCTTCCAGCGCCATGATTTCGCGTGACTTCATTTGATATTAGTTTGTGACTCTGATGGTTCGGAACCAGAACCTCGGTTGAGACGCAGGCGCGATCTTTTCGTCAACGCCGGAAAGAGGCGAGGTTCACCTCGCCTCTTTTGGCGAGAAGATCTAGTTCTTTGGCGGCGCGGCCGGTTGGGCTGGCGCGGCACCGCCGGTGAGTTGCTGCAGCCGATCACGCTCGCGGCGTGCCGGTGTGCCGATTGCGGTGTTGTCCTGGGTAAGTTCTACGGCCCGGTTCGCGAATTTGAGAGCTTCGGGATATTTCGCTTCTTTGTCGAGGGTGAGGGCGAGTCGGAGAACTACGACGGGATCGGGCTGGCTGGGGAAGGCGTCGATTGATTTCTGCAGATTCTCCTGCGCGGCGGCGTAGTCGTCCTTCTTGAACTGAATGGTCCCGAGGATCGAATAGGCATTCGAGCGCAGTAAAGACTTGTAGGCGTCGATCTTGTCCTGCGGGGTTCCCGCCGGCACTTGCACGTCCGTATCTACGGTGGTGGTCGCTTTTTGCGCCATCGTCATGGCTTCGCTATAGCGTTGATCTTTGTCGATATCCGAGTCGTGGGTTCTTTCGGCAATGACTTCGGCGACGGTGACGAGAGCTTCGGGATCGTCCGCATCGAAGGTAAGGACTTTGCGGCCCATGGCCTCGGTCTTTTCGGCGTTGTTGGCGTTTTGGTAGAGGCGCATCGCGTTCTTGTAGAGGAGCACGCGAAGTTCACTGTCCGGATATTTGGTGGCGAAGTCGTCGGTAGCCTTCTCCAGGGCCGCGGGATCGGTGGCGGTGACGGCGGCTTTGTAAGCATCGAACTCGGGTTGAGTCTTGGCTTGTGGCGGCCGCTTCGTGGCCGGGGCACCCGGAGTGCCGGTGGCTGGGGTCTGTCCAGTTGCCGGGGTGGTGGATTGCGCAGGTTGTCCGCTGGTCTGAGCGCAGGCCCAGATGGCGAGACTCATGACTCCAATCGCTAAAATAACTGCTTTCCTCATTGTGTCTCCCATAATGCTGAATTTCAAACCTAAGATTTGATGACGCAGGCAGAGCCGCCTTCGACGGCTGGCCAGTTACTCCGGTTGCTGCTTGGGCACCGGAGGTTCGTAGGGCTCATCGATTCCTTTTTGCGCCGCAATTTTAGCTTCCGGCGGCGTACCTCCTACGACGTTCAGAGCGGCGCGATATTGATCGAGCGCCGAGAAACGATCTTCCCGCAAATCGAAAATTCGGCCGAGATAAATATGTGACCAAGCCAACACCTTCGGTTCGTGCGCGGTTTCGAGCGCCTGCTCAAAGTATTTGCGAGCGCCGTCCATGTCGCGGTTGGCGGTGGCGACTTCCGCCAAAATAAACAAGGCGCGTCCGGAATCTTCTTCCTGCTCGTCGAGGGCCTTTTGCGCCAGCTTTTGTGCTGTTTCGGGATCGCCAGCCGCCAGTCGCCGCTCCGCGTTTAATAGCAGGTGCTCGTCGGGGTGACCGGCTAGATGCAGCAGTTCAGGCGCAGCCTCGCTCGCGTATTGAATATAGGATGCCCGCTTGCGTTCTTTCCCTACGTCGATCGATCCGAGCAGATCAGTGTAATCGTTGCGCATGCCGGCGGGGTCTTTTTCGAATCGCCCGAGCGCGTCGTAAAAATATCGCGTGAGAACGTAGCCTTCTTTGTCGGCATCGTCGAGATCTTTGGCGCGCTGGGTCTCGGGAGTTTTCAGGGGCAGCAGACGTTCTTCGATCGCGCGCACAAGGCACTCGGTAACGAGAAGAGAGATGTTGGTCTTGAACGCTTCGTCCATAGGGGCGTTCTTGACCTCTTCGAGAAGCGGTTCGAGGCGTTTGAAGGCGCCGCCGTTCTTCATGGCCAGGGGATCGAGGAGATAATGCAGGTAGGTGTGTTGGATCTGCTGCATTTTGATCGCGGTGCTCGAGGTGGGAGAGATGACCACATAATAATCGGAGGTGTATTGGCGGGCGTTGGTTTGTCCCGGAGCGCCCATGGCATCGAGATAGACGGTGAACTGGCGTCCGAGGTAGCCCGAGGACGGCATCTTCAGATAGATTTCGGTGTCGAAGGTCATTTTCGCCAGCGGGACGTGATAAGTCTCGGCGAGTTGGGTGTAGCGCGCGTTGTGGCGTTGCCAAACGGCGTGCAGTCCCAGCTTCTCGTAGAAGGTCCGCATGAGCGGGACAAAGTCGGCGACGACGGCGGCATCGGGCGGGAGTTCCGAGGGTTTCGCTTTCAGGCCGAAGGCAGGAGGTTCATCGAGATAGAGAGCTAGCGATACATATTGGGAGAGGTCGCGAGCGGGCTCCGGGGCTTGGTGCTGGCGGTAGAAAAGGCACATCGGAGCGATCACGTCGTGAGCGCCAGCGGTGTTTTCAACGGTCTTGCCGATTTCGAGACGAATCTGGGTGCGAAGGGGATCGGAAATATTCAATTCCTGATCGTAACCGCAGGTGTTAATGGCGGCCAGGACGGTAAAGAGAGTCTCGCTGGTCTCGAGAGAAACATTTGGCGCGCTCTGCGCAAATGCGGTGAGAGAGAGGACGATGGCGAGCGTTGCAGCGAGAGGCAGTCGAGCGAGTTGTATCAGGAAAGCACTTCTGGTCCTAAACATAGACGGATCAAATAACAGTTTAGTGGACGAACTTGGGAATTAGCGGTCAAACGCGGGAATGCAGAGAAAAGCGGTCTAGTCTGGTATGAGGAGCATAGATAAGTGTGCCGGGGCGAACTTTACGAGCGCGGGCCAGTTGGTTTGACCGTCCACGCTAGTACTTGATCTTTATCTCTCACGCCATCGTTTACGCTAACCTTTTACGCTGATCTTGGAGAACGACAGCACGGCTGTTCCGCGGGTAGGCCGTCCCATGGAGAGCGCCGGACGGAAGGTTGTGAAAATCAAGAGATTTTTTAATTCCGGCAAAACGCTCTTGGCTTCTTCAGGTTGAGACAGGACTCGGTAATCGTCAACGCGGCCGTTTGCATCGACGTAAGCCTCGATCACTAACGCGTCATCGCCCACGTTGCC
>Ga0182030_10012216_pt1 | contig 17243 bp, 13 predicted proteins | sample 812S3MmetaG_FD_121299 | JGI IMG/M metagenome (GOLD analysis project Ga0182030, IMG submission 121299) | Permafrost microbial communities from Stordalen Mire, Sweden - 812S3M metaG (Illumina Assembly) | ecosystem: Environmental > Terrestrial > Soil > Wetlands > Permafrost | place: Sweden...
CACGAGCCACTGAAGACCTTTGGAAGGAAATCGGCAGGCTTCTCGATACGATCACCGCCGATGAATGCGCAAACTATTTTGCCTCATCCGGATATGTCTGCACTTAAATTGAAAATGCTCTAGAGCATCAAACAGTTTCCGTCAGCCGGGAACGGACGCTCTTCGACAGGGTTCGTGGTTGCCTGCCCCACCAGCGCGGCGTTTCCGTCAGCCGGGAACGGACGCTCTTCGACAGGGAGTATTTCAAGCGACATGCCGCATCTGGAGTTTCCGTCAGCCGGGAACGGACGCTCTTCGACAGGCCCGACCTGAGCCGAGCCTGTTTGCCTCTGGTTTCCGTCAGCCGGGAACGGACGCTCTTCGACAGGGTAAAATCTGGTCGGTAGATGATCTGCTCAGTTTCCGTCAGCCGGGAACGGACGCTCTTCGACAGGTTCACTTGCGAAGTCTCCCTCTACGCCCAAGTTTCCGTCAGCCGGGAACGGACGCTCTTCGACAGGGAGTGGATACATGAGCCGCTACCAGCGGTAGTTTCCGTCAGCCGGGAACGGACGCTCTTCGACAGGGGCTGTGCGGCTCTAGCGCCAATCACTCATCGTTTCCGTCAGCCGGGAACGGACGCTCTTCGACAGGGGATTCGCGCCAAGTTGTTGAGCGGACACCGCACTGCCGCATCCGTGGCTGGAAAATTGAAGAGCGTCCGTCTTCGAATCCCTCCCTTGGCGATCCATTCCTCGGTTAATCGGTGCATGGGCGAAGCCCGACCGAAGGGAACGGCCCTCCGGTGACGCACCTCGGCTGTTTGGACCAGGGAGCGGTCGGTTACGCGGCAGCCTTGCGGCTGCCGTCATTCGCCTGCCCGCCCAGTGCCCGGCCGCGAAACTACTGGGCGTGCTGCCCGAGGGCAGCACGTCCGTCCCGGCCGATAACTTCTTTCAGCCATTGCTGAAAGAGATCGAACTTCTTGAATTTACCACCATTCTCGATCTGATGGAGTCCGCGCAGCGCGATTACTCTGCTTGCGTTAGTGTCGGCATTCGTCGCGTGCCCGCAGGCCACGCACTTGAACACATCCTGCTGCGGCTTTCCCGCTGCGTCCTTCTTTGGGCGGTTGGCGGGGTCCTTGTGCCCGCACACGGCGCAGGTTTGCGAGGTGTATGCCGCGGGAACCTCGATGGGGGCCGGCAGGCCGAGACGTTCTGCCTTGTAGGTGAGCATCTGCTGGAGCTTGGCGAACTGGCTCTGCTTGAGAAAGCGCCCCATGGTCGTACCCTCGATGGCCTCGATAACTACTTGCGATCGGTGCTGGGCGGCGATGGCGACGATGCGGTTGGCGTATTCGCCCAGGATTGCGTCGGCGCGTTTGCCGCGAAGGGAGAATTTTCGCGAGCGCTGGATGCCGCGCTGTTGCATGTGCCTGGTCTGCACCTCGAAGCGGCGCATCTCCACGGCAAAGGCTGAGCCGTCCAGGTCAAATCCGGATTGGATGAGCGTTCCCTGGCGATCGACGAGCGTGGCCGACCCGATTCGTGCCGCCCCCCGGTCGATGCCGAGGAAGGTTTCTGTCCCGACGGGCGGTGGCTTGAACTCGAAGGCTGCATGGACGTAGAAGTCGTAGTTCGCGGGGCCGAGTTCCGTTGCCGGAGTTTCTGTGGCTTGCTTTTGGCCGCGCGCGGAGGGCTCGGGGCGGCGTTTGACGACGAGCTTGGCGCTTTGGATGGTCCCGTGGGTCAGGTACTCGTTCTCGTGGAAATCGCGGTCCATTTCGAGGGGCAGGATGAGGCCTGGATATTTCATTCCGCCCAGCGACTCTCCGGTCTTGCAGTCGATGAACCCATCCTGCAATACCTTCTTCTCCCTGTATCGGTGGCCCTCCGAAAAGAGCCTGATGAGCGCGTAGTAGTTTCCATCGTGGGACGCTAACATGCACCCGCGAGCGAACTCTGTGTGCGTGAATTCGATTGGGCGAGGCAGCTCGCCATCGAGCTTCCGTAGCAGTTGCCCGGCGGCGCGGGAGACGGCCCAGTTCGTGTAAATCTTCTCGAGCCTCTTCGCGACCCGCGTTCCGCCGCTTGCGGTTGCGCCGGCGATTTTCTCCTGCTGTTGGGGCTTGATGGCGAGCTTCGCTTCTGGATCGGTGAATTCGCTGTAGGCTTGGCGGAATTGCCCCTCGGTCATCGGTTCCAGCGACGGCATGGTCGGAGGGTTCGACTCGTTCTTGCCCTTGTATACCTTGCTGAGGTGGCTCATGATCATCGCGGATGCGTCGCCGATCAGGTAGTCACGAAGCGGGGCGAGCTCCCAGTTGAGCGGGGTGTTTTCCCGGATGACCTTGGCGACGGCGAACCGGTTTGGCCGCAGCTTGTTTCTTTTGTCGGGCTGGGAAACGCGTTCCACAAGATCGGGAATTGCGAGGACTCTCTCGATGGCCGCCTTGAGCGTGAGGTGATAGTGCGTCATGGCATACCAGAGCATGACGCTTTTGTGCCGCGACGGGTTGTGAACCTTGAAGCGCGCGGTCTTGAACATGGCGAGGGCTACCGAACAGTCTACCGCTTTGCGAGGCGATTCGGGGCGCGGCTTCGCCGCGTGCTTGATTTCTCGAAAGATGGGCGGGCGGATTGATAAAAGCAGGGAACAGGGAATAGGGAACAGGGAGCAGGGAACAGGGAACAGGGGGCAGGGAACAGCGATCAGGGAACAGGGAACAGGGAACAGGGAACAGGGGACAGGGATCAGGGGATAGGGAACAGAAAGGCGGGTCCCCGTTCGGCTTCGTCCCGGCACGCCGGGACTCCGCTCAGGGCAGGCTTTCGACTCGTCCCGGCGCGCCGGGACTCGCTCAGGATGACAAAAGGATGGGGCACCTGCAGCCTTTTCGTGCTGAGTTGAAAGAGGTGGGTTGAGGGTCGTGCTGTCCCAGGTCCCCAAATGCGAGGGACCCGGGGCACCCGGCCGAGGACAACCAGAAACTTCATCTGCCGCTTAGCACGCAATTTCTCACACTTTCCGCAGTGCTTTTCCCGAAGTGGCGATCGAGCTTGTGCGTTTAACAGTTTGGAACAATTATGGGGTTTTTGCAGGCTTCTCCACAAATGCCTTGACAGTCACGGTGCACAATAAGGTTGATGAGCGCGATTTCAGTGCTAGAACTATGTGCTGGTGCCGGTGGACAGGCGCTCGGATTCGAGCAGGCCGGATTTGCGCATGTCGGTTTGGTGGAGTTGGATGCGCATGCTTGCAAGACGCTGCGTTACAATCGGCCCGAATGGAATGTCCTGGAGGAAAACCTCAATTATTTTGATGCCCGCCCCTATCGGGGCAAAGCGGAAGTAGTCGCCGCCGGCCTTCCATGTCCCCCATTTTCAAAGGCTGGCAAGCAGTTGGGGGAAATGGATGAACGGAACTTGTTCCCCGCTGCGTTGCGTGTGATCCACGAAGTCCAGCCGCGGGCAGTTGTCATCGAAAACGTAAGAGGCATCCTTGATGCCGTCTTTGAGGATTACCGCACTTTCATTGCGGGTCAGTTATCGGACTACTGGACGGACTGGCAGCTCCTTAATGCTTCCGATTTCGGGGTGCCGCAATTGCGGCCCCGCGTGAACTTCGTTGCTATCAGAAAGGGACTTGAGCACAGTTTCACTTGGCCGGAAGCCACACATGAGAAAGCGCCGACGGTTGGAGCGGCGATTTACGATCTGATGGCCGGAGGAGGGTGGAAGGGGGTCAAACAGTGGAAGCTCAAGGCAAATGAGATTGCCCCCACCATCGTCGGCGGTAGCAAGAAGCACGGCGGCCCCGATCTCGGGCCGACACGTGCAAAGAAGGCATGGGCAGGATTGTGTGTTGATGGAATGGGGATTGCCGACGAGGCTCCAGGTCCGAGTTTCGCCGGGGTGCCGAGACTTACCGTCGGAATGGCTGCCAGAATCCAAGGCTTTCCAGACGATTGGGAATTCGCGGGGGGGAAAACAGCCGCTTATCGGCAGGTCGGTAATGCCTTTCCACCTCCGGTTGCCCGCGCTGTGGCGACGCAAGTGCGGCTCTGTTTGGAAAACAGGGCCCGCCTGGAGATTGCCAGCTGATTTCACTTGATTCGGCCAAGAGACCTAAGGAGAAGTTTTTCGGACTCGGTCTTTGGTTGAAAAGAAATAAACTCATCTTTCTTGCACAGAGGCAGCCCAAGCTTGGCAACCAGATCCTTGTCGAAATTCCCTGACAAGAGAGCGATCCCATCTTTCGCAAGGGAGTCCCGGGCGCCGCCGTTCTTTCTTAGCCTCTTCATGGCATCTTTTTGGGGCGCGACGGCGAGGACGTGTGCCCGCGATATCGGCCTTTCTTGCACAAACCGGAATAGGGCATCGACTCTCCTTGTTCCGGGGGGATTGCTCGTGATCTTCTTTCTTAGTTCGCTGCTAAATCCGGTCCAGATGTTCTGGGGATACAACTCGTCCTTCAGAATCCAATGAATATGTTTGCGGCCATCCGCGGAGATCGCCCGTTTACCATCCCGGTTCTTTCCGACACAAAGAAGCTCGTTCCGGACAACAAGAATTCCTATGGAAAACCGGGAAAGCTTTTCGTCGGTCTTGACCAGGATGCACGGATGTCCGAGGGCTTCCGAGGGGATCATCCAATCACTTCCCATTGTGTTCTTAATGTCGGCCTCTATACCGTCGACCGATATGTCCAGGATCTTCCCCTTCGGGAGGTCAAGCCAGCTTCGCAAGAATATTTCGACCTTTGTGCCCAGGTAGGTCTTCTCAGTCTTCTCAATTTCGTCAACTGTGAATCGGCCGGTACGGGGTGCGTCGATAACCTCGTCAATCGCCTTTCTGAGAAGCAGCGGAATCTGCTGCTTGAAGCGCTCAGCCCCTTTTGCGCTCTTCATGAGATGTGCGTCAATTTTCGTGACCAGCCCGGCATCGTCCGTGCCGGCGTCTGACGATGACCGCTGCCTCTGCGAATTGAGGGGATCGTCCATACTCACGCGCCTGTCCTGAGTTGGGACAGTCTTAATCTATCATTCCACGTTTGAACCTGGGGCGGATCTGGCGAGTGATCAGAATTCGCTCGAGGAGCGCTTCTAATCCCGGCCGATCAAGCTTGCAAATACGGCACTCCCAAAGAGAGCAGACGGACCAGCCAAGACGCCGTAGCTTTCGAGCATTTGATTTGTCCCGCGTCCGATTCCGAAGAAGCTTCGGCTGCCAATAGTCCTGATTGGATTTGGGAACCCTGCCGTCGATGCAATTGTGACCGTGCCAAAAACATCCCTTGACTTCAATGATCTTACGGATTTTTGGCAGAACTATGTCGGGACGTCCGGGCAATTCACGGACATGGAGCCGATAGCGAAAGCCCAGCCGGTGAAGCGCTCTTCGCACAAGCATCTCGGGCTTTGTGTCCTTCGAGCGAATCCGGGCCATATTGGCAGAGCGCTCGGCTGATGTTTCGGTTCGGCTCGGCATTGTCTGGCACTTGACCAGATTACATCAAGCGAGGAAGACGCCGCCTCAGTCTTCACCTGAGGCGGCATGCCGTTCTTATTCTTCCTCTTTTTCGATAGGGCGTTTGGCGTTGGCGAGAGTTTATGTCGAGGCTGTTCCGAAGAAGACCGCGGGCGATGTGGTCGCGGTTCAACTTGCGCTTGCCGGAGAGGACGGGCGAGACAGTGCTTTCGCTGCCGAGTTCCGGGGCGATGTCGCGCTGCGAGAGCCCGCTGTGTCCAAGGAGAAAACGCAGCACGTCGTCAGGCTCGGCGGCCGGGATGGGGTAGCGTGAGGTTTGATCGCGGCTTCGCCGCGTACTTGATTTCTCGAAAAATGGTGGGCGGTTTGATAAAAGCAGGGAACAGGGAACAGGGAATAGGGAACAGGGAGCAGGGAACAGGGAACAGGGGGTAGAAACGCGGGTCTCCATTCGACTTCGCTTGCTTCGCAATCTCCGCTCTCTCGAAAATCAATGCCTGGAATTCGACCGACCCTACGGGGCGGAGACGGTTGGGGCTTGCTTTCCCAGGGTTTCGTCCGCTATTCCACCCCAACGACCAAAGACCGGTCGTTGGGGACCCCGGCTATCCACCCCAACGACCAAAGACCGGTCGTTGGGGACCCCGGCTATGCGGACTTCACCCTGGGCTACTCTCGCCCGCTCCTCCGGAGCGGAGAGGCGGGGCGGCTCGCGCGATTTTTATCCCCTTCTCAGGATGACCGGATGGCGGGTTGAGGGTCCGGGGCTGAGGCCCCGCGATGTTCCCGATGCGATGTTCAGGGGCCTGAAGGCCCCTGCTCCCTCCGGATGCAAAAACGTCGGGCGCCCGCGTAGGGCGCCCGGATGATGGGAACCGAAGTGGAGCACGAAGGCGTGCGGGCGAGGACGCCCGCACGACAGCCGGCCGGGAGGCCGGCGCTACATCGGGAGGTTGGCGCTACATCGGGAGGTTGGCGCTACATCGGGAGGTTGGCGCTACATCGGGAGGTTGGCGCTACATCGGGAGGTTGGCGCTGCATCGGGAGGTTGGCGCTGCATCGGGAGGTTGGCGCTGCATCGGGAGGTTGGCGCTGCCGGGTGCCGCGGGTCTCGGTTTTTGAAAACCGGGGCACCGCAGGCCATTTGCGAGCGAATAGCGAGCGTCTGCGCCACCGCAGGTGGTTATTCTTCCTCTTCCTCGATGGGCCGCTTGGCGTTGGCGAGGATTTTTCCCGAAGGGCTACGAAGTTGTAGCGCCGGCCTCCCGGCCGGCTGTGGCGCGGACGTCCCCGTCCGCGCTCCAAACCCAGGCCCAGTTCTTCAATCCCGCCCTGGCGGGGTTTTCGAGGATGTACCTGATGGCGCGGTCGAGTTCGTCTTCATTGCGGATCATGCGGTCGTAATACTCTCGCTGCCAGAATCGACCCTTACGTGCGAGCGCCTGGTTTGCGGCTTTTGCGGAAAAGTTCTTCCAGGCTTTGACAACCCTGGCAAGCTCCTGGCCTGGGAAGAGTCTGGCCACAACATGAACGTGGTTGGGCATGACGCACCAGGCGAGAAGCCTGTATTGCTTTCCCTCCCTAAAGCGCAAGGCCGCGGCCATGGCGCCGGCGATGCGCATGTCGAGGAACGGGCACGAGCCAGCGCCACGGTCGAAGTAATTTTCAATGCGCGCGTGGCTATAAGCGGCGAGCAATGCCTTCTGCTCGGGAAGCAAGTTGGCATGATTCTGTTTGGCAATGGAGAGGATGTGGTGGCGTTCAGCGATTTTCGCAAGCACGGACTGCGGGAGCGAATCAGCAAGATGAAAGGTGATGAAGTAGAGGCCTTGGTCTTTTTCCCAATGAGGAAGGCGGCCGCGATTGCGAATGTGGACTTCGCCGTAACGCGGCTGGACGGCGCCGTGGAGTTGCGCGGAGGAGTATTCGCGCGCCATGGTGGGATTTTACTCCGATTAATCGAACGCGGACGGGGACGTCCGCGTTACAGCCGGCCGGGAGGCCGGCGCTACAACGGGAGGGTGGCGCTACGCCGGGAGGGTGGCGCTACGTCGGGAGGGTGGTGCTGCATCGGGAGGTTGGCGCTGCTCTGGGGTCGAACGCGGACGGGGACGTCCGCGTTACAGCCGGCCGGGAGGCCGGCGCTACAACGGGAGGTTGGCGCTACAACGGGAGGTTGGCGCTACAACGGGAGGGTGGCGCTACGCCGGGAGTTGCGCTACGCCGGGAGTTGCGCTACGCCGGGAGTTGCGCTACGCCGGCCTCCTCTGCTCGATGCAATTGTTATTCTTCCTCTTCCTCCACCGGCCGCTTGGCGTTGGCCAGGATTTTTTCGGCGACCAGTTGCGGGACGATGTCGTAGTGGTCCACTTCCATCCGGTAGCTGCCTTTGCCCTGCGTCATGCTCGTCAGCAGCGTTCCGTAGGTGAGCATTTCGGCCATGGGCACTTCGGCGTTGATGACGGTGGTGCGGCCCTTGGATTCCATGCCCTGCACGCGGCCGCGGCGGCCGTTTAGGTCGCCCATGAGGGTTCCGGCGAACTCGTCGGGGGCCTCGATGGCGACCTTCATGATGGGCTCGAGGAGGCATGGCTTGCAGAGCTCCATGGCCTTGCGGAAGGCGAGGCGGCCGGCCTTTTTGAAGGAAAGCTCGTTGGAGTCGACGTCGTGGTAGGAGCCGTCAAAGACGGTGACCTTGAAATCGACGACGGGGTAGCCGGCGAGATAGCCGCGGACAGCGGTTTCGACGATGCCTTTTTCGACCGCCGGGATGAAGTTGCGCGGAATGGCTCCGCCGAAGACCTCATTCTCGAAGACGAAGCCTCCGCCGCGGGGCATGGGCTCCATGCGGATCTTGCAGTCGCCGAACTGGCCGTGACCGCCGGACTGTTTTTTGTGGCGGCCCTGCGCTTCCGCGCGCCCGCGAATGGTTTCGCGGTAGGGGACCTTGGGCGCTTTGAGGGTGACTTCGGCGTGGTAGCGCTTCTTGAGGCGGCTGACGATGGCCTCGATGTGCGGCTGGCCGGCGCCGGCGATGAGGAACTCATTGGTCTGCGGGTCGCGGAAGAAACGGATGAGCAGGTCCTCTTCCATGAGCTTGTGAATGGCGGGAGCGAGCTTGTCCTCGTCGGCGCGCGACTTAGGCTCGATGGCGTAGGTCATGGCGGGCTCGGGCGGCGTGGGCAGCGAGACCTCGAAGTCGGCGCCCTTGACGCCCAGCGTGTCGCCGGTGAGCGTCTCGCGCAGCTTGGCCACTGCGCCCAGGTCGCCGGCGTGCAGCTCGGGGACTTCGACGGCCTTGCGGCCCTGCATGATGCTCAGGTGCGAGAGGCGCTCCGACGCGCGGCGCGCGTAGTTTTCCAGCGTGGCGTCGTTCTTGATGACGCCGCCGATGACTTTGAAGAAGGTGATTCTTCCCGCAAATGGATCGGCCATGGTCTTGAAGACCACGGCGGTGACGGGCTCGGCGTCGTCGATCTTGCGCGTGGGCGCGGCGGTATCGGCCTCGGCTGCGTCAGTTTCGGATGGCGCGCCGGCGATGGGCGCGCGCTCGGTGGGCGCGGGCGTGTAGGCCTTCAGGAAATCGAGGAGATGATCGAGAGCCATGTTCGCGAGACCGCTCGCGAAGAGCACGGGGAAGATGCGGTCTTCGCGGATGGCCTCATGCAGCGCGGCGACGAGATGATTGGGAGCGAGCGTGCCCTTGTCGAAGTACTCTTCCATCAGCTCGTCTTTGCCTTCGGCGATGAGCTCGACGAGAGCTTCGTGGCGGGTCTTGGCGTCGGCCACAAGGGCGGCGGGAATCTCCGCGGAGACTTTGCCCCGGCCGTCGCCGCCGGGTGTGTAGGTGTAGGCCTCCATGGTGACCAGATCGACCACGCCGTGAAAACCGTTGGCGTCGGAGATGGGCAACTGGACGGGAACACAGTTGCGGCCCCAGCGCTCGGTCAGATCGTCGAGCAGGGCGCTCAGGCCGCCCCCGCCGCCGGCCTTGGGGTTGTCCATCTGGTTGACGAGGACGATGCGGGGCACGCCGGCTTCTTCGGCAAAGCGCCAGACGCGCTCGGTGACGGGCTCGACGCCGGATTGGGCGTTGACGACGACAATGGCGGATTCGACGGGAAAGAGCGCGGCGCGGGCTTCGTGGGTGAACATGTGGAAGCCGGGCGTGTCGACAAAGTTGATCTTCGTGCCCTGCCACTCGGCAAAGGCGACGGCGTTTTGCATGGTAATGCCGCGGGCCACTTCCTCTTCGTCGTAGGCGGTCGCGGCCGAGCCGTCTTCTACACGGCCCTGCGTGGGGGTCATTTTGGCGGCATGCAGCAGAGCGGCAATCAGCGTGGTTTTGCCGCTGTGTGCATGCCCCACTACAGCTACGTTGCGGATCTCACTTCCCTGGTAGGTTTTCATGTGGTTCTCCTTGATGAGTCAGGTAGGATTGCGGTATTTCCGCGGAACTTTGAGGATGGAAAGGGGCGGAACAGAGATTGGGGGGCGGCGCCGCTGGTGGCGTCCGAAAGGCCGAATTGCCGGGATCGGGCTCCCGGTCTGCCGTCTTCCTCTTCCATATGGAGGTCTCAGGCGGCGCGGAGCGGAAAAGAGAGGGGATTTCCGCCAGGCGCTTCGTCAAAACCCGGATGCTATCACACGCGGAGTATGAACGTCCTGTGACATGAGGCACAAAGAACAGCGGAGTTGGCGGGGTTAGCGGAGCTGGCGGAGCTAGGAGAAGCGAGGGCGCAGGGAGCAAGTCAGCGAGCCAGCGGGTCAGCAAGTTGGCGGGTTCGCGTGCGCTGGCGCGCACGTTCGCGAGTTGGCAGGTTGGCGGGGCGAGCGGGCACATGCACCTGAAACAGGCCCCGATGCCGAAGCACCGGGGACCGTCTTCCGATTCGCAAATTTGCATTCCTCACGGGATTTCGGAACTGTTTAATGTGTGAGGCTTTTTGCATCAGCTACAGATTGCAAAGCGTGGGTCAGGAGACCCACGCTACAGCCGGCTGGGAAGCCGGCGCTACAAATAGGAAGCCGGCGCTACAAAGCGCTTTATTGCCAGCGGCGGATGATGAGCGTGGCGTTGATGCCGCCGAAGCCGAAGGAATTGGAGAGGCCGATGTCGAATGAGTGCGAAATGGTCTTGTTGGCCACATAGTCGAGTCGGCACTCGGGGTCGGGGTTTTCGAGGTTGATGGTGGGCGGAAGCTGCTGGTTGACCAGCGCCAGCACGGTGATGCCTGCTTCCAGTCCGCCTGCGCCGCCCAGCAGGTGGCCGGTCATGGATTTGGTGCCGCTGATCTTGAGTGTGTGGCTGAGGGCGTGCTCGCCGAAGACCTTCTCGATGGCGAGGGACTCGTTGCCGTCGCCGGCCGGAGTGGCCGTGGCGTGGGCGTTGATGTAGCCCACTTCTTCCGGCTGAATGCCCGCGTCTTTGAGCGCGGCCCTCATGCTGCGCTGCGCGCCCGCGCCTTCCGGAGCGATGCCCGTCATGTGATAGGCGTCGGCGCTCATGCCGTAGCCGATCACCTCGGCGAGAATCTTTGCGCCGCGCGCCTTGGCGAACTCCAGTTCCTCGAGAATGAGGATGCCTGCGCCCTCGCCGATCACGAAGCCGTCGCGGTCCTTGTCGAAGGGACGGCTGGCGCGGGTGGGCTCGTCGTTGCGCGTAGAGAGCGCGCGCATGGCGGCGAATCCGCCCACCGACATGGGCGTGACCGCGGCTTCAGTACCGCCGGCGATCATTACGTCCGCGTCGCCGTGCAGGATCATGCGCACCGAGTCGCCGATGGCGTTGGCGCTGGTGGCGCAGGCCGTGGCGGTGGCGGAGATGGGGCCGCGCGCGCCGTAGCGAATGCTGATCTGGCCCGCGGCCATGTTCACGATGGTGGCGGGAATGAAGAAGGGCGACATCTTGCGCGGCCCGCCCTGCAGCAGGTTGTTGTGCTCGCGCTCAATGATTTCGAATCCGCCGATGCCGGAGCCGATGAAGACGCCCACGCGGTCGGCGTTGGCGTCGTCGATGGCGAGGCCCGACTGCGCCATTGCCTCATGCACCGCGGCAACGGCGTAGTGGATGAAGCGCCCCATCTTGCGCGCTTCCTTCTTCTCCACAAACTCGAGCGGATCGAAGTTTTTGACTTCGGCGGCAAAGGTGACCGGGAAACCCGTAGTGTCAAAGCCCTTGATGGGCGCCATGCCGCTTTGGCCGGCCACGATCTGCCGCCACACCTCGGATGCAGTATTGCCGACACCGCAAAGCAGCCCAAGGCCGGTGACGACGACTCTGCGCGGCGATGTTTGGGAGTGGGCCTGAGTTGCTTCCTGGCTCAATGGCTACTTGCCGCCTTTCGCGTTCTTATCGATGTAGTCGATCGCGTCCTTGACGGTCTTGATCTTCTCGGCGTCCTCGTCGGGGATCTCCAGGTCGAAGGCTTCCTCGAACTGCATCACCAGTTCGACGACGTCGAGGGAGTCGGCGCCCAGGTCTTCCTGAAAGCTGGCGCCGGGGGTGACTTCGGCTTCATCCACCTGCAACTGCTCGACGATGATCTGCTTCACTTTCTCTTCAACGGCCATGCGTGCTTCTCCTCGTGTGATTAGGAAATCAAGAAAACTCTTCGGGGGCTCGCAACCCTTGCTCTGCCCCGCGTGCCTAACATACCGGCCCGCGGCGGGGGATGACAACCGTCGCGCGAACAAAAAACTGCGATCGCCCCGAAAGATCAAGTCTACCGGGCGGGCCGGGGGGTGTAAAGGCAGGGAACAAGGGAACATGGGAAGAAGGGAATAAGAAAACAGGCGCCAAGGGAGCGAGGGATGCTGAGCAAAACCGACAAGGAGAGAATTGCATAGGTTCAGGGCGTAAATTTGGCGAAGAAAAACTGAGATTGCGGGCGCAGAATTCGCTTAGCTGGACCTCTCTTCGAATTCGTCGATGTCGGCATCAGTTAAGTTCTCTGCGAGGTCTTCAGTCTCCTCTTCGCCGTCTGCGCCGGGCTCGATTAGGGGCGTACCCACTTTAGGGGCCATCTCTAGAATCTCCACCGCACTCAGGGTCTTGTTGATCGCTCGGGTCCGTACTCCAACTTCATGAAGCGTGTTCTGAACGGTGCCAACCTGCTTCTCAACTTTGGTCATCAGGACGCCGAACTTACCGAACTCGAGCTTCGTAGCGGCCAAAAGGTTCCACACTTCGGACCCCTTCTTCTGGATTGCGAGGGTCCTGAATGCCATTTGCAGGCTGCTGAGAATGGCCATCAGTGTCGTGGGTCCGGCGACCATCACCCTTAGCTGAGATCGCAGTTCATCGACAAGACCCGGCTCACGCTGGACCTCAGCGAACAATCCCTCCGTCGCAAGGCACATGATCGCAAGGTCGCTGGTGATTGGCGGAGAAATATAATTCTCCGAAATCTTCTTTGCTTCCGTCTTTACACGTGAGAGCAGAGCCTTTCGGGACACTTCGGCAGCCTTCTTGTCGTCGCGGGAGTTTGCTTCTTCGAACCGCTCCCAGTCCTCCTTCGGAAACTTCGCGTCTATCGGCAGAAGCGCTTCAGAGTTCTCTCCGTTTGGAATTCGAACAGCAAATTCGACGGACTCCCGGCTCCCAGGCTTGATCTGGACATTCTTCAAGAACTGATTTGGAGCAAGCATCTGTTCAAGTAGCAACCCGACGGCGAACTTCTCTCCGACGGTTCCTCGATAACGAACATTTGTTAGGAGTCGCTTCAGGTCCCCGACCCCAGACGCCAGTTCCTTCATCTCCCCGAGTCCTAGCTGAACCTTCCCGAGGTGTTCGGTGACAATCCCAAAGCTCTCCGTGAGACGAGTTTCAAGGGTCTTGTGGAGCTTTTCGTCAACGGTCTCTCGCATTTCGTCGAGCTTTTTTGCATTTGATTCATTGAGTTTGTCGAGCCGTTCTTCAACTGTTTGGCGGAGCGTCGTTTGCTGTGACTCTGCGCTTTCCCTGAGGGCCGTCGTTTGCTGCGCCATCTCGTTGATACGGTTGGTTACATCTAACTTGAGTTCGTTAACGGCATCACGGATGTCCCTGCTTAGCCTCGATAGTGTTCCGTCGACGGCTTCCCTCGATGCGATTCCCTGATCGGTCTGTGCCTTTCGGAATTCGTTGAAACTTTTGATCACTTCTGCCTGAAAACCACTGAGCTGAGTGTTGATTGACTCCCTTAGGTTCGTCTGCTGCGTGGTCAGATCTCCAGTGAGCTTATCTAGCCGCGCGTTCGTCGAAGTGCGCAATTCCTCAAGCGTTGTTCTCGTCTGGTTTCCAATTTGCGTGATCGAATTCACAACCTCTTGTCGAAGATTAGAGAATTCTGTCGAGAATGCCGCAAGCAATTCTGTTCGCAGGCTGGATGTGGACTGTCCCGAAGTGAGGACGAACTGATCGTGCTTAGTCGCTAGCTGGTCGACTTTTGAGTCAATTTCGCCTGCCAGGGCGACAAGTCTATCAATCGCTTGCGGGGTTGTATCCAGACCCTGGCCGCTTCCGCTACCTCGTCGGGAAAAGGCGACCAGAAGCAAAAAAGTGATCGCAACAAATTGCAGCGCAACGGCGATTTCGACCCAAACCGGCACGGTACCTCCAAAGGCTAGGAGCAGGGCTTGTTGCAAAGCATTTTAGTCGATCCAGCCTCAGTCCGGCCTGCGACCACTCGGTATTGTGCCCGTTAGGCCGCGGCGGGGGGGCGCCGGCTCAATGCTTGCCAATGGAATGTGCACGGCTGGTAGCCCCGATCCCAGCGGGATACAAAGTTGAGGGTGCCCCCGGTCCCTCGCTCTTGGGGACCGGGGAGGAAGCATAGTGCCTACTGCAACCGCCGAACCCGCGGCAAGCGCGCAAACGCTTTATCAAAAGTGATCATCTCGCCCGCGCCCGATGCAAAGGAGATTTCCGAAATCAAGTGATCGGCGAAGCCCACCGCGCCCTTGCGTGTGGCCTTCAGAGCTTTCCAGGCCAGGGCCGGCGACTCAACCACCACCCCGCGCGTCTGGAGAAGGCTTTCGATGGCGTTCAGGACTCTTTCTCTCTCCCATTTGCCACGAAGCACCCATGCCAATTCCGCAAGAACAATCAGAGGAACGAAGACTCCGCCCGCGGATCCGGCTTGCGCAAGTGCAGAGCGTGCCTTCGCTGCCTGCGCCGTGTCATCGTTCAGATAAGCTCGCGCCCAAACGTTGGTATCGGCCGCGAGCATCACCACTTCCTCCGCGCCTTGGCTTCATCCATTTCTTCGAACGTCATCACGCCTTTGGAGGTACCGCCCTGGTCGGCCATCCGCCAAAGATCCTCGAAGTCATAGAGGACCGGCTCGACTTGAACGGCGCCGTTGACAGGGATACTGAACCGGATGCGACTGCCTCTTTGGACGCCAAGACGCTTCCGCAGTTCCCTGGGCAGAGTCACCTGTCCTTTGGAAGAAACTGTCGCTTCAACCGTAGCAGCGGGTTTGAAAGAGGTGGAGGGCATCATTCAGCCTCCTTACATTTTACGACAAATTGCCTTACATGCCAATGAGCCGCATTCGTTTTGCAGCAACAACCCCGGCGAATTCCGGATTCCGATGGGATCCCCGGCAAACCGGCCGTTATTGCGGCGGCTTGCTTGGCTGGACTGGTGCGTCCGGACCGCCCGGTGCCGGCGGCGGCGTTTGCTTCACGCGCTTCAGCGTCAGTTCCATGCCGGGGAAGTCTCCCGAATCGGACTTCGTGGTCATCTTGATCTCGTCGCCGTTCACCACCGTGCAGATGTGATGGATGGTCATGCCGTTGAACGAGACATCGAAGGAGAACTTGTCGCCGTCGACTTTGCCGTTGCCGATGTCGATGGGGTCGCCTTGCGGGCCCTGCACCGAGCCGGTGAGCGTGGCGCCGTCCTGCTTGAAGGTGAAGGTGAGCGGAAAACTGTTGCCGTCAGGCGTCGTCATCTCCGCCGACCAGGTTCCTGTGAGGTCGGCAGCGCGCATAGAGGCCGTGCCGAGCGTCATGGCCAGTGCAGCGCAAATCGAGAGCAGTGTTTTCATCGAGGTCCTCGCAGCCATGATACAGGCGTCAGGTTTCAGGTGTCAGGTTTCGGGTGTCAGGGCCGCGGGCCGTGAATCGTGAACAGTGCGGGTCTGGGGACCCGCACTCCAGCCGGTCAGGAGACCGGCGCTACTCGTCGACTTCCGCGAAAGCTTCGCGGAGTCTGCGCCAGGTGGTTTCCAGGTCTTCGGGCAGGACGCGGGTTTCGGCGACGGTGGTGGTGAAGCTGGTGTCGCCGACCCAGCGGGGCATGGCGTGCAGGTGCACGTGGCCGGCGACGCCCGCTCCGGCGGCCTGGCCTACGTTCATTCCAAAATTGAAGCCGTGGGGCGTGTAGAGGCGGTCGAGAGCGCGCTCGGTGCGCTGGGCGAGATCGATGAGCTCGTGCGCCGTGGCGACGGGCAGCGCGGCCAGCCGGTCGAGATGCGCGTAGGGCATCACCATCACGTGGCCCGAGGTGTAGGGGAAGGCGTTGAGGCAGATGAAGCAGGATTCGCCGCGCAGTACGAGGCCGCCCGCGGCTTCGGCCCGGTCACGGGCCATGCCTTGGGCTATGGCGTAGTCAATGGCGGCGATGAGGTTGCAGAAGACGCAGCCATGATCGCCCGGCCAGGCGTCGAGCGCCTTGGGCACGCCGGCGCGGACGGCCTTGTCGGCCGTGGTCACGTAGGCAAAACGCCAGGGAGTCCAGAGATGATCCATTGCGTGGCTCGCTGTTGGTAACGATAAAGCAGGGAACAGGCAGTAGGGAATAGCGAGGAGGGAGCAGGGACTAGGAAATAGGGACTGGGGAACAGGGAACAGGGAACAGAGAACAGAGAACAGAAGGCAGGGACGGGCTTGTGGCATGCGGATCGTGTTTCGTGGGCTGTGGGTGTACCCGCTCATCCAGTGATTCGCCCGCCAAAAAGATTGCCCGCCAAAAAGATTTGCATACCTGCCTGCCCTGTGCTACTCTTAACAAGTTGTTAGTGAGCAGTGGAGCCTCCCGGTGGCCCGGAGCGAGATTTGCGGGTCTGCCCCGATTCGGCGAAGTTGGGCATGAATCGAGGGAATTGGGAAGCTGGTTCGTTGGGTTGGTCGAGGCTGGTTGATACCCCTCCGTAGACCCCTCGAGGGAATCCCTAGAGAGAACAAGCCATTGCACGACCCGGGAGATGATCTCCCGCGAGCCTTAGTGGCTCGGGCGCATTGCGCTGGCCGCTCTTTGATTTCTTGCGCAGCGCGAACGGTCCATTCAGGAATGGGTTGCCCAAGAATGGGTTGCCCAGGTTGGTTCGGGCGGGTTTTCCACTTGACCCGTGACCAGCTTCCTGATAACTTTAGAAGGTTCGCGCAAAAACGCTCAAGTCTGCTGTTGAAACAGAGAAAAACAGCGTTGCGCATCAAGTTCGAGGACAGCCGGACCCAAAGTCCGGACCTCGATCCAAGGGGTCTCGCTCAGGCGAATCGCCCTCAAGGATCTTTGACAAATTGGTTGAACGTGCCAGTCGTGAGATGCGATCAGGTTTGGCTTGATCATCTCACAAGGTAAGGTGCCCCGCTCACTTTCGCGAGAAAGCAAGCGCGGGCACGGTCGACCCAAACCGACCTCCGTCGGGACGGGAAGACATCAGGTTTCAAACGAGAGTTTGATCCTGGCTCAGAATCAACGCTGGCGGCGTGCCTAACACATGCAAGTCGAACGAGAAAGTGGCAGCAATGCCATGAGTAAAGTGGCGCACGGGTGAGTAA
>Ga0182030_10012217_pt1 | contig 17240 bp, 13 predicted proteins | sample 812S3MmetaG_FD_121299 | JGI IMG/M metagenome (GOLD analysis project Ga0182030, IMG submission 121299) | Permafrost microbial communities from Stordalen Mire, Sweden - 812S3M metaG (Illumina Assembly) | ecosystem: Environmental > Terrestrial > Soil > Wetlands > Permafrost | place: Sweden...
GATGGCAAGGTAACAGTAGTTACCTTTTTCATTCCGGCGATTCATTGTAGTTCCTGCATTTATTTACTGGAGAATGTATACAAGATACAGCCTGCCATCACTAAGGCACAGGTGAATTTCCTTCGCAAAGAAGTTCGGCTGACCTTCAGGTCTGAGGAAATATCTCTCAGAAAAGTAGTAGAGTTGATTGCCGGATTAGGTTATGCCCCTGAACTGAACATGAATGACCTGGAGAATGCCAAGGCAACTGTTTCTACCAAACAATATTATCTTAAGATAGGTGTAGCATTTTTCTGCTTCGGCAATATCATGCTGCTGAGTTTCCCCGAGTATCTCGGGTTTACTGCTTTGAGCGATCATCCGATGCACCGGTTTTTTGGCTATGCCAATTTCTTACTGGCACTTCCGGTTTTATTCTACAGTGCACAGGAGTTTTTTATATCTGCATATACTGCGCTGCGTCAGCGTAGTCTGAATATGGATATCCCTATTGTCTTGGGTATGCTTGCAATGTTTATCCGCAGCAGTGTCGATATATTTCTTCAGCAAGGGGCAGGATATATGGACACTCTGGCCAGCCTTACGCTTTTGATGCTCATAGGCAGATTATTTCAGAATAAAACTTACGCGACACTTTCTTTCGAGCGCGATTATAAATCTTATTTCCCTGTATCAGTCAGCATCAGAAAAGATGGCATCGAACAAACCATACCACTCTCTAAACTACAAGTAGGAAATAAGATCATCGTGAGAAATCAGGAACTTATCCCTGCTGATGCTATTTTATTAAAAGGGCAGGCCATGATCGATTATAGTTTTGTGACCGGTGAGTCTAACTCTGTACCAAAAGAGATCGGAGCGACTGTTTTTGCTGGTGGCAGACAGGTTGGCAGCGCGATAGAGATGGAGATCATCAAAGATGTGTCGCATTCATACCTTACACAACTATGGAATGATGATGCATTTAAAAATAAAGAACAAACGAGTAGTGCAATGCTCGCGAATAAAGTGAGCAGGTATTTTACACCCATAGTGATTCTTATCGCCTCAGCCGCTGCTGCATTCTGGATCAGGACCGACATGCACAGGGCGATGAATGCCTTCACAGCAGTGCTTATTATAACCTGCCCTTGTGCTCTTGCACTCTCCACACCATTTACACTGGGCAATGTGATCCGTATATTGGGCAGGCATGGTATCTATCTCAAAAACACTTTTATAATTGAGAAGCTCACAAAGATCAGGGCTATCATCTTTGACAAAACAGGCACGATCACCAATAAAAGAGAACTGAATATAAGCTATACAGGTTCTCCGCTTAGTGATGTTGAGTTGACTTATATAGCTTCCCTCACTTATCATTCATCCCATCCTCTCAGTAAAAAACTTTTTAACTATTTGAGTAGCAAAAAAATTATTCCGACAAAAGATTTCCTGGAAGTGCAAGGCAAAGGAATAGAAGGATGGATCAATGACTGTCATATCAGGATCGGTTCGGCGGAATTTACAAATTGTCAGAACAATTCAGCTATTCATGCCAATGCATCGACAGTGCATATCAATATAGATGGGCAGTATAAAGGCTGCTATGAAATAAAAAGTGAGTATAGAGAAGGACTGGAAACACTTATCAATGGATTGGAGAAAGACTATGACCTGTATATCCTGTCAGGTGATAATGATAAAGAGAAAGCATATCTGCAGGAGGTTATCGCTCCCGACCATTTGCTATTCGATCAGCAGCCTATAGATAAATTGAATTTTATCAAAAGGACTCAAGAGCTGTACCATATTCATACCATGATGATAGGAGATGGACTGAATGACGCCGGTGCATTGATGCAAAGCGATGTGGGTATAGTGGTATCAGATGACACTAATAATTTCTCACCTGCTTGTGACGGGATAGTCGATGCTAAGCAGTTTGAAAAGATACGGCCGCTTATGAATTATTCGCGCACAGCTATGAGGATCATAATGGTAAGTTATGTCATATCATTATTGTATAATATAGTCGGTGTTTCTTTTGCTGTGCAGGGCACTATGAGCCCTTTAGTGGCTGCTATTCTGATGCCTATTAGTAGTGTGACTATCATTAGTTTTTCTACACTGGCATCCTATCTGACAGGAAGGCTTTATGGGTTTAAATAAGCACAATCTGTAATAACTGACAAACGTCATATTCCTGGTTGTCTCTTGTCATAATTTCTGTTTTCCTGCACATCTACATTTGACCCTGAAAAATAAAAAAGAATGAGCGTACTATTCATATTGATATCTGCGAGCCTGACGATAGCGCTCTTATTCCTCTTTGCCTTCATATGGAGCGTGAAGAGCGGGCAGTATGAAGATGATTATACCCCATCTGTACGCATATTATTCGATGACGAACTCAAATCTAAACCAGTTAATAAAAATAAAGCAATATGAGAATAGAACAGTTTAAATACGATAACCGATGGGTGAGGAACTTCGCCTTCGCCTCTTTTCTATGGGGCTTCGTCGGAATGCTTGTCGGTTTGATAATAGCATGCCAGCTAGTATGGCCGCAACTTAATTTTGTAGAGTGGACGACGTTTGGCCGTCTGCGCCCATTGCATACCAATGCAGTGATTTTTGCCTTTGTGGGGAATGGACTTTTCATGGGTATTTATTATTCCCTTCAGCGGCTCCTTAAAACGAGAATGTGGAGCGACAAGCTTTCTGCCATACACTTTTGGGGATGGCAGCTGATCATTGTCTCAGCAGCGATCACATTACCACTCGGCATCACTTCCGGCAAAGAATATGCCGAGCTTGAATGGCCGATAGATATAGCTATTGCTGTGGTATGGATCGTTTTTGGTATCAATATGTTCGCTACGATATTCACACGTAGAGAGCGTCACCTGTATGTAGCAATATGGTTTTACATCGCTACCTGGGTCACAGTCACGATGCTTCATGTGGTCAACTCTGTCGAGTTGCCGATATCACTTTTCAAAAGCTACTCAGTATATGCAGGTGTTCAGGATGCCTTGGTACAGTGGTGGTATGGTCACAATGCGGTGGCATTCTTCCTCACTACACCTTATCTGGGTATGATGTACTACTTCCTCCCTAAGGCTGCCAATCGGCCGGTATACTCATATCGACTATCGATCATACACTTTTGGGCATTGATATTTCTCTATATATGGGCAGGGCCTCACCACTTGTTATATACAGCGCTTCCTGACTGGGCTCAATCACTTGGTACAGTATTCTCCATCATGCTCATCGCTCCATCATGGGGTGGTATGATCAATGGACTGCTGACACTCCGTGGTGCATGGGACAAAGTAAGAGTAGACCCTGTTCTGAAATTTATGGTCGTAGCTGTGACAGCATATGGTATGGCGACCTTCGAAGGGCCTATGCTTTCTATCAAATCTGTCAATGCGATCTCTCACTATACTGACTGGACCATCGCTCACGTACACGTAGGTGCATTGGGATGGAATGGCTTCCTCACCTTTGGTGTACTGTACTGGCTGATACCGAGATTGTATAAGACCAATTTGTTTAGCATTAAACTCGCTAACACACACTTTTGGTTAGGCACACTGGGTATATTATTTTATGTAGTGCCAATGTATTGGGCTGGCTTTACACAGAGTTTCATGTGGAAACAATTTACTCCGGAAGGAATATTGAAATACCCTAACTTCCTCGAAACTGTCAACGCCATCAAACCTATGTATATGATGCGTGCACTCGGTGGACTGTTATATCTGACTGGTACTACAGTTGGTATTTACAATCTCTTCAAAACTGCCGGTCAGGGAACATTCCAGGCGGAAGAAGATGCAGAAGCACCGGCACTCGAAAAAGAATATACTGCTCACAGCAATGAAGGATGGCACAGGCTGATAGAAAGAAGGCCTGTACAAATGTTACTCCTTAGTTTAGGCTTGGTTGCGATTGGTGGTGCAGTTGAGTTGATCCCTACTTTCCTCATTGAATCAAATGTGCCTAGCATAGCTAGTGTGAAACCATACACACCACTGGAACTACACGGCAGGGATATATACATCCGTGAAGGCTGCTACAACTGCCACTCACAGATGATACGCCCTTTCAGAAGTGAAACTGAACGATATGGTGAATACTCTAAAGCAGGTGAGTTTGTCTATGATCACCCTTTCCAGTTCGGTTCTAAACGTAATGGACCCGATCTGCAGAGAGAAGGTGGTAAGTATCCTGATAGCTGGCACTACAATCATATATTGGAACCAAGTAGTATGAGTCCGGGATCTATCATGCCATCATATCCACATATCATCGATCATGATCTGGATGTATCTACTACAGAAGCAAAGATAAGCGCTATGCAGATGCTCGGTGTGCCATACCCTAAAGGTTATGAAAAAGTGGCACAGGCTGATGTAGATAAACAGGCAGCAACTATCGCTGACAACCTGGGCAAGAGTGGTATCAAAGTATCCAAGAATAAGGAGATTATCGCACTTATTGCCTATCTGCAGCGCCTTGGCAAGGATATAAAAGGTGCACCTAAAGCAGCAGAAGTTAAATAATTTATAACCACAATAAATCTTAAACCATGTTTAGTTTTTTCAAAAGATACGCAGAGACCATAGCCGGTGTCAATGTCTATCCAAAAATTTCCCTGATCATCTTCTTTGTTTTTTTTATAGCCCTTCTGTGGTTCACATTTACGGCTGACAAGAAGTATATCCAGGAGCAGGCTAACATCCCTTTAGATTAAAATTTCAATACAAGAATATGAAATCAACCAAATATATCAAGAAGCTGACATTGCTGACAGCATGTTTCACGACACTTCTGGCCGGCGCACAGGATGCAGCTAAAACAGCAGCGCCTGCCGCTCCATCATCTACCAGCGATTATTCGATGTACATGCTTGTAGGAATTGCATTCATACTTCTGATCACTATCGCGGTGTTGGGGCAGGTGCTTATTCGCCTGACACTATATGTGTATCAAAATAAAGGCAAACTTGCAAAATCAGTACTGCTGCTTTTTATGCTTGCTGTCAGTGGACATACACTTACGGCTCAGGATGCTGCTGCCGCCGCACCAGTAGCCGCTAAAGCTGCAGATAGTGTATCCGGCGGTTTTTCTCTGGACTACATTGTGGCATTGACAGTAGTTCTGACAGAGGCCTTTGTCATTTTTGTGATTCTGATAAGGATACTGTCTCTTATCAATATCATAAACCCACAAGTTGTAGCTAATAAACAATTAGGTTTTGAATTGCCGAAATGGTTTGACAGCTTTAATAAATCCGTAGCTATAGAACATGAGAAGGATGTCATGCTGGACCACGATTATGATGGTATCAAAGAATTGGACAACCAGCTGCCACCATGGTGGAAATGGGGTTTTATCTTTACTATCATTTGGGCTGTCTGCTATTTTTCATACTTCCATGTTTTTCACGCAGGGCCATTGAGTGCTGAGGAATACACCAATGCAATGGCAGAGGCAAAGGTGGCCAAAGACGCATACATGAAAACAGCTAAAAATAACGTCGATGAAAATACAATAGTATATGATGCTAGTTATCTGGCTGATGGACAGAAAATATTTACTGATAACTGTGCTGCATGTCATGGTCAAAAAGGGGAAGGCATAGTAGGCCCGAATCTAACTGATGATTATTGGCTACATGGTGGCAAAATAAATGACGTATTCAAATCTGTGAAATACGGATGGCCTGCTAACGGAATGAAAAGCTGGCAGACTGATTTCTCCGCTATACAAATAGCTCAGGTGGTATGCTATGTCAAGTCATTGAAGGGGACAAACCCTCCCAACCCTAAAGCAGCTCAGGGTGAACTGTATTCTGAAGACGGTGCAGCTAAAAAAGATGCAGGTGCCAGTACATCTGTTGCTGCAAAGGACTCAGTAAGCAAATGACATCAGGCTAAAGTAAACGGGAGATAATGTATGAGTGAGTTGAATGATGAGTTTAGGGATTCGATCAGTACGATCAGGGAAGACGGCAAACGCAACTGGCTCTTTCCAAAACGTCCCAAGGGATGGTACTATAATGCACGCACGATACTCACTATTTTTTACCTGATCGTATTTCTGGTATTACCCTGGATCAAGGTCGGTGGTGAACCATTATTCCTGATCAATGTGATCGACCGTAAGTTTATCTTATTCGGCAAGATCTTCTGGCCTCAGGACTTCTTCATCTTCATGGTGGGGATGCTCACCTTCATTGTCTTTATAGTTGTTTTTACTGTAGCTTTTGGGCGCTTATTTTGCGGTTGGATATGCCCCCAGACAGTCTTTATGGAGATGGTTTTTCGTCGCATAGAGTATTGGATCGAGGGCGACGGTGACAGGCAGCGAAAACTTTCAAACAGCAAGTGGGATGCAAACAAAATATTGAGGCGAGGTGGGAAACACCTTGCATTCTTTGTCGTTTCATTTATCATAGCCAATTATTTTCTTTCCTATATCATCGGTATGGATCAGGTGGTGGTTTATGTTCGCGATGGACTGTTTGCTCATTGGGACGTCTTGATCCCGCTTTTGATATTTACAAGTATTTTCTTTTTTGTGTATTCATGGTTCAGAGAGCAGGTTTGTTTGATAGTTTGTCCATATGGCAGGCTCCAGGGTGTGATGCTGGACAAAGATTCTGTGGTAGTAGCATATGACTATGTGAGAGGTGAGCCACGCAAACATTTTCGCAAGAATGAAGAACGCAAGGCCGGCGACTGTGTCGATTGTCTGGAGTGTGTGAAGGTCTGCCCGACTGGCATAGACATCCGCAATGGTACACAGCTTGAGTGTGTAAACTGTACTGCCTGTATCGATGCCTGTGATGCGATCATGGACAGATTTGAATTTCCTCAGGGATTGATCAGATATGCATCTGAAAATAATATTGCCAAGAATGAGAAGATGAAATTCACTAAGCGAATGATCGCTTATACTGTAGTCTTGTCTATTTTGATCGGTGTGCTGATAGCATTGCTGGTGACACGTCAGGATGTTTCTGCCGATGTATTAAGAGTGAGAGGTATGCTCTATCAGGAGCAGCCAAATGGTCAGATCAGCAACTTGTATAATATCAAATTGCTCAATAAAACCAGAAAGGAAATACCTGTGACATTGAGACTGGAAGAGGGATTCAAGGGCACTATAAAGATAATAGGTAACGATCTGCTAGTAAAGAAGGAAAGCGTGGGTGATGGTATATTTTTCATATATGCAGATCAAAATACACTCAAGCAGAGAAAGAATACTGTACATGTGGGCATCTATGAGGGTTCAAAAAAACTAAGTGATATTAAGACAACATTTTTCGCACCAAATAATTAAATAATATGGAAAGTAAATTCAACTGGGGATGGAAAATAGCCCTGCTTTATACCGGCTTTGTTTGCTTTATGCTCTTTTTGGGGTACAAAGCATCAAAAGAAAAAGTGGAGCTGGTCACTGAAAATTATTATGATGAAGAGCTCAAATACCAAAGCCATATTGATAAAATGCAGCTGACGGATTCGCTGCATGTCAAACCTGACTGGCAGGTGAGCGGTAATAAAATTGCTATGTTGTTTCCTCAAAAAAACGGAACGGAGGGCATAACAGGTAATATTCATTTCTACTGCCCATCAGATGAGAAGAGTGATTTTAACCTTCCCTTTACAGCCACTCCGCAGAAACAGCTATCCATAAGCAGCAATAAACTACATCATGGCACTTATAAAATGCAGATTGATTGGAAACAGGGCAAATCGGATTTTTATACAGAAGGTGTAGTAACGGTACAATAAAATGTCATTTATACTTATTCCATTGGCATTAGGTTTTCTGGGCAGTTTTCACTGTGTGGGGATGTGCGGCCCTATTGCCTTGGCACTTCCTATCGGCAGATGGAGCACAGCGAATAAAGTATTAGGTATTTTGCTGTATAATCTAGGTCGGGTATTCACTTATGCCATGATCGGTTTGCTTTTTGGGGCTATAGGCAAAGGATTCTCCATGGCCGGATTGCAGCAAGTCATTTCTATCATACTCGGGGTATCCATCATTGCGATCGTGGTCATGCCTGCCAGAGCAGCAGGCAGATTGGATGCTATGACGCAGCATATACCATATATCCCCATGGTCAAAAGAAATATCACCGCACTTTTCAAACAAAAAACTTTTGCATCACTCGGGATGATAGGTGTACTCAATGGGTTATTGCCCTGCGGATTTGTATATATGGCATTGGCAGGCGCTATTGCTATTGGATCGGTCCTGAGCGGAGCTGCGTTTATGATGTTGTTTGGTTTAGGTACCATTCCTGCTATGTTTCTGGTGGCCTTTAGTAGCCATCTATTTCCGGTAGATGTTCGCTCTCGGATCAGAAAGACTGTACCTGTATTTATGGTTGTGATCGGGTCCCTGTTGGTCCTAAGGGGTATGAATTTAGGAATACCATATATGAGCCCGAAATTTGATGAAAGGGGCCAGATAAAGCATAATTGTTGCCAAAGGCACAGTTAGCATTTATGACAAAAGTCATGTTTTTTTCTAATCAGGCTCATTATTTTCATTTTATTCTTCCAGTATCTTTGTTGTCGAGTTAAGCATAAATTATGAAGAAGAAAATACTGTTGGCTATGGAAGGCGAGCGCTTTTCAAACAGCACATTGAAATATGGAATAGAAATAGCCAGGCAGACAGATTCGTTGCTGGTGGGCGTTTTTATGCGTGATCTCAAATATGCAGGATATGCTTATCCCATTATTTTTGATCAGCCTTTTGTGGATACCGGGGTCTATTCTAAATTCTTGAAGGAGGAACGTGAAAAGATCGATGCCAACATTAAAATATTCAATGACAAATGCACAAGAGAAGGGATAACACACAAGGTACATCTGGATGCAGATGCACCTATAGAGGGCTTGATACATGAGAGTGCCTATGCCGACCTGATCATCATGGATTCTAAGATGAATATATCTGACCTCCTGCCTGACAATCCAAGTTCTACGCTACGGGATATACTGGTAGATGCACACTGCCCGATCATGATAGTACCGACCAGCTATCAGGAGATAAAAAATATGATCCTGTCTTATGATGGCAGCCGCTCAAGTGTATATGCGATCAAGATGTTCAATTATATCTTTCCCGAATGGAGTGACTACAAAACATACTTAGTAAATGTCAATGAAAGTAAAGGGAATCATCTGAAAGGGAATACCAACATAAGAGAACTAATGGGAAGACATTATACTAACGTGACCTATGAGGTGATGAGAGGTGATGTGACCAAGGAAATAAAGAAATTTATGAAATACAACTATAGCAACTCTATAGTGGTAATGGGGGCTTACGGCCGTAATGCATTGTCGAGGCTATGGCATCAGAGCCTGGCCAATATGATCATCAAGGATATCAAAGTGCCGGTCTTTATATCACATCAATAGTAATAAATATACAAACTAATAAAAACATAAAGCAAACAATATGGCAGTCAAGAAAAGTGAAACATCAGCACAGAAGAAAAAGATAGAAGAAACTAAAAACAGCGGGAAACAATCGCTGCATAATCTCTATGATGAGTGCAACTCGCACATGAGGTCGCTTGATTTTTATAAGCAGGAATTGAAGTATCTGCAAAAGCGACTGGAGGATATCGTAAAACGTAATACTGATAATGATATACTCGCACAGGCTGAGCAGTTTCAAAACCAGTTTGTCATCACCAAAGAGAATCTGGATGAACAGAACCATACTATCAAATCACAGCTCAAGGCTATTGAAAAGCTGATCAAACAGAAACCAACACACTTTGATGAAAAGACAATACCGGATGGTAGTAAATTCAGCCAAAACATTCATAATACAGAAAAGGATTTTGCTGCTATGAAGTTGCGTTTCAATAAATTTTTGGCAAAGTATTTGTAATCAGGATTGATTATTAAATACAACTTGGTGGCTAAGGCTACTTTTAGTAGAGGGATTGAATGATAATTTGACGAGGTTAAGTGTATGGAGATTTTGGTCACAGATAATAAGTATATAAAGGAAATACAGGACGAGTTCCAAAAGAGGTTCCCGTATCTGAAAATTGAGTTTTTCAGAAACACTCAAAAGAACAACAACTCTGCACCCAAGTCCCAGCTTGTATCGGGTAAAATGACCATAGGTATGATTCGCACAAATCATACGGACGGGTCCCTGAATATAGCGGGTAGTAGAAGTGTAGGAGAAGTAGAAAGTGATTTTCAGAATAAATTCGGGCTATCTGTAGAAGTATTCAGAAAGTCAGGCAAGATGTGGATCGAGACCACACTCACTCATCATTGGTCGCTGCTTCGCCAAAATTTCGAAGGTAAGCAGATGTCCTGATCCTTGTATAAAAGATACCCCACGATCAAACCGCTTGTATTATTTAATACAGGCGGTTTCTTTTAATTGACAAGGCCGGCTAGTTTAGATTCGTTTTTGATCACGATCTTTCCTTCCTGTATCTCTATTAGTTTTTCACTTTTGAAATCGCTGAGTGTGCGGATGAGTGATTCTGTGGCTGTACCGACTATATTTGCCAGGTCCTCACGTGATATTTGTATCTGAGGATTATCGGTCTCATTTTTCTTATAGCGTTTGTTCACCAGCAGTAGTGCATCAGCTACGCGCTTGCGCAGTGAGTTGTATGCCAGCTTGACGAGTTGAACTTCACGCTCTGATACATTATTTGCTAAAAGTTTGATGAATTTTTTTGATATCTCCGGATTTGAATTGACCAGCTGAATGAAATCTGTTTTCGGAATAAGCATCACTTCGGCATTTTCCAGCGATTCAGCAGTATCCTTGTAAATGCTTTCTTCCAGCAAAGATATATAGCCAAAGAAATCACCTTCTTTATACATGCCTGTGATCAGCTCTTTGCCATCTTCATTCGTGCGGAATGTTTTTATTTTCCCTTTGATCAGGTAATACAGATACACGGGCCTATGCCCTTCACTATATATGAAAGCTTTCTTTTTGTATGGTGCCGTCTCGCGGTCATCAGAAATTAATTTAAGCTGAGATGCGGAATCAAAGAAATGAGCAATACCCTCCGCATTATTGCTAAACTCTTTTTTGATCAGCTCAGACCTGCGGAAACGGGACTCAATAGCATTAAGCAGTTCAATGTCATCAAAAGGCTTGGTCAGGTAGTCATCAGCTCCCATCTCCATCCCTTTGCGGATATCTGTGCGCTCCGACTTTGCTGTGAGAAAGATGAATGGTATGGTAGCTGTTTCAGCCTGCTTGCCGAGCAGGTGAAGTACACCATAGCCATCGAGGACAGGCATCATTATATCACAGATAATTAGGTCGGGCTTTTCTTTCATAGCCAGATCTACGCCTACTTTTCCGTTTTCGGCGGTTACTACATTATACTTGGCTAGTTCAAGTATCTCTGCCGTATTCTCTCTGACGTCGGCATTGTCTTCGATGAGTAGGATCTTTTTCATTGTGTATTTATTGATTATAGGTGAGTAGTACTTTTGTTCCTTGTTTTAGTTCACTGCTGAAGCTTATGTTTCCATCCATCACTTCGAGGTATTTTTTTACGATATGGAGACCCAAACCGGTACCCTGTATATTGATAGCATTGGTCCCTCTGAAGAAACGGTCAGTAAGATGCTTGAGGTCTTCTTCTGATATCCCTATGCCATTATCTTCGATACTGATAGTGATCTGCTCAGGGGTATACCGCACGTAAATATTGACTTTAGTATTTTCGCCTGAATATTTCAGGGCATTGGAGATCAGATTGATCAGGATATTGCGGAGCAGGCTTTTGTCCAGATATACTAGTTCACTCCCTTCGCAATGCAATACTATATTCTGCCCATCTTTGGCCAGATTGCCCATTTCTGAGATCAGTTCGCTGATCAGTTCCCTGATGTTAAATTCTTCTTTTTTCTCGATGACGCCGCCTTCTTCCAGCTTGCCAAGTGACAGAAATTCCTCTAATATATTTGTCAGGTTTTTTACCTGGGCCTTTATCCGGCTTACATGTTTGAGCCTTTTGTCGTGATCTTCTTCGAGTGGGTATTTATCGATCAGGGAAACAGAAGAGAGGATGGTGCTCAGTGGCGTCCTGAACTCATGTGATGCCATTGATACGAATCGTGACTTGAGGTCATTGAGTTCTTTTTCTTTTTCCAATGCTTCTGTAAGTTCATCTCTCGATTTCTCCAGCTGATGAAGTGTCTCGCGCAGCATCATGGTACGGTCTTCTATTTTCTGTTCGAGTCCTTCATTGAGTAGTTTCAACTCCTCGGCTATGCGTTCTTTCTCCGCTTGCTCCGCCAGTATATTGCGCTCATTTTCTTTGCGGATAGAAATATCAATGATGAAGGCTATGACATAGGCATGGTCATTGATCTTATAATTGCTCAGGCTGATCTCTACAGGAAACTCGCTGCCATCTTTGCGTTTAGCAAAGAGATCCAAGCCTACGCCCATAGGCCTGCTTTGAGGTTTCCTGATATATCCATCTCTTTTACGCTCATGTCCGTGTGCGAAACGCCCCGGTATTAATACCTCTATAGGTTGGCCTATCAGTTCTTCTCCTTCATAGCCAAACTGGAAGCGTGCATATGGATTAGCTAGAATGATCTTAGCCTCAGCATCTACAGTTATGATACCGATGGTAGCATAATTGAATAGAGCCTCAAAGGCAATATCACTCATTTTTTTGTGTAGTTCCATTCTGCTAGATAGTATATTGCTGATGCAATTCAGGTATTTCTATTTGAGCGAAACCCTTTTTTAGCAATTTGCTTCTGAATACCTGCTGCACATCATATTCACCATGCACTAAAAATAACTTTTTTATTTGTTTTGTATCCTGGCAGGACAAAAACTGACAGAGGTCCTCATAGTCTCCGTGTGCACTGAACGAGCGCAGTTCCTTGATCTCAGCCTCTACCTTATATGGCTCACCGAAGATAGTAACATCTTTATTTCCGGCTGCTAAGCGAGCTCCGAGTGAGCTTGGTTCGCAATATCCTACCAGTAATATGGTATTGCGGTGATCACCGATATTATGAGCTATGTGATGTTTGACCCTGCCGGCATCTGCCATTCCTGAAGCGGAAATAATAACACAAGGTTCCTTTCGGTCATTGAGCGCTTTTGAGGCCTCTACATCCCTGATATATTGCAGGTTTTTGAAATCGAATGGAGTAGGGTTCTGCTTCATAAACTCTATAAGATTTTCATTATAGCATTCGGGATGATTTTTGGTCACCTCAGTAGCTTCAAGTGATAGCGGACTATCTATGAAAAAATCTATCGGAGGCAATATATGCGCTGCATCCAGACGGCTTAATGCATAGATGATCTCCTGAGTGCGCCCTACACTGAAGGCGGGAATGATTAGATTGCCCTTTTTTTTGAGACATGTATCTATGATGATGTCCAGCAGTTTTTTGCCGGTGAGTTCACTTGGTTCATGCAGTTTGTCACCATAAGTAGATTCGCAAATGATGTAATCCGCCTGCGGAAAAATCTCGGGTGATTTGATGATATCATCGCCATATCTGCCCACATCGCCCGAGAAGGTAAGCCTCTTGATATTGCCATCTTTATCTTTCAATCTAAGATTGACGACTGCACTGCCTATGATATGACCTGCATCGGTATATAGCAATTCTATATTTTCATCTATCTGATGAGGGGTATGATATTCTACAGTGACGAAGTGTGGCAGAGCAGCCTCGACATCAGCCTCCGTATAGAGAGATTGTACTAAAGGTTTGTTCTGCCTTGCCAGTTTTTTGTTTAGAAAATGGGTATCGCCCTCCTGGATCCGCGCAGAGTCGTATAGGAGTATTTTGGTCATGTCAAGTGTGGCCGGTGTACAGAAAATTTTTCCTGTATAGCCATCTTTAATGAGCTTTGGAATAAGGCCGCAATGATCGACGTGCGCATGGGAGAGGACCATGTAATCAATTTCCGAGGGCTCAAAGCCCCAGATCCTGTTCATCCTGTCAGCCTCCTGTGGGTGCCCCTGAAACATACCGCAATCAAGCAATAACTTTTTGCCGTTGTCTAATTCTACAATATGTTTGCTTCCTGTGACAACTCTGGCAGCTCCGTGAAATGATATATTCATTCAGTAAAAATATTGTGTTATAAGCTAATTTACCTGATATGAGTCAGAGAAAAAGCTGACATAAATCATATATATCAATAAAATTAATAAGAGGGAGTGGTTTCTAAAAAAAAACCCTCCGATATATCGAAGGGTTTTTGATAAATGATAGTTTGTGAGATTATCTGAGGAGCATGAATGAGCCCTCTTTGTTTACTGTTTTACCATCAAGGTAAACCATGGTAAAGAAGTACATATATGTTTCCTGAGGTTCGGGACTTCCTTTATAGGTTCCATCCCATCCTACTGTGATATCGGTAGTCGAAAAGACCTGCTCACCCCATCTGTTGTAGATGTTCATTTTGAAACTTTTGACCCCGGTACCCAGGATCACGAAGGCATCATTTTTTCCATCCCCATTTGGTGTGAAAGCATCAGGGATACCTATAAGATCAGTAGCCTTAGCTTTGACAGTATCTGTGGCACTCACCGAGCAGCCATTGTTATATGATATGATGAGCTGGTAAACATCCAGATTTGTATCGACCGGCACCAGTAATGGGTTAGGGCAATTAGTACAACTGAGGCCTGTAGATGGGGTCCACGAGTATGTGATGCCAGGATATACACCTGTCAATGTAGAACTTAACTGCACCGTATCACCTAATGTGATAAGGGTATCGCTCGGTGTGATATTCAATGTATCTGCACTCGGACTAATGATGGTATAAGATGCAGTAGCGCTGCACCCATTAGAATCAGTGACCACTACACTATATGTGCCAGGAGCGAGGCCTGTGATAGAATCAGTAGTACCGGAATTGCTCCAGGCATATGTAAACTGTCCGGCAGGAGAAGGATATACAACAATCTTGCCGTCACTGTATCCATAGCAAGTGACATTATAGAGACTATCTGCCAATCCCACTGTAATGATGAGGTTGCTCACACTGGCAGTAGCGGAGGCTGTACACTGATTGTTGTCGGTCACTGTTACTGTATATGAAGTGCCAGCTGAAGTAGTATGTATACTATCAGTAGTGCTGGCCGTGCTCCATAGATAGGTGAATGGCGATGCACCGCTTGCATTGGCATTTATCACGCCGGTAGCATTCGTACAGGTAATATTGCTGACAGTAGGTGTGATAGTAGGAGCGGGATTGACATTTACAAAAGCAGTATCAGTGCATCCATTGACAGTCCAAACATATCCGTAGCTACCTGATATTGTGAACCCTGTGATCGCAGTCGATGCACTGTTAGGGTTGGTAATAGTTGTAGTAGCAGGATTGTTTGTCAGTGCTGACCATGATCCTGTGCCGTTAGCGTTAAGGCCTGCCGTAGCATTCACACATATTGTAGTGTCAGTGCCGGCATATGGTTTAGCCGTGACTATGACTGCAGCAGTATCAGTACATCCACCATTTGTCCACACGAAATAATATATACCGGCTGCGCTGAAGGTCGTGATAGTAGTATTGGCACTGTTTGGTGAAGTAATGGTAGCAGTGCCGGGATTTGTTCCCCCAGCAGTCCATGAACCACTGCCTGTAGCAGCCATAGTAGCGGTGCCTCCCGGCAATACTACGCAACTGACAGTCTGATCAGGTCCGGCGCTTGGTGATGGTGTGACAGTGACTGTAGCAGTAGCCGAGCATGAGCCGTTGGTCCATACGAAGGTATAGGTACCTACAGCGCTGAAATTATTGATAACAGTAGTAGGGCTGCCCGGTGTGACAATATTAGCAGTCCCCGGATTGCCGGCCTGTGCTGTCCATACACCTGTACCTATAGCAGCCATGGATGTAGAGTCATTGCCAGGATAGCAGCTCACAGTTTGGTTTGGTCCCGCATCAGGCTGAGCTGTGACCGTGACCGTCGTGGTATCAGCACAGCTGCCGTTGGTCCAGACGAAATAGTAAACACCTGCAGTACTGAAAGTAGTAATGGTAGTAGTAGGAGATGAAGGAGTAGCGATGGTCGCTGTGCCCGGGTTGCTACCTAGTGCGCTCCATGTACCTGTGCCTGTACCAGCCATAGTAGCTGTGCCTCCCGGCAAAACAACGCAGTTCACTGTCTGAGCAGGACCGGCGACAGGTTCAGCGGTGATAGTGACACTAGCTGTATCAGTGCACGTGCCACTGGTCCATATGAAATTATATGTACCAGCTGCACTGAAAGTAGTGATCGTTGTATTAGGATTGGTCGGAGTTGTGATAGTTGCTGTACCAGGGTTGCCTGCTTGAGCAGTCCATGTACCTATGCCTGTGGCAGCCATCGAGGCTGATCCGCCGGGCAGTGACACACAGTATAAAGTATCATCCGGCCCTGCATTTGGTTTGGCAGTTACGATCACGGCAGCAGTATCTGTGCATCCGCCGCTTGTCCATACATAATTATATGTACCTGCTGTGCTGAAGGTAGTAATAGTAGTAGTGGCACTTGTTGGATTGGTGATCGTAGACGTACCTGGATTTGTAACCAGAGCAGTCCAAGTACCCGCACCGGTACCCGCCATCGTAGCTGAGCCGCCTGGCAGGATGATACAGCTGATAGTTTGGTCAGGGCCTGCGTTTTGTTTTGTAGTAACCACTACTGCTGCAGTGTCAGAGCAGCTGCCATTGGTATATATGAAATAATATGTGCCCGCAGCTGTGAAACCTGTAATTGTTGTAGTTGGACTGATCAATGAGGTGATAGTCGCTGAGCCCGGGTTGCCGGCTTGTGCGAACCAGGCACCAATGCCGGAACCTGCCATTGTCACAGAACCTCCTGGCAATGTAATACAACTTGCTGTCTGGTCCGGCCCCGCATTAGGTATAGGAATGACAATGACCGCAGCAGTATCAGTACATCCGCCGCCGGTCCATATGAAGTTGTAAATACCCGCGGCAGTGAAACCTGTAATAGTAGTAGTAGGGCTACCCGGTGTAGTGATAGTAGCGGTGCCTGGATTTCCGGTTTGTGCCGTCCATGTGCCTGTGCCTGTAGCAGCCATAGTAGCTGCACTATTGATAGGGAAACATGTCACGGTCTGATCAGGTCCTGCATTTGGTTTAGCTGTCACTATCACTGCTGCTGTATCGGTACATCCGCCACTGGTCCATATGAAGTTATATGTTCC